>Ga0255048_10000024_pt1 | contig 98510 bp, 166 predicted proteins | sample JV7_2_2_MG_FD_183619 | JGI IMG/M metagenome (GOLD analysis project Ga0255048, IMG submission 183619) | Seawater microbial communities from Jervis Inlet, British Columbia, Canada - JV7_2_2 | ecosystem: Environmental > Aquatic > Marine > Inlet | place: Canada: British Columbia | collected... | reverse complement strand
GCTTTGAAAGAACTTCGAACGCTCTGTCGGTAAATGCGGCATAACCATGCCATCAACCGGAGCGGCCGTCGCCGTCTGCTCTGTCATTCCAAGTCTCCCTCGGCCGCCCGGTTATGGCGGTCGTTCGTCGTGTTATGTCGTTCGATCCGCTGTGGCGTGGACTGGTGGGCTATCACGAAACGACGAGTCATGCTGGTTCATAACTTCCACCACGCGGGCGGTAGCGTCCTCCGTCACGCACAACTTAAATGCGTCTCGTGCGTATTGCAGCTTGTCGCACATTTTAATCGGCTCCCAATGGTCTCCAATGCGGATTTGTACCTCAAACCGACTGGCCATATCCACCTCTCCCCGTATGCACTACGAACCATGTATTGCACGGGAGCGGCGGGCTGCCCGTGTCCTGAATTCGGGAGCGTCTAGCCGCCGCCCCGTGAATACGGTCGTTATTTGCTAGTGGATGCCGTCCAAACTGTGACAGTACCGATCCTGCGCCTTTCAGAGATTCGTTGCTCGTCCCGCAATCGCTCGAACACCGTCCGGGAGATCGATTGCTGCCACCAACGTACACAACGCCCTGACGCGGCACGGCTGAGTAACGCACACCAATCGGGCGTGACCAATACGTCACACCCACTCTCGATCAGTCTCAGCGACGGCCCATAGTCCTCGTCAGTTGATGCGGGCGGGCTCGTTTGCGTCATGGCAAAGGCAACTAACTTGTAAATCCACCGGAGCCGCGAAGCCCAGCGGATTGAGGTAGGAGATCCGCACTCGCGGCCCGGTGATTATGGTCGTTATGCCGAACAGTCACACTCGCCACGGCAGTGGGCACACATGAAATCTGATTCACCGCTTGGCGTGCCGTCCGGTATCAACTCTGTCGTCTGGCTTCGTCGCCCACAAATGTCGCATCGTTCGCAAGCATCACACGGATACCGCGTGTCATCCACCACTAACGCAGTCGGATCATGCCCTGCCCGATTGTCCAATTCGTCACACCACAACCAACCAGCACCAGCACACTTGCGGCAATCGGCATAACAATCACATGCACACGGAGCCGTGGTCGTCGTCTTCTCTGAATTCATAATCGTTCTCCACGGCCCGGTGATGCGGGTCGTTATGCCTCAAGGCTCCACTCGTACGCTTTTCGGAAGTGTTCAATCTGCACCCACCCCTCAGTCATCCATTCAAGTTGGTCTTGGTCATCCGCTGTTTCTCGGAAATTCGCTACAAGAACAGGATTTGCACCGTATGACCAAAACAGCCAGTGCGGCACATCCGGGTCAAGGCCTGGAAAGATAGACACAGCCACGCCGGGAACTAACGGCGATGGCAATGTGACTAGCTTTACAAACTCAACCTCTGATTTGTCCCATAGCGTTATCGACATCCACAGCAGAGTTGGAGAAGGCATAACAAATCGCTCAACACCGAGCGGCCGGCCACGCCGCTTGAAGTAGGAACGCCAACCCCGGCCGCCGGGTTAGCTCAGGTCGTTCGTCGCTCTCAATCTGGCGAGTCTGCGGACGACTCTGACTCGCTATGCGTTGCCACGTCCCACCCGGATATTATGAACAGAGCCAACATTGGCAGTTCAAACATCGCGAACAGCACCAGCCATTGCAAAGTACTCGGCCCGCTCATTTCCGCCCATGCTGCCAACAGTAGCATTCCAGCCACCAGGCTCAGTACGTGAATCAGTAGCAGTCTCCCGGTCATCGTACCCACTCCTCATCATCAGCCGTATTGGCAAAGGCGACGAACAATAAAATGCACGGGAGTTGCGGTTGTGCCCCGTCACAGAATAGGAAATCAGCGGGCCGCAACCCCGTGATTTTGGGCGTTGTCTGTATTAAGGTCGCTTAACCCGAGATACTGGCTTCGCTTCAGGTCTTCATTCATTGCTTGCCCCAACCAGGCCATACGGCTTCAGAAAGTAACTCTTGGTTTCGATTCCATCCACAACCTGAATCTCCTCGCCCAGATCAAGATGTTTCAGTTCTTCCTTGATGGTCGTTTTCCCCCGTCGAGTCAGACGGTACAGTTGATCAACAGTGCATGACCCTTGGCCCCGCAGAGCCATAATGATCAGATTACATGTCGTCGGGAGCATCATATTCCCCTATTAGAGAGTCGAGCATGGATTCACCCAGCTCAAACAGCTGACAATGAATTGAATTTGTTGGCGTCAGATTTCTGTTGCCCAGCCCAGCCTGAACCATTGGATGTTGAGTAATTCCCGACAGGTCGTCCTGCATGGCTTCGTTAATCCACCAGAGGCAGCTTTTTGTGTCTCCGGAAACAGCGGCATCCTTAGCATTCATTAGTTTCCACACAGGACAAAAGACCATCCTGGATTTCTCTTCTCTTTTCATTAGACCGCTCCCGCAACAGGGCGACCCTCTCATCTTGAGCCAAAGAGTCACAGAACTCGTTCAATTCTATGCCAGAATGCCCTTTAACCCACTGAAATCTGGTATCAATGTGAAAATCTTTGGCTTTTAGCACTTGTTCCCACAGATCCCTGTTCTTGGCTTCCGGCCTTCCTTTCCCACGAGTCCTCCAGTCGTTCTTGCTCCATGCACGAGCCCAGCTGCTGGCTCCGTTCACGGCATATCGACTGTCGCTCAGAACAAGCAGCCTGGCTGGCTCTGTGAAGTGCTTAAGAGCCATCAGGATGGCCATGATCTCCATCCTGTTGTTCGTCGTCTGCGGGACGCCTCCGGACGAGAACTTGACTGTTTTGGCGACAGTCTGATAGCAGAAAGCCCAGCCGCCATCCCCGTTCGGATTCGGGTGGCACGCTCCATCGCACCAAATGTGGATGTGATCATCCAGTGTTGAGAGATAGTCGATGGGTTTTTTCGGCTTCTGCTTCTTGTGGCGATGCCTTTTACTCATAGAGTCAATTCTAGAAGATCGAGATAATCTGAGCAGCCCCATCCTCTCCATGGACTGGAAGATCCCAGATATCTGCGGTCTCTTGGGCGGCGTTCTGGACTTCGACCGAGGCAGGATACCATGATCCGCCAGCAATCCTGTCGGTATCCAGAACACATACAGGAGATTCACCACCACCCTCGATTTCACTGCGTAGTGAGGCCAGCCGCTCGATGAACTGATCTAGGGTGTAGTACATACTTCCCCTTTGGCTACTATGGCGGCACGACAGATGGCTTCTTCGGGAGTTACCCCGAACCGAGAGTCTGGGGAGTCTCTTTCGGATATCCAGCACGCTTTCCAACAATCTGTATGCCTGCTGAGTCTGAAGTTGGGAATATTTGGAACTAAGTGCCGGAAGCACAAATTCAAGTCTCTATGAAAAGCCCGAGGGTCTGTACGGTAGGCCTCAATCACAGCCTCAAGATCCTTCTGCCATGGCTTCCCTTCCCGGTAATGCCAGAAATCGTACCCTGGACCCCCACAGAGCCTCACCCAGTCCTCTGGAGGATATCTCGTGCCGTCGATCACAAGGTTCCGAGGGCCATCCTGGTATTTCGGCACAAAGAGGTCGCAAGCCTGAGGAATCCTTCTCTCGTCAAACGCACAGGACAGATCGTCTCCGAAGACTTCCAGCTCAACAATCGTATCAAGTTCCAGTCCAGACAGATTACTGACCACTTTCATTCTGCAATCCCCTCAAAATCAGGAAACTGTTCCCGGATACTGGCCCGGTCGTCCTCTCGCATCTCAGAAAACAGAAGCAGAGCAAGTCTCCGCCAGCCTGGAGCGTCGATTGTTTCTGACCCGGCATTCCCACCCATGATTGCCCGGATCGTATCTCTTACAATCATAAAGATGGTCTGCCGATTGAAGTTGGCTCGATTCTCCTCCAGCCATTTATGTCCAGCGTGGGTTATGTAGGTTTTTCGATGCAGGCAGTACCGGTGTGCAGCCGTAACCATCAGCTGTGTATCTGCGTCATCCCATACATTCATGTTAATCGTACTCCCATAATCGTCCGCCACACCTCTGAGAAAGGTCCGGCAAGGACGATTATTGATCTGGCCTCATGAAATCTGTGTTTTCCCATTCAGTCGCCATGGACTTGGCTTTGCGCTCCCATGCATCAGATTCCTCGATCGATTCAGCAAGAGCCTCTCTGAGCTGGGCAATTTCCGCACGACAGGCCGACAGAAGGTGCCTCCATCCCTGCCCTGGGCCTTCAAGTTCCAATTCTCTTATCCGATCAAGCAGATCGTCACCTGTCAGATCACTGTCCTGCGTCATCAGATTTCTCTCTCCAGGCTCATAACTGTGTCATCCGGACTCCCCAGAGTCCACTACACTGACTCAGAGCAGCTACCGCTTAGGGAGAGTGGTTGAGCGCAAGGAACCCATACAGGTGAATGTATGGGCAACCTGACCACCGCTCGCGGAGCCGGGCATCACTTAGTCACCCTCCGTGTTTTTAACGTGGTATCCTACCGCTCCCCGCAAGGAGTCCTACCCACGTCCGTGATGCAGTGGTGTATGCATTCGGATTAAGTGAACTTAATGCCTCCGCCGTGTGCGTCCTGCGGATTCTCAAACCTCGCATCCCTGCACGGCCAGGTCTGTCCCATCTTGGGGACCTGCTGTCGACTCAATGCTCAAGCAGAGTATTCGTCAATCTTGACGATTTGTGGAACTTCTGCGGTCCCATTTCGCCATCTTTGGCGACTTAAGGATCTAGACACGCCCAGATTAAATGCTTCCTTTCGGTATCATTCGAGCGATCGGCTGAATGCTCAGGCAGCGTGTTCGATCTCAGATCGATTCTGGAACTGCTGCGGTCCCGTACTCAAAGGCGGTTGTTCGGACTCACAGGTCATTTCGGCTCAATGAATACTCAAAGCATCCTATCGGTTACAAGCCTCTCATCGGGCTAAATTGAACAGGGCAGGATTCGAACCTGCATGCCAGAGTGCCTCGGACGTTTACCCTTGTAGTCTGAATGTGCCTTTGGTGTGGCAGTTCAGCATTCATGGCCCTTGTCCTGTCGCAAATCTGGAGACCGTAGCTCCCACTTCCAAGTGGGCTTCCTGTTCTGATAGCGCCAATCTTGGCGCACGAAAAAACCCAAGCGCCTCTCCGAAGAGAAGAACTTGGGTTTATGGGCCGGGGAATTCGAGGGCTGACTTGGACTGCTTGGCACGCCAGTCTTTGTCGAGCAGGCTTCATCTCCCCGAGATGAGTAGCCGTAATGGGTAAGAGCCATCCCTCTTGTGAGCTGTTTGAATCATACATGTTTGTGTGCCAAGTTCAACCAACTTTAGGAAGGCCCCTGAATGGCTCTTACTCCATTCCGGCCATACGATAGTAATGGACAGTCAGGCTGGCAGTCTAGCCAGTTCTTCAGAGAACTCTAAATCATTATCTTCCGCAACTATTTCAAGGTGTTCCGGCCACTCAAGCGGATTGGTTTCATCGTGAACGCCCTGAAGATCTTGGAGCAATCTAAGGTCGTGGCCTAGTTCGCCACACAAAAGCCCCTTGATATCTTCGTTTTCCACGCCTTGGCCCTCCCATGACCGTCTGTACCTTTCATCCGGAATCAGGCATCCCACAGCACACGAAAGACCGCCCTCTCCTCGGTAGGCACAGTCTTTCTGGCCATAATCCTCTGATCCGGGGTACACGGCAAGGGACCTCTTACCTTGGGTGAGTAGGTGTTTCGCCACTCTGTTGAATGTTTCCTGTCTGGTCATAGTTTTGCCCTCTGAGTTTGAAAAAACCAAGCCCCAGATGAGGCTTGGCCTCTGGTTCAACAACCCTTTTCTTTGATTCTTCCGGCGTAGATAACATCACCTCCGGTCTTACGAGGAACGAGGCAACCATCTTACTTCTCGTCCGGTGGTGGCATCAATGCTGAGCTGACCACCGGCCTCTCCGTCTGGATGTAAATCCGATGGGGAATGTCGCTATTTCCGGTCTCATCCCACTCGATGAAGTACAACTGTCGCCTTTCCGGGTCGAAGTAAACCGGGAACTTTGTTTCTTTTCCTGACATGATTATCTCCTGAAAGTAAGGCCCTGCGTCGGAATTCCGGGTGATGAGGCCGAGATTCCGCACGACAGGGCCGGGTGAGTACCAGCACGGCACTCAAACTCAAAGTTTCTGATTAGCGCCAAGGCTGGCGCTAATGAAGGGACGAGGATTTGAACCTCGGGTTCCGCCCTGATCGATCACGACGGCGTGTTTCCGCTACACCACCTCTTCTGGACACCGGGGAGGGATTTGAACCCCCATTTCCACTCATTTTAATCTGAGCCGCTCTGATCGATTGGCGTACCCGGTGAAAAGCCGACACCCCAGAGTCACAAGACCGGGCCAGTCCAAGTTCCCCTGAGGGTCGGCAGATGAAAGCCTATTTGAGAATCCTGATTAGTCAAGAGAAAAACAGTAGCGATCGGTTACGGTGAGCTTTCCGGTAAGTGTTCCCTCGGTGGCATTCTTCTACGCGGAAGGTAAGGGCTTTTTTCGGTTACACGGGCGCAGTCGGTCGAGACACGGCATTATTCGGCAACAGGGTCCGGGTCGGTAATTGATTGCCCGCGCTGGGACTTTAACCCAGATTTCAAGTTTTAGAGACTTGCGTGTTGATTAACACTACGCGGGCCTTTCGTTACGGGCGGACTATGGTCATCCCGTCAACGAACTCCAGGTTCCTCCCCTCAAGCCTTACGAACCACTCGAAGTTCTTCTGGAACACGGAATAGCCCAGATCGAACTGGTTTGACGCCTGGTTCATCCGGGTCTTCGTAGTTGCCGTCAGCCATCCTCCAGATCTCAATGTGATCGTGTTTGCGTCAAACGAGACAAAATCCGTACCGCGATAATTCACGTAAGTCCTGCCACTGTCGTCAGTTCTGATGCTGGTTTTGACGCCACGAGCCTGCTGCGTTTGTGTCATGTGTTCTCCTGTTGCTTAATTACAGAGCTTTCTGTGAAGAGAGTCGATCTTATCCAAGATCGACTGATTGAAGGGAATGGGAAACGGGACAGCTTTAGGGTACTTGGCCAGCCTGTAAAGCATCGGAATGCCCTGGTTGTCAAACTTGGCGGGATACCTCTTTGTGTACCCGTTCTCGTATCTGATGGTTGAAGGCATAGACCTGTACCACCAGTGCCCACCCCATCCATTAGTGCCCCGCTCGTTCTCTCTGTATTGCGTGATGAATGGTCCGGGCAGATTCATTGCCGTGGACACGCAGTTTGCTGCCACAGTCCTGTGTCTGGGTGCCTTCACAAGCTGGCGACACAGGGCATGGAAGTAATTCCGCTCCCTGATGTAGACCTTATTCAGGTCCTTCAGCTTCTTGTAGGTCTCGTAGCTGCAAGGGTGGTGGCCCCATCGAGACTGGAGATGGTCTGTGGGACTTCTGCTCTCGGTTACAACGGACTGGTCGGTAGTTGGTGTTGCAGTGCTCATAATTTGGCCTTTCTGTATTGTTAGGAAATGTCCCTTTCGGTCTCACTGCGTTGCTCTGTGTGTTGTCAGAGGTCCAATAGTTTGAATTTACGAAGATATTTCCTTCTGTTCCCATGAATCGGTTTCGTTCCCACAGCAGTTAGCTGGTTTCCGATGTCCGGTTCGCGGAATTCGACATAATCGATTCCCATGGACTGCAGACGAGAGGCGGCTGAGAGCAGTTCTGATTCTGATTTCACGCCACACAATACAAGGTGTGGATGTTCTTCTGTTCTGAATTTGCGGGCAGACTCCATTCCGGCATGGGCTGCCTGGACGGCCTGCTGAGACTTGGACAGGTCCGTCCGAACCAGGATGTAAAGGTGTTGTACCTACGTGTCGGGAATCAGCGTGGTCATGTTTATTCTCCAGTGATCATTTGTTGCATTTTCCGCCACAGCTCAGAATCCACGAGGATCTTCTCTGCATCGGAACAGGATGAAAGCAGGGACTCGATTTCATTGGCAAGATCGGCATTCTCTTCCAGCCAGCACTTCTCTGTACTGCTCAGGTCGCAGTAGCTGAATTTCGGTTTCCCTTGGAACCACCAGACCTTACGCAGTGCGTGATCCTTCTTGAGAGCCTGAAGTCGACGGTCGTCCTCATTCTTCAGGATTACCAGTGCGGCTTGGCAGATCGGCTCTAGCGTCTCGGGTGTTACCATGACGGCGTTCATTGCGGTCTCCTTTTCCCACAATTCTACCGTCATTGTCTTTTGAGGTTCAGGGCAATTCTGTGCTCTCCGAATATGGCAGTTTTTGCCATCAGTTCGGCAGCCGTGAAGTACGGGATTGCCTTCTCGACAAGCCAGTCAAACCCGAAATCGGGCGGGAACGGCACTTTTCCGGAGCTTGTGACCCTGGCTCGCATCTGCCCCTTGATGTTCAGTACGATCCCAGCGGGGATGTGGTTCATGAGCAAGTCCTTCGCAGATTTGAAGTTCATGTACCACAGGGCAAATCCCCGCTCGGTGTTGCAGTAGACCGGAAACTCACCCGCACAGATGTTATCTGTCATCTCTGGGTCCTCGAACTCCATGACGACAGCACAGCACGGAGCATCGAAGAAGATCGGTCTAGTCAGGTCTAAGTCCAGCATGTGCTGTGAGGCGCCTGTGCTGAACTCATCAAAAACAGATTGAGGTATCCCATTCTCGTCAACCGGAGTCAGGTGTAGGTTCTCCACTCAATATTCCTCCGTTCGGGTGTTTCCATGGCTCCCCCTTGACCGTCACTGTGAGGCAATCAAGTTCCCCTAACAGGTCGTAGGATGCACCAACGATGTCCTCGGGCTGAATTGTTCCGAAGTTGTTACCGATAAGGTACTTAGAAAGCATATCGGCAATCTCTTCTCGCCCGAGGTGTATCTTTGTTGTCGTCTCGGTTGTGGTTCTCAAAATGGCACGTCATCCCCGCCAGCAGCTGCACCGACTGGAACCTGCTCTGGCTCATCATTGAGAACTGCCACGTTCTGACCGCTCAGGGCCAAGTTGTAGAACGTGCCATTGGTGCCCTCTTTCTCGAACGAGGACAGATATCCGGACGCCTGAATCCTGGTTCCGAGTCGGATATTGGCCAGTGTCTGCTGAGAGACCACCTTGTCATCCACTGTGATCGGAATCACAGATTCAAACCCGCCACCGTTCCACTCCTTCTTTGCCTTCACAAAGATCTTCGATTTGGGCTTTCCGGAGTTCGTGTCGTAGGTCTCTGTGGCCTGACAGATAACTCCAGTTACAACGAACAAACTTGTGTCTGATCCAATCACTTGAATGCCTTTCTTAAAGCTCTTACGTGCTTACAACCATGCGGATCTTCTCCGTCCCGTACCCAGACGAAATTACCGCATGTGCAAGTCCTTGAAATAATGTCGATGTCGTACGTCTCTTTGCTGTACCGGTTCATGAGCCAGAACTCTCTGTGGCTCAGTTGTTGGAACAGGTAGGGAACTCTCGCCCCGCAGGGATCTTCGATGCGGATAGTTCCCTCGCTTTTAGCACTGCTCTCCATGTGTCCGGCCAATGCTCTTCCGTCAGGCTGATTGAACTGGGGTCGTTTTCGCTAAGCTCTCCGTCCGGGTTCCAGAGCTTCTTCAGGGTATCGTCATATGCCGGGATCGCAAGCCATTTTCCAGCCCACGCAGTGAAACATCGATCTCCCTTAAGCATCAGGGATGGGTCGGCTGCCCCGTAGCTTTCTGACCACTCTTTAATGAATCTGGCAGCCAGGCTTCGAGGGAATATGGAGCCGTACCCGATGTTCACGAAAGGCAGTTCGTATGCCTGATCAAACTTCATGTTTGTCCGGGGTAGCTGACAGCAAATTCCGTCATATCTCTGGTGCATGAGTCTGTGCCAGCCCAGATCAGTGACCTGATAGTCATCATCCTGGGTAGCAATCCACTTTCTGTTGGTTTTCCCCAGCTCAAGCATCCTTCCCAAGGTTCTCATATTGAGCAGGTTTTCCTCACGTACAAGTCGCACAGATGGCGGGATTACCTGTTCAAGAGGGTATGCGAAATGCTCAAGCGGGGGAGATTGGTCCCTCACGATGATGTCATCAAATCCAGTTTTCAGGAGATGATCACAGATTCGCATTACGTTCCATGGCCGTTTGTAGTTGAGCACAACGACCGTTACATCCTTGAAGGAAATCAACCGAACATGCCTCCAAAGAGATCTTTATAGTCTGGTTTTCCGGTCATCTCCAAGTCCCTGAGGGCCTTGGCTGTGTTCTCTCCTCCAGAGTCGTACGCTCTCCTGAGAGCGGATTTGAAGGACCCAACCGAGATTGTCATCTTGGTGTCCTCTGCATTCAGTCCTGGGTTCTTCATCTGCAATTGAGTCCAGTATGTTGAGAATGCCATGTCAAGCCTCTGACGGTGCGATGATTGCTGTTTGTGTGCCTGAGTTCAGAAGCAGAGGCTCGTCGCTGCCGCCAGCTGCGATTCCGATTTCAATCTCGCTCATATTGTGGACCGCGTAGAAGAGCCTTGTCGATCTCAGGAAGACAAGAAACTCGCCTTCTGCTCCTTCGTTAACTGCTAACTTTCCACTGAATGATCTGGCTGATCCTTTGGAGGTCGCCACGCTGATTTCTCCGTTGTTCATACTCAGGAGAATCACGTCCGACTCGGGATCGGAAACCAGCATTGTCTGTCTGGCGAGCTTAGCAAGATTGACTCTGCCTGTCATTGCCCTGTTTGGCTGCGAATAATGCATGAACCGATCAGGAATAGTCCGGACAAGAGCAGGGTCGACCAGCCGTACTGTGGCGGCTCTGTTGGTCTGTGTTGACCTGAGGCTGAAGTGGGAATCAGAGAAGGCTGGGATCAGCTCATCAGTATCCTCGCACTGGGCCAGGAACGCCTTCAGGATGCGAGAGTTTCCGTTTCCTATGCACAGCTTTCCTTCTCCGGTCTGGAATCCCCGGACGAATCTCGCCTCGCAGTTGTCCGTGGTTCCCATGATGCCTTTGTTCAGGTCGTAGAACATGCTTGTGTTGACGTCTGTGTCGGGGATACCCAGCAGGAACTTGAACGTATCCTGCAAAAGCCCAACTGGAATTGGGTCGAGTGCTTCGAGTGCGGTCGCGTCCATGTTCGGGTAGATGCTGATGTCCGACACAGGCAGGGCTACTTCAGAGCTTCCGCAGATGATCGTGAAGAGCTTATCTGTCCACGACACGGTTACGTCAGGGTCACGCTTATCGAGCGTCTCGGAAAATCCCTTCACCGCATCGAACCTGACGATCATATCCTTGACGTCCGGCTCGTCGCACTCCCCGAACTTAACGCTTGATCCAGCGGACAGGTTATGTGACGAGAACACCACAGAGCCGTCCAGCCACCTGATTCTCATGCACAGCAATGCCGCATTCGGGGGCTTCTGAGGAATGGTTGGGGAGATGACTTTTACGCAGGATTTCAGCCAGTCAGCAGGAACGGTGATCATTTTCTGTCCTTTGGTCTGGTTTGTTTGACATTCCACCTAAAGCCTTCCGGGTATCCGTCCCGTGCTGGTACCTCTCCGGTGTGCTGGACGCAATTCTTTGGAGATATGTAATAAGCGATATCGGACAGTTGGCAGTATTCGCCGAGAAGCTCCGGAAGATTTGTTCTTGGGTTCTTTCCGTCCTTCCTGTCTATTGAGTACCAAGCCAACAAGTCGTGTGCGACTGAGCTATCCATGACAAACGCCAATCCGCCATCACACTCGATCTTTCTTCGCTGACTGCTCGTGTCTGCTATTTGCCAGCCTTCTCTGACTGTCTCTGGCCTATTGACTGTAAACAGGCTCAGGAGGGCGTCGTTCCTTGGCGGCAAGGGGAAGAAGAATCCGGGATTCTGCTTGAATATCAGATCGTCCTGAAGAATAAGAATGGGTGGGTTGCTCGCCATCTTTGAGGCTCTTCTTCTTAAGAGCTTGAGGCAATTAAACCACCCTGGAACCGGGCCTTCCTTCTGGTCGTCGTGGTATATGGTTGGTGCTGGCAGTCCGCAATGAGATATGTTCGTGAGAGTGTCGCGGGCATAGTTCACTTCGCGAGGACAAGTAACCATTCCCACGATGGGATCCTGGTTCCAGAATTGCATAAAACCTCCAAGGCAGGGCTTTTTTCGGGTACACGGGCGAAGCCGTTAATGTTCTCACTGGTTCAATCGGTTACATGACTTCCATCGAGCAAATCTGGGTTCGGCTGCATGTGTATATTCTGTGCTAACAACTGGTATCGGTATCAAAGGTTCATTCGGCTACTTCAAGCTCAACTCTTCGGTGATCGCAAATGGAACCCTCTCTGTTGTGGTGACAACCGGTTCTGAAACTTCGGATATCGGTGACAATTCGGAATCCGGTTCTGTCCAGTTGATCCACAATTCCCTCAGGAACCTCTTCCCACACAGCAGCATCCCGTGGTTGTGTGCGTGGCCCAAGCTCCAATCAGGGTGTTTCTCCAAGCCCAGCTCTTTGGCTTCGTCGTATCTTGCCCTGAACTCCGACCCTGAGTCCTTGGGATTCGCCTTAATGATGGACGCTGCCAGGTTGTAGATCACGCTGCGGCGTCTCGGGCTGTATCCAAGGATTTCCCAGTCTTCGCTCTTAAGTCCGCCCTTGGACCGCCACGTACTCGGGGCCTTGGTTTCCCCGTTCTTCTCATAGGGGGCACATCCCATCCGCTTCCAGACCTTGGCTGGGTTCGGATAGTTGTCCAGATTTCCGATTTCCCCTACGACGACAGACAGTCCGAACTCAGAGATACCTCGGACATCCTTGGCCCATCTCTCCCAGATTTCCAGCTGCCTGCCCAGCTTCGTCAGCTCTTTCTTATAGACGTTCTCCTGTTCGGTGAAGGCCTGGGCACTTCCCATGACACCACCAACAAGAGCCTCGATTGCGAGTCGCTGTCGATCGCTGAGTTCGCCATCCATCTGGGCTTCCTTGCCAGCGATACGCTTCACTACGAAATCTCGGGCCGCGTTGTATTGCTTTTTCCGATCGACCTCTTCCATGCCGGAGTGATATCCAATCACCGTTGCAATGCTGGATGCTGTTCTGTTGATGATGGCATTCTTGCTCTTCAGGAAAGCATTCCTGACTCGGCAGTGCTCCATGATCACGTTACAAAGTTCTGTCTGGTCAGTCTGCGACATCTCAAAATCTCCTCAATGGGTTAGGGTAACAGCTCCAGTTTTCGGTTGCAGCGATCATCTCGGTCATTGAATTAAGTATCTGAGGTTTTCGGCTTCAGAATGAGTCTCGGAAATGGCTAGCATCGGTAGCAAGTCGTTATCCAGTGTTTACGCGAGCGAATTGAACACCTTCTTGAGAGAGCTCTCTCCGAAGGATTCTTCGATAGTTGCTTCGATACTTGCTCTTTGGGGCTTCTTGCTCCTGAGTAGTACGCAGAGGTCGAAGTTGTAGGTGTATCCCATTGCCTTCATCTGTTGTTCGGCTGCAATGGATTCCAGCTCCTCCCATCTAATGTCGCCCAACCTGCGACCGTCAATTGCGTAGTCGAAGAGTGAGGCTACGTAAGTGGAAGCCGTGTTCATTCCTGCGACGACTTTAGCTGGACCGCCATAGGCTCCCGCCTCCCGCTTCATCTGGGTATTCCTGCGGTGGCGACAGTCTTGAATGATGGACCGCCCAGCGGATTTAATGAACGACTCGACCCAGTCACCGAAGCCTTGCATGGCCTGGACTTTCCGATACCACTCTTCGACAGCTTCGTTGATATCGGATGTGTTGTTCAGGTCGCACTGTTTGGCGACATCTACTACTTCTTGTGGGTAGTCAGACATGAGTTTCTTTCTGTGTTCAGGAACTTGCTCGGTTACACGGACGGAATCGGCTATGTATCTCCACGGTCGCAATCTCTGTTTCGGGGGGGGGCTGTTCGGTGGCACATTGCCAATCGGCAAACGTCCTTTTCGGCAGCATTTAACTGCTCGATTCCCTGTCTTTTCTGACGCGACGACACAGGTCATCAACTTCCTCGACGAGTGTGTCCATCTGTCCAAATTCGATGTATCTCAGCTCGTTAAGAAGTCCTGTTTCATCAGCGTAGTTGATGGCATGGCGAAGGCCATCTAGCGCGTCTTCCTGCTCATCTGTGATGATCATGGTATCTCCCAATTCAGATTAGGCGTGTCAACAAACCATTCCGGGTGGCGCACAACCCATTCCCGCGCGTCCTTGCAATCATCTGGAGGCATGGTCCATGAGACTGGAATGCCCAGCTTCTTCGCCAGGGCTGATGCGGTGCGTCTTGCTCCCCACTTTCCAGGCCAGCATTGCATGCAATCAGGACAGTCAGGATCGTGTGTTTCCTTGACCTTTTCGCTTAGGCTCTCGTGAGTCTTCCTGTCGTTCTCACCCAGTATGATGATCCTCTTTCCGGACGGTGCTCTGAGCAGTAGGTTGCCGAGCATTTCGATTCCTCCAGAGCACGATGGTCTTCCGATAGTACAGAAGCCACAGTTCTGCAGGGCTGCCACGTCCGTGAATCCTTCAGGGCAGTAGACGGGACCTAGCTGGCAATACCAATCCTTCTGGTAGATCAGTCCTCGCTTTCCTCCCTCGATCATGAACTTGGATCCGTCTTCGTATCTCCTGCAGATTCCAATCACATTTCCCAAGTCGTCCCGTTCCGGAATTGTCCAATACCTCTTGTCTGAGTCGTATCCAACACTGATGCCCTTGAACATCCTTGCTGGAGAATGGGGAGTTCCATGCAGGAGCTGCTTTGCCAGTCTTTCAAGATCTGCTGCCTCTGCTGATTTTGAGAGTTTCTGGGCTTCCTTAGTGAAGTACACAGGCTTTTGCGCCAGCCTTGGCGCTAACTGCTCTGGCCGCTCCCGCTCCTTCAGGATGTGCAGGCTCTGCCCACCGTTATTGACTGTTTCTGACGATACTCTACCGCACCATGCCGCTCCGCCATCCTCTGTGACGCAGCAGTTGTCGTACTTGCCACAGACTGGGCAGGGATTATTCCTGGTGACTCTTACCCATCCGTTCATGCAGGACCTCCTCTCCGGAACGGGGCATAAAGATTAGATAGAAGCAGACTTCCAAGAAATGGTCCGGCCAAGGAAGTATTGTGATCCCATCTATGTCCAAGTCGAAAACCTGTCGTTCCCCTTCGTGGCTTCTGACGAGAACGGTTTCGCACTCCCTTAGCTTGTGGAGCGTCATAAAGCCCACCACTTCCTGGTGGTCAGAGCAGAAGAACACCATATCTTCATCTGGATTTCTGCGGTTGATCTCCGCTCTGAGGATGTCTAGTTGCGTCTCTGGATCTGGGATGTATCTGCGAGGAATCGTGTCCTCACATTCGGTTCCCACGACGACTCGGACGCTGGGTAATGGCACGGCTAATGCCTTTGTTTCTTGCGGCTCACCAAGCCGATCTCGGCAAACCTGGATTCAAATGATTCTGGTTGGTCCGCCCGCATATGGGCCATGAACTCCTCAGCATGCAGCTTACACTGGAACCACCGAACCCGAGGATCGTCCATCTTTGTCGGGCTCATGCTGTACTGGTGCTCCCCGTGCTTCTCGACATACTTCGTGGCCCCCTTCTTGGCTGTCCAGTGGTTAGATGCCTGCTTGGTGAGCCATATCTTCTGAATGGCCCATTCGCTCCTCTCGGCACGGATGAGCTTTTCCCGCCTCTCCTTGGCCATCTGCTCCAGCTTCATGGCATCCTGGATGGTTTTGGCCTGCTTAAGGAGAGTGCAGAAGTCTTGGAATATTCCAGTCAGCATAGCGGGACCTCTTGCTCAAATTTGCGTGTATCGTCAGGAAAAACCCAAGTGGTGGGATGCAGGACAGGCAGTTCGTATGACCATCCTTCCCAGTCAAAACGCTTCCCTTCGATCTGGGTGTTGATGTAATCTGCCGTAATCAGGACTGTCGTGATATGATCCTGATCCCTCTGGACAGTGTGCATGACTCTCTGGTAGTGCATGCGATTGTGTAAGCGTGTCAGGATATCTTCCACCTTGGATCGCGTGTACTGCATTCCCATTGCGGTCCCAAGACAGAATACGGCTACTAAAACAAGGACTTCGATCATGTCTAATGACCTTGCGAAGGTTGACGTGCCCGCCCTCTTAAGCGGGACCGTCAAAGTTAAGTCCACAGCGTCCACCCCTTCGCAACGGGATATCGAGATCTGGCAACTCTGCGAGTCGGGTCTGCTTGCGACTGAGGTTGCACAACATGTTGACTGTGAAGTAGCCACAGTCAAGCGAGCATGTCGAGAAGTTGAAAGATTTATGGCATCTGGTGTCGCAGTTGATGTTGCGTCACTGAAGATGCAGAACCATCTCCGTCTCGACCTGATCTACAAAGAGTTTGTCACGGCATGGCGTAATTCCTCCGGTAAGAAGATAAAGAAGCGGAACAAGACCACTCCCCGTGGTGACGAGGAAGAGATCACGGAAACGGAAAAGGAAGGCGATCCCAGATACTTGATGGGTGCTATCCGTGCCTTGGCTGATCAGCGGGACATGTGGCCGGGTGCAAATGCCCCGAAAGCACAATCGCTCACTGGGCCTACTGGAACTGAAGATCCACAACTGAACATAAGTGTTGACGAGATGACTGATGAGCAGATCAACAAGATTTCACTGCTTATTGATGAGCTTCAGGATTCCGGGGCTCTGCCGAAGTGATTTATGACTTTGTCGATGAGTATGTCTTCCATCACGTCCCTGCCCAGATTTTCCATGTAGCAGGCGATTTCCCTATCAATATCATCGAGGTCTTCGGACGCACGGCATCTTTCGCTAATGAACAGGACCACGTCTTCATATGTCACTGGCATGGCTAGTCCTTAAGAGTGAATGATTGACCCTGCATCGTAATGGCCGTGATGTTGTCCAGATTAAATCGCCGCATAACTGCTGGGTCGTCGACCTCTTGTCGGTTCTCACGATCCTTGCGAGTGAATTGGTCGACCTCTTCCTTGGATACCTCGTTCCCATCAAAGGTATAGGACTCGTCCAGTATGTTGTCGATTCGGAGTCGGAGGTAATGCTTGCCCTTGTGGGTGACCAGTCCGCCCTCGTAATCAGCGTATGTCTCTCCGGGGCTATACCCGATCTCAAGACCTTCCTTGGCCTGTCTGCGTTCGACATCCGACTGGAAGCGGGTTCCAATTGGCCCGTTGATTCGAACGTGCTTTTCCACTCCGTGTAGTGGGCACTTCTTACCGCCCACCAGCCGGGGACGTGTCGTCGCACTGATCGTGATGTGTGTTACTCCGGAGATTTCTCCGAGGCGTTCGGCCAGTTGCTGTCTGCTGATAACAGGCATAGGTTCTCCAATGAGACTCGTGGGGTGTTGTTACACACGTCAGAAAGCTGCTTACGGAATTCTGACAGGAATGAAATATCTCCGGTCATTTCCCATTGATCCAGAAGCTTCAGTCGTTCGAGAGGATCACCTCGCATACGACCACATCCTGCGATACTTCTTCGCTTGACCTGGTAGAGTTCGGTTCGTCTTGACCGGAACCTTCTGGTGACTGTGGTTGTTGCGGCCCTTCTGATGAATTCGTCGGGGTCGTCTCTGTTGTCTCCGAACATTCCTCAGGCTCCTTACAGTTGGAACAACAATCTCCGTTATCGGAAAAGCATGTCGCACAGACATCTTCTCCACACTCACAGGATTGCATACATGCTCCGCAAATATGCTCTGGGCACTCCTCGCACTTAATGGCAGAGCATCCGTTACAGGATTTTTCCTCGCAGGCATGGCACTGATCAATGCAATTTGAGCATTTGTACTCATCGCACAGGTGGCATCGCTCCCAGCCGCATTCATCGCAGACGCTATCGCCACAGCCAGGACAAGGGGTATCTCCGGAATGCTTTTCTTCGCAGATTGCACATACAGGCCTGTGTTCCGGACATACGTGATTATTATCCAAGCACGCTCCACAGATAGATTCATAGCACCCATAGGCGGAACAGGTTTCTCCGAACCTGACAGCTTCACAGATGCAGCAGGTTGGCGGAGAGCAATCATCGCAGCGTGAATATCCATCCGTGTCCGCGATCTGGCACTCTGAGCAAAACGCCTCTTCACACTCGCGGCATATATCCGTGGTACTGTCGCCACACGCGCCGCATTCGTACCCGTCCCAGTTTTCAATTGAAACGTAAGGGCTGTCGTCCCCATTGGTTCTTACGACGGATACTGCGATATCCAGTGCGTGGAAGAACAAGCCTTGTCTGATGCAGGCCGAGAACGGTCCAGCTCCTTCTCCCATGCAGATAGCGTCATTCTTGATGTTCGGATGGGTAACTCTTGAGTCCTCTTGTGGGTGGTTAGGCTCAAGGGCCTCGGCTATGAGAGTGCCATTTTCTGTATTCAGTGAGACTTTGAATCTGCCCAGCTCAACATCATCAAATGTGATGGGTTCTGTGGTGAAACTGATTGTCTTCCGGTCAATGACGTACTCGTCCCGATCGACATAGTCCAGATTCGGTGCGGCTGACTCTCTGGTTTGGGTGTCGAACGGGAGATCTCTGACCCAGCGGGTAAGAGTAGACAAGTTGGATCTTGTTTCTTCTACTGCCCTCTGAAGGGCCAGGTGTTCTTCGCGAGTAATAGAGCCCCTTATGGCGGATTGCGTAATTATCCGCCTTGAGGTGTTCAGTTGGCCCGTGGCACGGGCCAACTGTTGTCGGACGGGGCGGATGTCGAATTCCTGACTCTGAGACCAGTTCCCACAAGCCTTCAGGATCTGCTTAACTCTCTTTCTATTCATGGCTAGTCCTTAAAAGGAAATACGGAGCGCCAAGGTTGGCGCTCCGTATTGGGAATTGTTACCAGCGGTCCTCTTCTCGTTCTCTGTCCCAGTCATCATCGTCATAGTCGTCCACAGGGTCCGCCAGAGCGGGCACCGGTTCTGGTTCAGCTGAGGCTTCTTCTGCCTCTTCTTCCACAGGAGTCGCAACCTCTTCTGGCTTCTCGACGATTACTTCCTTGACCAGCATTCCAGTATCCTCTGGCGGAGCAACGAAGTCCCGTGAGATGACTGAAAGCTCGCTGGACAGCAAAGCACAGGACCAGCTCACATCGGGAGGCAGAACACCCCTGATCCATCGCGTGTACTGGTGACACATGGCACCTGCGGCCATGCCAGCACAGTAGATCGTACCTGCTGCGGTACACTGGCCTGCGATCGTCTCTTCTTCTGCGAACAGCGTCTGCTCGTAGTCTTCGTGAGGGGCACCTTTGATCCATGCGTACACATGGAAGACCTCACCGAGCATTCTGGCATCACAGAAGAAATCCACCTTATTCTTGATGCCTTTCCAGATGCACTCGCGAGCCTTGATCGAGTCGACGCAGCAGAACACGACCCCATCAATCTTGGTTTTCGGTCTCCATCGGTCATTTTCTGCGATGACCTTGATGTCCGCGTCGATGGCATGGATGGAATCCCTTGCGGCTTCCACCTTGGGCAATCCCAGCTGCGATCCGGTGTATCCCTGCGTAGTGATGTTGGTATCTTCGACTACATCAAAGTCGATCAACCTGATTTGAGGGATTCCCATTGAGGCCATGAACTTCGCGAGCTGAAGTCCAATAGCTCCGACCCCGATGATTGTCACCGGAGTCTTCTTCTCAACCGGGACAATACTCTCCTGTCGAGAAAACCTGTTAAGTGACGGCATACCTTCCACCTCCGTTAGAGAAACATTAAGCGGTTACAGCCAGCCTTACTGCCACATGTGCAGACCAGGGAAAGAGAAATCCAATTCCTCATCGTCTTCGTCATCCTTTTTGTCTGCACCGAAAAACTCTCCGAAGTCCGTGTCCTCGATGACTTTCTTCTGGACAAGCATCTGCGCTTCCTGGGCAGAGCATTCCCATATGGTCTCTTCTCCATCTTCGCTCTCGTCGATGAATTCGATTTTGCAATCTCGACCCATGAGCCACTTCTGGTCCATCCACATTGCGAAGTCCTGGTCGTCCGGAGCCCAAACTTCTTCAAAGTCATCTCTCTTCATGACGTCGGCAGCATTTCCCCATGTCTTGATGTCCACGTAAACATCCTGGAGATACTGCTTCATGAAGTGGTCTTCACGCTTGTATCTCCATTCCAGGTCGCCAAAGTCGAGTGGCTCTCTCTGGTTTCTTTGGTTAACTTCAATCTTCTTTGTGCCGGTCTGGTTGGACTTCCCTTGAGTCCCATACTCGGTCCACTTTCCATTGGCGTAGTATCCTGGCTTGCCCCCACGAGTGGTGTAGGAGTGTCCGCCATTCCACGCACCGCCGTAAGACACCGCCGCGTGGCTGGTTTTTACTTTCTTCTTGTAGATTTCCTTCAATTCATCATGATTCACCGGAACGCACGGCATGCTCCAGTCGACCCACTCACTGGAATCGTGCCTGACATGAGCGTTAACAAGACCGGATTCACTGCGAACCTTAAGCTCGCAATGGGTTTGTCCCCCACGTGCCAGAATGAACATAACTGCCCAGTCTGGAGGCCCGAACCGCTCCTTGAATGTGGTGTGGTCGGTCCCTGAAGGCTTTGCGCTCTGACCTGGGTGAGTGTGCAGCCAGATGCGGCTGAACTGATAAGGATGCAGACCGGTGAGCTTGGTGTCGTCATCCGGGTCGATCTGCGGGCCATACATCTCGTACAGCTCACTCAAGGCGTCGTCATCGAACTCAGTGTAGGCCGAGCTGCATGTTTGCTCGGGCACGTAGAGATCGTTGATTTTCAGCGGTTCGTCGGGGTCAAAGCAGATCGCCATCGCGGAAATCTCAGTGCCCCCCATGTCTCGAAGCAGAATGTATTTCTGCCATGCAGACGGAGAGAACACAGGTTTGTTGTTAGTCGTCATCTCGCAGACTCCCAATAAGTCGTGCCACATCCGGGTTCTCATTGAGGTGACCCTGATAGCACGTAGGACACAAAACTCCGTGCTCCATACATAGAGCACATAAACGTACCTCACATCCAGCACACGGATCTGGCCACGTGTCTATCCGGGTGACACGCTCGCACCTGTTGCAGGCTTGATTGTTTCTGCGATAGCAGAGATTGCAGGAATCTTCGATCCAGCATCTCCCGCAGACTTTCTTCTTGCAGTCCGGGCATTCATTATGAGCCTCTCGACTGCACCTGTAGCACTCGTCTGGAGGATTGGCCAGCCTGTACTCATGGCACTCGTAGCATCTTCGAGCAGTCCCTGTGTAAGCGCAGGTTTTGCATCCCTTTACTTTGCAGTCGATGCACTGAAATGTTCTATTTGGTGTATTCAAGTGGCCACAGAATCCACAGTTGACTCCAAACCATTCGCTAATAGACAGGTAGGGATTTCTCCACCCGTAATTTCTCACGACGGATAAGGCAATTTGCAGTGCATCGCAAAGACGCCCTTCCATAACGGCCTTGTTGTATGCATCTTTACCTTCGCCCAGGCAGACAGTGTTATTCTTCACATTCGGGTGGGTAACGACTGGATTGCTGATTGCCGGGTTGGGGTTGAGTGCGTATGCCTCTGCTGTCGAGTCAACACGTGGCCTGACATGAATCTCAAAAGCACCAAGGTTGATGTTTTCGATTACGATTGGTTCTGTTGTGATGAACACCGTCTTATATGAGCGGTGTATCATCACCTTTTCCTGCTCTATGAAGTCGGAGTTGCTCAGATACGAAATCTTCTTGGTGTTGTTGGTCCGAGCGACCGGGCTGCTGCGACGTTCGGGTATATTGAACGAGGTTAGGTTGTAGTAAGCCTCATCCAATTGATGCTTTGCGTCGTTATAGGCAGTATATGCAGAATCTCTTAGAGCTTTCCCGAAAGATGGCTTCTGTGTTGCGTTTAACGCCCTGATTTTCCTCTGCATGACATCTACGCTGGAAACCAGCTTGGCCGTCTCGCGAGATGCTATTTCTATATACATCTCAGTGTCTTCTGATTTTTCCCACAGTAGTGGATCTGTTCTTGCGGGATCCCTCTCTCTCGCTACAAGCTTTTCGACTAATCGCGGGGTCGCAGGAATAATTTCGTGTAGCACAATTAGGTCTCCTGATTAGAGGTACGTGAAGTGGAGCCGGAGGAATCGAACCTCTCTGGTATCCCCAGGAAGCTCCAAAGTCTGGGGGCCGGAAATTCCAGCCCCCAGAAGCAGCGACTACGCTCCAGCGACCTTCTTCGGAGCGACCGTCAGGCGATCGTTCGGGTTGGCGACGGCACTGGTGATGGACAGGTTGTCACCATGAGTGGCACCGTCCTCAGTGGAAACCAGGTTCTTGTTGACCCGGATGGAGTAATCCTCCGGCTTCGCACCTTCAGGCATGATCTGCTTGAAGATGTCCACGTACTTGGTCCCAGCCGGGAACGTCTTGAAGTCAGCAAAGCCGTTTCCGGCGTTGTTGATCACAAGGATCTTGACGTTCTCCACGGTGACGGTTTCCGTGACTACTTCCGGAGTGCCGAAATCCTGCGTTGACATAATGTTCCCCTTTCGCGAAAAGGAAGATAAGGGTGTGTCGCACCCTGGGGCGAAGTGCCCCAATCACATGTGAAGCCCACCTCCGTTGGTGGCTCCTTGAGAGGGCAACATGCCCTCTTGTTTCCCATGACACTTGCAGTTCTTGCTGTTCCTCCACTTTGCCAGTGCTGCAAACCCACCGGTAACAGCCAGGAACAGTCCGTATATGATTTCAAGCGAGCCGAAGCACATGCACGCAATCATGCTGGCTCCTTTGTTCTGATGTCGTAGGGTTTCGTGCCTGCGAGATCATTGATTTTCAGGACGCTGATCCACAGGAAAGCGGGATCAAATTCATCGATAGTAAAGCAGGGATCTCCACCCATGTCCCGCACGAGCTTTTCAGCCGCCTGGCGATGGGCACTGGCGTGTTCCTGATCTGGTGTGCAGATGATGTTTACTGCGTAGAAGTCTGGGTTCCCATCAGGGTCGATGCAACCGACAACTACTGAAATGCTGTCTTTCATGGACTGTTCTCCAGCACAAACTGACGGAATTCTGGCGATATGACTGGAGAGGCGAGTTCCGCATCAGCCGAAAGAATTCGGTTGATCTGCTTCCTGGAGTTGCCCCTCCGACCCATGAGGGATCTGATCTGATCCTCGGGATGGCGACTCCTCCAGTCCTGGTTCCGCTCCTCCGCTTCTTGACGCCGCTCTTCTTTCTCTCTCTTCATTGGACTTCTCCTCAGAGATTTCACCCAGGAAATAGCGGACGAGGTCGACAATCGCCTCATCTCGCACGTTTTGTGGAAAGTGTTCGAGTGTTGTCTTGCCGGTATGTTCATCACACTCGTAGTAATGAGCCGTCTGTGCGGCTGCCCGCGAGACGATGCACCGCAGGATTCCCATACCGGTCTTGAATGACTGGTAGGCGTGACGATCATTCATCACCGTCATCATCAGTTGGTCTGAGAGCATGGTTATTCTCCCGTTTCGTCTTGCATCTCTCTGAATTGTTTTTGTGCTTCTCTATCTCCCGCCGTACGAGCGGCCCTTTTTTCCACTCTGCGAAGGCGGGCCTTTTTCCCGTTACGCAGTGAGCGATATGCTCGTCCAGATAGCGAGTAGACAGCAGTTGAGCGAGCGTTGTAGATACAGCCAGCAACGTCTGTGTCGCCATGTTCCATTCGGCTCATTCCGTACGGTTTCATCGTTGTCTCCTGTCAGATCACAAAAGAAACAATCTGCGGGTGCGAGGCACTATCTCGCACAGTTAATGGACCTCTAAGGCCTAATTGTGTCCCATGGGCCTTGTCGAGCGGGCTAAGCGCCAGACCTTGATGCCTGGTTGCATGTATCGCGTCACCGCCAACCTGAGATTTGCAGTCTCAGGAACCGCAGAGTGTATGTAAGACCAGACCCCAAGGAAGGGGCGCTAATCGATCCTTGAGGTCTGGCGGAGGTGGATTCAGCGTGTACGGGCCAATGGAAATTGTGGTGCCCGACTTGCTGAATCAGACCATTTCGTACTCGACGGTCGGCTTGAATGTGCCGTGGTCGATGATGTTCTGCAGGATTGCGATCAGGCGATCCTGTCTGTCTGGAAAGCTGGCTCCGAACTTCTCTGCTGCAGGTTCCCAGCTGTTAGCCCAGTCTGACTCGAAGGCATTCTCGATCTCTTCGAGTTGCTTCTCTGTGAATGCACCAGACAGGCCTTCTGTCGTGGCCTCAGAAGACGCTGATAAGGTTAAGCTCCAAGCGTCAAGACCCAGGTCGGCCATAGTCAGTGTGTTGAACCTGGATGCCCGAGAAAGCAAGAGTGCTCCTCTGGCGCACACAGAGCATTCCTGGGCGATCAGATCACAGTCCTCGGGACTTGGAACAAAACTATGATCCATGATTTTATTAGGGGCGAACCCAGCCAGGTACCCTCCGTTATACCCTCTGTAGGTATTGGATTGGACTGTCTTCAAAGCATCCTTTGCGATCTGGACTCGCCTTTCGGCACGTGTCAGGTCTTTCCACTTCTTTTTGGCCATGCTAGTACTCCGATGGAAGGTGCAGGACCCAGACTTCTTTCCCATCAGGGGTTAAGTCTCGCCCGGAGAACAGGACATATGGATCGTCCGAGTCAAACTTGAAGTCCGTGAATTCGATTTCCTGAGTTATTACTTTGGGCTGCCCGGTGTCGGCATCAGACGTCAGCGTGGCCCCTCCGTTCCCATCAGGGGTCAGTCTCCAGAAGTGTAAGTCTCTGAAGAACTGATCTGCGGCTCGCTGGATTGGTCCACCTTCGTGGTAGTAGCTGGCGATCGCGTCGACCAGCCAGAACGCATCTTTCTTCTCACGCATTGAACTGATGCCAGAAGTAAAATGCAAGGATTTACAGAGATTGTGGTGATAATTCATGAGAAATCTCCGATGTGCAGGTCCCAGGTTCCTTCACCGTGGCCGATTATCCGATCAGGCGACCGTTGTCTGTGATCTGCTTGTAGTTCACGATCTCCTCTTCGTCAGTGTGGCGGTAGGCAGAATCGAACCTTCGGAGAGCGGCTTTCTTATCCACTCCGAAGACGACGATGTATCGCCCAGTGCTGGTTGTGAGACCGAAACTTTCCTCTGCTTTGAACTTACTCATAGGGACCTCTGCTTCCTTAATTGGGGTTTTTCTAGTGTACGTGTTCAGTAGAACTGACAGGCATTATGTGGGATCTATTTCAAATAAGTCATGTTATGCTATGGACTTAATCGAAAAGAGCCGCACCACAGGTTCCGAAGAGGCAGACCATAGGGTGGATTGAGAGGTCCCGCCCCGTTAGTTGGATTTATCCTGTGGTGCGACCAGCGCCAAGGCTGGCGCTCACGGTCTTGGGTTCCATGGGGTTGAGAGAACCAGAAAGATTCCAATGAGGGATAGTACGCCGAGGAGCACGTTCTCGACGAACTCGGGAGTTGTGTAGAAGTTCATGCCACCTTCTCCTCAGATTCAATGATTGTCTGCACCTCTCGCCTGTGAACCGGGATATCACGAGGTGCTTCGATCCCCAGTCTGACTGATCCTTTTCTGATTTCAAGTAGCGTGATCACGATTTCGCCATCCGCAATCACGATCTGTTCATTTGGCTTTCTACTGAGTACGAGCATCACAGACTCCTTTCTGAGGTGAAGAAACAAAAACAGCCCGAATCAGTAGTGGATTCACGCTTGCGTGTTGTGCTTCGTTGAATCTGCAACTACTGATCCGGGCTGAAGTCCCATGGCTGGAATTGCACCAGCAGCTTTCACTGAGTCGCTTGGACTCCTACTCGCACCCTGTCCGGTGAAGTAGTGCTCCGCTCTCCGAGTATGACAGTACCCGGCAGGGACCGTGGGGCTTTCCCACACGCGGCGTTCTGCCTGTGTTAGAGATTGTGATTGTGATAACAGGTCATATCGCTCTCCTTCTGCTTGACGGCCACACATTTACCGGTGCATGGCAACCGTATTGCTGACGCGAGGTATTAAAATCCCGCCACGCACCACAAGGGAGACAATCTCAGGATACGTGACGGGTGGCGATTATTTCTCGACGACGGTCCAGTCTGCCGTGTTGGATGCGTTTAGCGGAAACACTCTGCCGGAACTTAGGTCCTCTTTCAGCCAGACTCCACTGAACCATCCAGAGTGCAGGTAGGCTTCTTGCTGTGTCATCCCTGCCATTTGTGCATCTTCCCACAGATCATCCGGGATTCGAACCTTGACAGAATACAGATCTGTATCCAGTGGAAGTTCTTTTACTTTCATGACATGTCTCCTTGTGTATGAAAAGCCAGCCCGCTCCGCATGACGTGAATCCTGACTCAAGTTCACGCGGACGTTGAGCCGCGATCTCGCCTCAGGCGAATACCGGTCACGGGCTGGCACATGCCGGACGGACAGTCCGCTACCCGGCTTTCCGAATCTTGACTTTGCCGCAATTGTCTTGCCCATGAGAGCCTTGGTATTTGTCCATCAGGGCTTTGCGGTTTGTGCCCTGCGGGTTATTGCTGACGGGTTCCCATTGTCCTGCATTCAGAATGTAGACGTTAAACATCGCATTGTTCCTTGTTTGCGGAAATGAACTCAACTGACGGGGTTCTGTCGTCGTCTGGGTGGGGATACCCAGCGTATGCAACCCACCACTCCGGCTCCATGAGGATGCCGCACTGATGGCACAGCCCTTGGTTGTCGCAGTAGTGGGGACAGGTCACCTGATCTCCTGAAAGTACTCCCACCACCACTTACTGCCATCTCGGCGCTTGCGGCGGAAGAGGGATGGGTTCTTGAATCCGCCCAGTGAATACCAGATACGCTTCTTGATCTTGATAACCACGAGTCTGGTTCCATGAATGGTATTGATCAGTGTTAAGCGAACTTTCGGATTAATCCAGTACTCGTTCCCGCTGAGCGTTCTGCTGATGCTTGACCCGGTAAATTCCTGGCGGATACCCAACATGGTCGGCGTGTTCCGGATGAACCAGATCGAAGGGCACTTCTGCTGTGATTACAAGATCGGAGAGTGGATTTCCGTCATTGATGGAGAAGAATCGCACGTATCCCTGGAACCTGCTTGGAATACAGTGACGTGAACCGCGAGACGTGCCGGGGGCAATTTGCCTATCTCCGTGTTCCCATGGCACTTGTACCGCACTACTTGGGAGCGCCTCGATCATCTTCAGGACGATATCCCCTTGCGGATATCCCTCTCCGGGAGACATGACTTCCGGAATCTGAACTGGCTGACTGCTGTCGATCGATTCGGATGATTTGCGAAGTTCTGAGACGGCTTCTGAGATTAGCATTACGTTCTCCCTATAATTCTCATGTCGTGATCATCCCACAGGACAGCTTGTGCCTGTTCGCAGGTTTCGACCTGCTCTGGGATAGAAAGGAAATAACGCCTTCCCGTAGAGGGACAGTGTGTGACTAATCGCTGGCCATTTGGCGTATTGGCCAGTATTTCAAAAGTGGCTTCGATGTCGTTGCGACGAGTATCTACGACTGATGAGTTAGACTCTTCCAGATACCGCAGAACCCCAAATCGCTCGATTCTGATTCTACGCACCTCTTCGTTTTCTTCTGATTCCAATTGTTGTACCGATTGAGACTCAGGAGCCATGACGATTTGACGATCCAGATTAACGCCTTCCAAGGCAAAGTGTTCCCAACCATCTCGCCACGAGATTGCAGGTCCAGATTCATTATGCAGCAATCCCTCTTCGTTTCTGACGATCGAGGCGGGCCTTTCGGCAACAATTGTGGTGTTTTCGTATGGCCACCACCAGCAGCACGATCGGAATACTGAGTCCCACTCATTCAAATGTTCCATGTCGGAATCCGAATGAATGTTCCTCAGGAATTTATGAGGAAACATGTACCACGCAATCCAATACTCCATTTGCCCTTCGAGCTGACTGTGTAATCTGAGATTGGCCCCGAGATTGGACCCGAGATTGTCCCTGAGATTGTCCCTGAGATTGGCCCCGAGATTGGACCCGAGATTGTCCCAGAGATTGTCCCCGAGATTGTCACTAAGATTGGCCCAGAGAGTGTCCCCGAGATTGGCCCAGAGATTGGCCCTGAGATTGGCCCTGAGATTGGCCCAGAGATTGTCCCCGAGATTGGCCCCGAGATTGTCACTAAGATTGGCCCAGAGATTGTCCCCGAGATTGTCCCAGAGATTGGCCCCGATATTTAAGAATAATTCTGCTGTCGCTATCCCGTCGAACCACATGAAGGATGAGCACTCCTTGTGGGCCTTGGATCTGATTGACTGAATGGCCTGTTCTGCCAGTTCTCTGTTGGCGGGTTCGGTAGACAGTCCAATCTGAAGGTACTCTTCCCTGAACTCAACCATTTGCTGTTCTTGCTCAGGTGTCATTTCTTGAATCTTATCCATGACTTGTCTCCTTTTGAGGTTTTGGAAGTGATCACGCCCTATCCAGCGTGACAGAGTTCCCGAGCCTCGGCCTGCTGCTGTCGCAGGAACTTCCAGTCGATGTTCGTGCTCTTGCTGGCCACAGAGTGCTCAAAGCACCTCGCAGCAGCCAGGGTTTCGCGGAGCAGAACGACATCCCTGAGCATCTTGTCCCGGTATTTGCCTTCGTGCAGGGACTCGATCCCCACAGAGGCAATTCCGAGCTGTTCGTCGATCGCATCGATTGTTCTGAGTGCAGCATTCATCGCGTGTCTCCTTGGTTTCTGACGAGGGGTAAAGAGAACCATCGCCTGGTTCTCATGAGGGTAAAATTGTGGCGGACAGGACAGCAACACACTGCCTGCCCGCCACGGGGCTGAGCCGGATGGCCAGATCTAACTCAGCTTTTTGGAACAATTGGCCTTTAGTTTACACAGATATACTCGTTACCGAGTGGGACCTCTGGTTCCGTATTGGGCACTTTACTACTGAACACGTACAGTAGTAAAGCTTCCTCCAGCGCCAAGGCTGGCGCTAATCCAGATCGTGGCGGCAGTGAGAGCCATGAGGAGGAATACGCCGCAAGTCGTTCCTATGACTACATCTGCGGCGAATCTGTTACGTTCGCGGTATGGACCGCCACCGCTCTTGATGACTTTTCCGATCATGGTCTGTCTCCTAATCGGTGTGCGAGAGGTCAACGGCATGGTCTGTCTTCCAAGATTGGACATCGGTTCCAGCGCGGACATCGGCTAGTCAACCGCAAGGACGGCGACCATCTCCAACAGGTCAACTTCGTCGATCGTGTCGTCATCACTGAGCCGGATGGCCAAATCTAACCCAGTGTGTTTTATTTCCAAGGCTTGATGTGCTTCACGCTTCTGCTGTAGACGGCTAGGCATTCCACGTCCTCTTCGTTGTCCGTTTCGCCCCTTTCAGCAAGCTCGGTCGCCTCTTCCAGGCTGTCAGCAACAACCCAGTACCTGACTTTCTGCCTGCGGGTCTCGTGGGCCACAAATTCGAATTCGGGCATTGGATTGTCTCCTGTGTTGTGAGAAAAACTACCCACTATTTCCTACAAGGGAAGCCTGAGGATCAGACTCGCGATCCCGAAACCCAGGATCATCACAAGGGCTGATCCGAAGATAACACCGAAGACAATGTCACTGGCGGCTGTCGTGGGCCAGGCATTGTCGGATCCACTGTCAATCACTTTGCCGATGATTCTGGACATGGTCGTGTTCCTGTGAGTGTTCCAGCGCAATAATTCCACCTAGTCCGCGAAGTCCATCTTCTATGAGGCATTGAAGATCGACACTTCCCGATTCGAGAGAGTTTATGGCTCTTGTGATGGTGTTGGATGCGTGGTGTAGAGTTGTGGCAACGTGACCCAGATCATCCAGTGCCATTTCATTAGCCAGTTCGAAAACCTGATGTCTGAGTTCTGTCATTTTGGCGTGGTACTGATTTTCCATGACTGTTTTCCTGATTTAAGGGAAAGAGCACGGGTGGTATTTCAAGGACGGTTCAGACAGGTCTTGCGGCCTGGCATCTTCACCTCCCACCTATCCTACACATGCTCTCGCGAAGGACGTCGACTGTTCCGTCACGCCCTGGTTCTTATGAGGGATTGGGCCTACCACGGAAGAGTCTTCATTTCGTATTCTTCAGATTCCCCAGTCTCAACATCAATGATGCGGAATTTCTTGAGGCAGAATCGGCCCGCCAACCCCTTAGGCCCATTTGTAGTCTTCGATTCACACGTATCCCACGTTACCCACTCGCCATCAGAGATGGGAACTTGGATCTCAAAGGTTTTCATAGCGTTGTTTTCTCTGGACATATGACTGCCTTGAGTGAAGGGTACGCATACCCATGATTCGGATGATGAATGACTCCGTAGTCAAATGTCTCATTGTGAGAGACACTCCGAACCCGGAATCTGGTTAGATACCGGGCCATATAGACTGATGCATCATGGAGGCTTCTGGCGTGTGTGACCTGAGAAACCATCCACTCTGATTCTGTGGAGTCTGTCGGCACTGATATCTCATAATCGTGCATCGCTCGGGTTCCTATGAGGGTCTTAGTTCATGGGTCGAGATCTCCCTGTCTGAATAGTATGCGTTGCCATCTTTATGCACGGCCCGGTATGCACAGCGTAGCCCTGTCTCGGATGCGAGCAGAGACAGAAAGCGATTGCAGGCTTCGTAGGGCAGCATTGCGGGTGATGACCGCAGGGACTATGTCAGACAGGGGAATCCCGACCCATGAGGGGATTATGCGTTGTCTTCCAGTTCTTCAATCGTGCATCGATATACATACTCTTCCCATTTTGACACGGTTCGAGGCGCAACCTTGAGAAGCTTGGCGATCTCGGCAGTGGTAAAGATCGTCTTCCTGGGCTTCTCGGGTTCCGGCTCAGGCTCCTGAACGGGAATGGGCTGAAACTCAAACATCCCGAACGTGTGGCAGTCATAAGAGTACGCCACTTTGTACCAAGCATCCGAAACTGGAACACCGACGACAACGGCCATCTTGTTTGTGTAAAAACAAGACAGTGACCCAGAAGACTCCAAAGCTTTTTCGACCAGATCGTGCGCGTCGTTCAGGTACTGCAAACGAACGTGATTCCGCGTTGTGATCGGAATTTGCGACCCGCGATCCCAGGTGTGATCTGGCAACCCGTAGTGCATGTCGCAGATTTCATCACCGAGTGCCCATTCACGGGTTTTGGTCTCAGTCATCGCATCGTCTCCTGGTTCTCATGAAGGGAAGGAACCCATCGCCAGGTTCCCATGAGGGGTTAAAGAAAGGGAACAGGAATCCAGATCACTCTCCCACCAGGCCGCTTTATCATCGGCAGTGTTAGGCTCACAGTGCCATCTGGTGAGAGCCGGGGGGAAAGGGATTGGATCCTGTTCCTATGAGGGGTTATGTCATACGTCGGTAACAATCTTCGTCTCGGTTCAGTCAGCGGGAGTCAGGCGAGGGACTGCTTTAGGTTCTTGTCCGATGGTTTCCCGACGCCACCGATCTTCCAACTGTGTCGTCAGCCAGGGATTGATCGGGTTCTCGCGAGGCGCTAGTAGATGATCGGATTCAACAATCCAGCCGCCGCCTCAGCCGCCGCATCGTAATCCGGGAAAATCAAGTGACAGTGCATCCCATCCTCTGGATCGTCACAGAAGAGATACGATCTCGGGGATTCCTGCAGCACGGCAAAGAAGAGGTTTCTGTCCCCGAATTCCCGATTCAGGTCGGCATTCGTTGTCATGCACGGAGTGTCTGCACAATTGACGAATACTCGTTCCCCTGAAACCAGAAGTTCAACACTCAGGTTCCCACGAATCGCTTCGATGAATTCCTCGACAGAGAGTTCCTCACCTATTTGGTGGACTCGATCCAGATGCAAGCTGATCTTGTCAGCCGATTCGCGCCCTATGGCAATACCGTCGATTCTCATACTGCATCGTCTCCTGATTGGGGAACCATCGCCTGGTTCCCATGAGGGATTAAGGGGAACGGCATCGCCTCCGTTCCCATGAGGGTTAAAATGAGCCGGAATTGGATCCCTCTCAAATGAGAGTATCAAGCTGACACCGCAGGGGTCCGGCAAACCTGCGGATCCGTGCCGGTCGCAGCAATGCGGTCTGTTATTGACCTGCGAACATTGCGTTTGCGTTCCCTCAATGACAGGGACGACCGGCACTCTGTTCCCACAAACATGATTTTCGGTCACACCTCGTGCTTCTAGTCTTCACCCAGACAGGCGAAGCATTCGACACCATTACGATCGCGAACGAGCGACCCGCTGGAGTCTGCACCCAGCAATTCCGGAGTCATCCCGACCAGTGGAATGCTATCGACACACGGGAAGCTTGCAGGGGCGACGAGATACCGTTTTCCGTCATAGATGAATGAGTCCCCGACCATTGTCGATCGGATTGTCCCCACGTGAGTCGGAGCAACCTTTACGCCTGGCCTGGTGTCCCAATACCATCGGTTCCCATGCTGGGTATTCTCCCAAGCGAACTGCACGGCATCTTCCGCCGGAGTCCCATGAGGGACAGGCAGGAACGCGACCATTTCCCCATTCATCACTACTGTGATCCACGTGTACCGGTCATTGACCGCTTCCTGTGCATCTTTCACTGTGACTTGGCCACATGCCACGCGAAGCATTGCAGCCGTGTAACCTTTGGCGAAGGAGGACAGATTGTCCTGATTAGCCTGAAGGAAGGACCACGCTGCCCCTAAGCCGAGAGTCAGAATCTTGCGAAACATCGCTACGTCTCCTGAAAATTACGTTCCCATGAGGGAACAGGAAGGGAACCCATCGCCTGGTTCCCATGAGTCATATCGTCGGTCGCACCGGGAGCATCGGTTCCCACGAGGGGTCTAGTTGTTCTCTTCAAACTGCGCCATAGATTCGTACTCGCAGACGCATTCATAGCATTCACACTCAGGGTGATGGACAGGATTAATCCTGTCTGCCTCAGAGTCGATGATCAAGCTGATCTGTTCTGCTGTAAGCATGGTTTCGTTCCCATGAGGGACTATTTGATATGCCTGGTATCTTCATCGACATCAGCCTTGTCGATAAAGGCCTTAGCCGCATCCAGATCTTCTCCATCCAGGAAGTGTGATACCTGTTTGATGGCAGATTCTTTCCCACGACACGCGATCAGAGCACAGATTGATTCGTACTGAACTGCGGTGAGATTCATGACCTGGTTCCCATGAGGGGGTTTCGTTCCCATGAGGGGTTATCTCATAGGAATCTGGATCTATCTTATCTGCGCCGGAGCCGGCGCTCTCCGCGTGTCCACAACCTGACGTATGTTCAGGTCCATTGTTGATACGAACGATCGCGCGTTCAGTAATTGTGCCGTTCACATGAACGAACGGGATCCAGGTCGCGAGTGTGGATTGTTGCCGGTTGCGTGTTGTCCAGGTGGATTGCGTACGCTGTCCAGGTTGCCGGTTGGGCATTGTGTCCCGATACGAAAAATGCCCGCGCTGATCACATGCCAGCGCGGGCAGGACGTGTTGAATTGTCGCGAGTATCATCCCTGGAAGATCAAGCAATCCGGCAAACCTCCGTTGCGGATAGCCTGGATTGTGATTTCCGTACGCTTCGCCTCGCGCCTCGCGGTTTTCTCCGCCTCGCGCAATCCGTCCGCTTTGCGCCGGTTGTTCGCTCTGCGTTCAGCCTCAATCCGCATTGTTTGAGATCTTGCGGCCTGGCGGGCATTTGCCGCGATGGCATTTCCGTCCGTAGTCACTCGCGGCCGGTTGGGATCCCGCGCTTGCATCTTGCCAACTGGGGTTTGATGTCCGTCCGTGCCGGTTCCATGTGGTGTCGCAAGCTCGGTATCGGCCTGGAATTGCCCGCGAGTTTTCCGCGAACGTTGACACCAGAATAGAAAAGCCTGGCGGGCATTATCGGATCCCCGAACAACCCAACCGAAACAATCCGCGCGGCAATCGTCTGGATGACTGGTGATTGAATGCGGGATCCCCATATCCGATAGTTTGCGTTGAATCGCAATCGCAGTTCTGCGCCGATGTCCGTTCACCTCAACGCGCAGTTCATTGCGGTTTGATGTCTGCGCGTCTTCCCGCGCCGTTAGGCTGGCGTCAGAATCGCCAGATCCAGCCTCCAACAACAATCTGCGCCCAACGGCTGGCGGGATAATTCCGGTTGATGTTAGGACGCGGGATCCCTCGCGATACCGGCGGACATGTTTACCGTTTCCGTCCGCCTCAATCTTGACCGCAATTGCGGGGACAATGCCCGCATCGGGTTTGCGGCCTCCCTGTTTTGTAGACTGTCTGCGCCGGTCTTTCGGCATACGTTGCATGGTTTTGTCTCCTGGGTTTGAGGTAGGTTTTCCCGTACGCCAATCGCCTTGGCGCATGAGAAAACCCCGCCAGGTGTTACCCTGGCGGGATTCGGGACGCTAGCGCGGGAAAACCCTCGCGCCCGCTGAACTGGTTCAGACTGTCACCAGTTCGGAGGTTGCCAGGGCGCGGACATCGTCCACCTTAGATTTACCGTCAACCGGGATTCCGCGCTCGCGGAGCGCTTTGAGCAATTCCGGTTTGGTAGCCTGACTGATCATTTCCGGCGTGATGTCGCCGTTGGTGGCCTGGCGGGGTTCGGGTGTCGGATTGCGGGGAGGTTCAGGCACCTCCGCCTCAATCGTCACGCCCAATTCCTCCGCGAGGGAATGACCCAGGCGGGACAGGTTGCGCTTGCCGGTAACCGTCTGCGAAGACGTCAACCGGTCTGAGACTGCGCCTGATGCGTCCGCGAGTGCTGCAGACAGAGTAACCTCAGAGATCTGGCCAGTTGCGATTGATTCGCAAACTGACTCAACGGACGGGGTCGTTTTCCCCGCGCCAAGATCTAATCGTCGAATTGCGAAATCGGCCTTATCGTCCCGATTCCGATACGACACCTGGCGACCCGAATACTGAATGTCGCCGTTCGCCTCGTCGCGTTCAACTAGGTTTCGCAAACTCATCTCAAAATCTCCTGATGTGATGCCCGGTTGATAAGGTAGTCGCCAGGGCGGGCATCGAAACCCCACGATACCGGCAACCGGCAACTATGTAATTGCCGGTAGTCGATATCGTTGAGCGAGTCAGGTTGTAAGGCCTCCCGATTGTCAGGCGTGAATGCCGTTCAACAATCCGGGGTAGCCGATTCCGCGCGACGATCGGTAGGCCGCCGCGCGGCGTCTGCGTTAGTCGTCGAGGTGATCAGCGTAAAGTTCGAGCATCTCTGCTTCGTCGTCGCCAATAATCGACGCGACATCGACGCTAGCTTGAGAGTAATCGCGAATCGCTACCATTAGCTTCTGTCGCTGGGTCATAGTTGGTCTCCTTGTGTTGTGAGAATTGAGAATCGAAGGATCCAAGTATTCGGTACAAAGATAGGGAAATCCAGGATCGTGAATTCAGCCGATAATCTGGACGCGAATAAACGAGAATAAACTTCAAATTTTATAGGACACTTAGTTTATATAAACACGTACAGATCCCTGAATCTGTCATGATATGGCTAAATTTCGTTGTGGTCGTTTGGATTGTTCTTTGATGGATTCCGGAATCGATTATCGGTCAAGGGTCTAATCTGTACTAATTATCTAAGTTTATCCGAAATACCGCCAGCGCTTGCTGTTAGTCGCTCAGATGCTCCACGTGGGCCGTCATTGCCGAGTTGACCGATACGCTGGCCAGACTCGGCAGACGCAGGAGATGAACGCAGAGGCCGCGAGCGAAGAACTAGAAGACGAAGACGAAGACGAAGACGAAGATGAAGACGAGATAGATCCGACCACACGCTCATGCCAGCAGCTACCCTGCGTGAATCTGCCATCACGTCAACGTATCGCGTGAACGGTACGTGACGCCGCGTAGACTTCGCAGACGATCTCTGTGTGAACACTCAGCATGTGCCTGTAGGTGACCTTAACATAGGCGCAGATTGACATAGGCGGGGGTGAACAATAGTGCGCTCTCATGCCCGCCAGGCAGGTATTGATGCCTCAGACATCAGTCCTCATTTTTCCCTCAATCCGGTTCATGGAGCACTTTGATGCACCACCTCTATGCACGTGTCGCACATGCTCATACTGAGTGTTCTCTACACCCGGAAAGAGAGCTTCGCTGCCCTGATCCTGACCGGGTTTTCCTCGATCTGAACCCCGTGGTTGCACCCGTGGTAATCGCCTGATACACTTCGCTGCATCTGTTGTGTGATGGTCTCGCACGTGGGAATGACGGCGGGGGAGTAGTTAAGGGCGGACCATTTTGTTGAGGGCAACAAATAGGCCATCTTCCTGACGTCGGGAAAAAGGAGAGCTGATATGAGCGTTAATGTGGGCTGTCGCGGATGCGGCAAGTTTGATTGTGTCTGCGTGAACCGGGGGTCGATGTCCGGGAGCGAGACGTGTCTGGAAGCTTATCGGCTGAATGAACTATGGAAGTTCGGAGGGGGCCAGACTAAGGATCGATTGGCGGCTGCCCTGGGGTATTCCCCTCGGCACGTCATGATGTGCGTCTCTGTGGGACGGGCTATGGCGACCTCGGATGATGATGTCCTGGTCGAGAGGCTACATGCTGCGGCGGATATCTCTGCCTCGCGGGCTGCTAAGGTGCTGGAGGAATATGAGGAAGATGCCCCGTCTGCTATGGAGCGGAGACTTATCAAGGCACGGAAGGCGTATCGCGAAGACAGCGAGCGCATTAAGTCGCTGGTCGCGATCCTGAAGAATAATCAGGTTCCGGAGTCCCAGTACGAGGAATTAATCAAAGGCAGGCTTCCAGATTCTTGACCCTGTCTGTTCTCGGTCTACACTGCATAGCATAAGGAGTAGATTGTAAATGGCCAGGTATCCACGGGGTGAGCCTGAGACTCTTTTTGTTCAGATTGAGCATCGGCTCGCCTGTGACGAGTGCGGCCAGTTTGCTTCCAAGGTCTATATCGTCGAGCTGCCTCACTCTGGAGATATGACTCCGGGCGACCAGATCTGTGTTTGTTCTCGATGTGCTCAGAAATATGGGAGGTGAGAATGGCAAGGCCTCTTGACTATCCGGAAGCGGCAAGGGTTGCTCATCTGTGGCTTGTTGAGTTTTGTGATGAATCGCTGCCATATCCGGATATGATTGCCGAAGCGGCCCGAAGAGCTTCTCGCGAAATAGACAGCCTGCAGGACGAACTCAAACTTAAGACGGGAGAGTTTGATGACGCATCCAGTGTGCGATGACTGGACTTACTCCAGGGCTGACGAGAGATGGCTGCACAGAGATAACATCCATTTCCAGAAGGAAGCTTTGGAGATGCTATATATAGCCGCGAGCCACAGTGGCGGCATCTGCCTCAGAACAAGAGAGGAGTCCCAGAGACTGGAGTCTATGGTTGACGAACTCGCTGTCGCTCTTGTCGGTGGAATCCCCCATTCATATGAGGAGCTGACATAATGCCTTGGAGCACGGAAATTCCGCCAGTTACGATAAGGACATTCTTCGAGGGGTTCTCGTACCTCTATGGAGACTCTCGCCCAGTTCTGATCATGCGGAGAGGGCTATGCTCAGACGTTCTGGTTTTCCGGACTCACTCAAAGAATCCAGATTACTTCTATGGAACTTGTGTTCTGTATCACGGAGAGCCTGAGGTCTGTGATCACGCGGCCAAGTGGTATTCGCCCCTGAAGGGTCACGACTGGATGACGCTGGATGAATTCCATAAGAGCAAAAGCCCCTTCGCAATAATCGCTCCGCACGCCCATTCAGAGTGTGGAGAACTTAGTCCAGATAAGATCATTGGAACCGTTCTGTTCGATGAATAAGTCCGAGCCTCAAACCACAGGAGAATAACAATGGCAGCCCAGGGATTCTTTTCTGAGAACTGGACAGACGAAGATGGAAATCCGAATGGAGGGTGTGTCAGTGGTCGAGGATTTACGATCAGCTGGCAGAATGGGCCTCTGGGTCGCGGGAATGACCGGAAGGAACCGAACGGAGCTTTCGTCGAGGATGTGATTCTGGCTGTTGCTGATCGGATTAAGCACTACCAGTCGAGCAAGTTCAAGTGTGACGACAACTCCGCCGCACTGGGTTATCTCGCCATGGCTGTTGACGCCCTGAGAAAGCGGACTGACGACCGAGAAAAGAGAGACGTCGAGGGGACTCATAGAACGTAACACTATTTTCGCACGATAACATGCGCTGTGTTACCGTGCGAAAATGTTGTTACATGACCACTTTTCAAGGAGAGATGAGATGAGCGAAACGACACTGGCCGACATCGAACTTGAGATCAAATCCCGTCAGCAGCACATTGGTGCGCTGGTCTCTCAGGTGCATCTTCTGGAACAGATGAGAGAGAGTATGCAGCAACTGAACAGCGTCCGTGACGCTCGCGCTGCGATGGTTAATCAGGATGAAGAAGATGAATGAAATGCTCCCGTGCCCGTTCTGCGGCAATGACCAGGTTGAGGTTCTCGACGCAGACAGTGAATACTACGTTCCTGCCGTGATGTCGGCGTGCCTGATACAATGCGAATGCGGTTGCGCGCTGCAGGGGAAATGGGAATCCAGGGAAGCCGCTATCAATAGATGGAACGCCCGGCCTGAGACATGGCCAGAGTGGACTGATGCTGTGATCGCTAAAATCAAGGCTCGCGGACAAGAGTTGTTTGACCGACTCCATGAAAAGGATATGGCATGAACAAGAGCACGATGCTGTTTCTTATCGGGGCAGTCCTCACTCATGTCGGGGTATTCTTCGATCCTGGGTACGTCACGACCTCGATCGGAGGTGCGTGTCTGTTTGCCGGTTTTCTGCAATCAAGGCACGAGACGACAACTGGCCACGAATTAGCTATGGCTAATGTGCAGATGATGATTGCTCAGTACCGCATAACTGCCAGTGAAAACAAACAGGACAATAAATGAAAGTATTTGAGCTGATGCACATCCTTAAGGGTGCCAAGGCTGGCGCTGATGTCGTAATGGGAAATCCCTACACCCTCAACACTCACCTCATCTCTGTTGAGGTCGTTGACGACAGCATGGTGCAGCTCACAAGCGCCGACACGGCCCTCATTAACAGCAAGGGCAGGCAGATGGGAATGCTCTCTGATCTCTCTGCCGTGGAGGCCCCTGATGAGTGAGCTGTTTAAGCAATTGGCAGAGATGAGGGGCATTACCCCAGAAGAGGCTCTGGAGGAAGCGATTCAGTTTGCTTACGCGAACGCCAAGCTCTCGAATGACGATATTACGATCGAGATGATCAGGGATGCGTTCGGAGTGATGGACAAAACTATCCAGAATTAGCGCTCGGACTGGCCGGTGTCGCATATAATATCTGGATGCTTGTCTATTGCCTCACAATGTGGATGACGGTTGAGACTTTCTACGAGCAACCGTTCCGTCCAGTTCCAGAGAGACGCCGCGAGCTGCATATCGCTGTCGACGAACGAGATGTTTCTTCGATGGTCCTGTATCGCGAGTTGTCCATCTCGTGGTTCCGCAGGATTCCCCGTAAGCACAGGCTGAATCCTGACGTGCTCCTGAAATGCTGCGAGCTGGAGGCCAGGAGACTCCGGATTCTGTCATTCTTCCGGGTCAGATGGCACGATTACCAGAGTACTCGCCTCGGAGCTTACCCTCAGTACCGGCTGGGCCGGGATGTATGGCAGACGCTCCCCCAGAATGAGGCAATGAGAGAGTCCCCGGCGTGGACTGAACTACTGGAAGATATCGCTGATGAATTCTACGCCGAGCAAATGGAAGAGCGCCGCAAAAAGCTGAATATCAGACTTTGGGCGGCGCAATCCACATGGTACGACTACGAATACGAAGGGTTTGATGCATCCCATATATGGGACCCGAGCGAAATCAGAACGCTGACAGAGGTGCCCAAACCCAGTCAGTCATGGAAATGGAAGAGCTGGTCTCTCGAGCAGTAGAGCAACGGGCATAAATCACAGTCAGCTTTTCTTTCTTCTCTTTCTCGACTCCCATATAAGCGTCTAAATCTTCCTGACGAAAACGCCTATGCTCACCAGTAGTCTTGAAAGATTTTATCTTTCCGTTGTTGGCAAGCGTCTTGAGGGTGTTTATAGACACTCCAAGATAATCGCTTGCGTCTGTGATTTTATAGATTTTCATTGATTCGCTTCTCTGCAATTTCGCAATACTCTTTTGATATTTCACTCCCGACAAATTTTCGATTGTTTAGTAACGCCATTTTAGCCGTTGTTCCACTTCCCAAAAATGGGTCGTAGATTAAATCGTTTTCATTGCTCCAACTTATGATATGGTCGTTTGCTAATTGTTTAGGAAATACAGCAGGGTGTTTTGTGTCGTTTTTTTTAGTTCCGTAAAACCACACATTCCCTTTTGTTTTTAAGTCTGAAACAATATTTTTACTACTTTTTAGTTCATCTTTTCCACTATCTCTACAAGTCCTTTTGACAACCTTTCCTGCATTTTTAGATGGTTCTTTTATAATGTTTTTTATTTTAACTTTCCCTTTACTAAACACAAACATATATTCAAATTGCTGTTCATACCTATGCCCGTTTTGTCTTGGCTGACTTGCTTTTGAGTAAATCATTGTATCGTGCAAACGAAAACCACAATCAATAGCGTGTAATGCTTGCTTAAAAGATGTTCCCGTTTCACTTCCTTTAATTGTTGCATCACCAACAACCCAAACTACTACACCACCCTCTTTTGTTACCCTATAAAGTTCTTTTATTATAGTTTTCCAATCAAAATCAAACCCTTTGTAATCTCTCAAATTATCATAAGGCGGTGAAGTAACCGTTAAATCCACAAAGCAATCAGGCATTTTTGCCATCGTATCAAGACAATTTTCGTTGTAAATTTTATTTATCTCCATCTTTCAACTCCTTAACTAATTTCTCGTTTGCGTCCACAATCTTCTGCATATCCTCAATAGATATTTCCTTTTCCAAAGGCTCAAAGAAATAAACCTTCTCGTCCTCTAGCAACTCCAGTCATGAAAGGTTCGCCGTCCAGAATTGCCCTGACAGCACTTACAGAGTCCATATGTCCGTAATCAGCCAGCCTCATCATGGCATAGTTGGACGCCAGCCGGGCCATGCTCAGGTTGCTTGTCTGAATTTGGCCGATGGGGTGGTTTAATTCTACACAACCACATGAGCCGTCCATGCCGATTGGAAATCCGCACCCGCCACAGTGGCAGTGAACGAGCTGGCAGTGGCTGCGCGTCACCGTGTCAAATTCTATTGTCATGCGAGTCCTCACCAACAAACCGCCCAACGCGAGCGGCGGATTAAGGCTGTTTCTGTTCTTCCGAATCGCCAGTCGCCGCCCCGTTAGCTTGGTTGTTAGGTTGCGGCGACATGGACAGTCCTGGCATATGCATCCGCTCTCTTCGAAACCGCAGCTCTGTTCTGACAACAGTGCTAATATAAGCTGAACATAAACATAAAATCGCGAGGCGGCACCAGTAGTGACAATCACTATCCTGCACTTGATTGCGACCAGTGCTGGCTCGCTTGTTGTGGGCGCTTTGGCTGGGGCCTTTATCGACCATAAATTCTCGGTCGTTCGTGACAGGCGCAACGAATTCAATGAACTCGCCGATCCCCTGCGGGCGACCTTCCAGGCCATTATTAGAAGCCACAATCCTATCGGACTCGGACCATCTGACGCCGCTATCGATCGAATCAGCGAAAGAATGGGCACTTTGGCATGCAGGGCATTCCGGCATGCCATAAAGAAATACTACCAGGCAGAAGCCCAGGCACCCTGTCACGAAGATGGCCATGGCGGAATTGTCTGCGACGATCCCACAGAAGTTCAAAAAGCGGCCAAGAAAGTGCTTAAATATCTTCATAGGAAGTAGCCATGTAAACCAGGAAGGCAACCCAACAAGGCATTGCAGCAGAGCGGCGAAACTACGCCGAGCTACTTAGGGATATCTTTTTTCGCCGCCTGCTGAATTCGGTCGTTCGTAATGTGAGTCCTTCCCAGATACAGGCAGGGACATTATCTGTGATTCTCGTTACTCTTGGGCCTGATATTCTGGCTCCTGAAAGGAGATCACTATGGAAGGTGCATTTGGCTGGATTTCCAGCATTATCCACAATATGGGCCTTGTTTTGCCCAGATTGCTGCATGTTCAGTTCAATCTGGGCTGTGTACTCTTCAAGAGAGGAAAAACTAAGGTTCTGGAGCCCGGAATGCATATCTACTGGCCCATCTGGTCGGAGCCAGTTCGATATCCCATCAAGAGACAGACGCTTGATCTGTCGCCTCAGGTATTGACCACGGACGATGGCAGGACTGTAACTGTGTCTGTAACAGTGGTTTACGAGGTATCAGACATAGAAAAAGCACTCGTAGAGACCTTCGATCTGGAAGAAACAGTATCAGATGTGGCTCAATTAGGGGTAAAAACAGTCGTTTTGAGCCATAATTACGACGAATTGAAGGGAAATCAGGACAAAATCGACAAATTGCTCAAGTCTGCTGTCCGAAAGTCACTTCACCCTCATGGTGCCAAAGTGATTGAGGCGTTCATGAGTGATTTCGCCCCCTGCTTCGTCTTCCGGAACATTTGTTGAGAGCATTTTCTCCCAGCGGTGATTTGTGATGCTGGTTGCTGCCCATGCTCCCAGCAACCCTCCAATCGCCATTCCAATGGTGAGCCCTAGACAGAGAAAGTGTTCTGTCTCTCGCTCCCTAAGTGCTTTCTCGTTCATGCTCACGGGACAGTCTCCCATTTGCCTTCTTTAAGGGAGTCTATATTGGCCACTGCAGCCCTAATACACGCCTCACAGACAGAAATCTTGAGTCTCTGCCCGAAATGATTGATTATTGGATTGCATGACACCGTGTATGGACTGTCACAAACATGACATTTACATATGTCTGATTGATTGCTGTGACAACACACGACCATTAACTCTTTACTGCTCACGGGACAATCTCCTCGAACTTCTTTATTACGGGGCAGTCGAGTCCGGTGTGATACTCACTCTTCTCGTGATGGAGATCTTCGCAGCAGAGATGCGTTCTGCGGAGAAGCTCCTGATGAAGCTTCAAGAGTCTGGACGTTTTCTCCAGCTCGCAAGCCAAGCATGTGCCGATTGCGTTGGATACACCACGGAACCTCTCGTGGCTTGGGACGGTACAGTAGTTGGGCATGTGCGGTCCTGATTATTTAGAGTTCCTGATATACAGTTTCATTGCTTTGTCGACCCAGTCGATCACTTGCCTGGATAGTCCGTGCGGAATTCCCCCATTGGGCCACCCTTCGTCGAAGAACTCGTCAAGTGTGTATTCGATCCGTTCTTTAATCTCTGAGTAGATATTGTCATCAGTGAGTTCTGGAATGTCCGCACCCTCTGCGGCACACTGTTCGAGGTCCATTCCGTGATCGAAATACTGGTACAGCTCGGCGTAGATGTACGTTTCCAGCATTGATCGTATTTCGTGAAGCTTAAGCTCCCTTTCAATCTTCATTCAGACACCCCGTAAACAAGACAGTTGCGATTAAGCTGACGGCCAGAAGCAGCATACCCCAGTGTATCGGGGTTGGTTCATTCCAGTACGACGCCATCAGGACTACTAAGCCGACAGCTAGAAGCGGCCTGGCCACAACAGTAAGGAAGTTGTTGTACTGATTCTTGTTCATCTGAATGGATTGGGCGGGGCCTTTTGCAGGGCGTAAACGGATTCGGTCGTCCCCTCTGTAATAACCCTGCCCCTCTTACAGAGATTAAGCTCTTCGTCCAACAGTATTACCATTTTGCCGGTCGCCACATTGAATGTGCTACACAGCACGCTAAGCGGAGTTGGCCCATGCTCTCCCAGATGCACCATGACTCCCTGGGCAGTTTCACTTATGGGCCGCTCGTCTTTTGGCTTTCTCATACGTAGTCTCTGATCCATTGCTTGTAGAGTGGGCCGCACATTTCGTGAACAATCTTCAGCAGATCGCCCCCGATACGGTCTCTTTTGGAGTACACGTTCTCTTTGGCTGTGAGTGACTCAGTCGGGTAAATCTCGATACCCTTACCAGCTTCCATGAGAGACTTCTCAATCATCTTGTTTATCTCAATCCAATAGCGAACGACTCGCATCTCTCGTGGCACGTCATCTTTCCATCCTCCGAACGGCCTCCACTTTCTGGCTCCATGCCAGTCTGTTTTAGTCCATGCCCCGCCATTCAACAGCGAAGAGATACAATCAACAGGGTCTCTGAGCATCCAGATAAACTCTGCTTCCGGATCAACTTCACAGATAAGGTCGATCACATAGCTGTGCTTCAGATCAACGATGATTGGAACTGGTAACTCGGACCTTGCCTTCAGGTTTTCCAGTAGGGAATCTCGAACGTCCATATTCCTGTCGCACTTGTATTGGACAGGCTCTTCTTTAAGCCAAGGCTTTGGCTCATGTAGTCCGCCGAGCTGAACAGCCAGGCTCTTGGTCCCACAGCGTCCCGTTCCCAAGCCCATTAGCATGTGGACACCTCTGGCTTTTCACACGGAACGAGTTCGAATGTCTTGATTCTGGAATACGACCTGAGATTAAGCTCTCGCAGATCCATGAAGAACTTAACGAACTCCTGCCTGTCTGCGAAGCCTTGTTCACGGAACTGAGTCTCGGACATTGAACTTAACTCGCAATCCTCTGCCGACTCTGTTCTGAACCAGTATCGGGCTGACTTCCTGTTCATCACGCCAGCACCAACCCATGCGGATTCACCTCGAAGGATGTCGTGTTCCGGAACTATGCTTTTGTCTGAGGCATAACAGAGTTCATCATCAATGAAGATCATGGGCTCACAGAGAAAGACGAAATCGCCCTTTTTCCAACCCGTACACAGGGATGTCGGGAGTGACAGAAGGTTGGGAGTTTCGCCCGAGATCAGCCTGTCCCGGATCATTGGAGGCAGAACAACAGGCCGTTCTTTGGGGCTTGTGGGCACACTCGCATAGGGTGGCGGAGTAGACTCGGCCTGGTTCCCGCCTGTATCGCCCACGGCCCAGTCCCCAGTCCAATAGGACGGATTGGACATGTATCCTTCTTCGAAATAATAAGTCTTAGAACTGTACGGGTAGTTTGACGCCATTTATTTCTCCTCTCTGATCAGCGCCAAGGCTGGCGCTATCCTTGTGTTTGAGTTTTTCTTCCCCGAGAAACTGGATTGTCCAGGTAGTCCTGCACGCCCTGAAGCGTCACCAGTACCTGTCCAGATCCCAATACAACATGAGGAATCCTTCCAGACTTGACGTGGGCCTCGATCCTTCCGTAGGACGTTTTAAGCTCTCGTGCGGCTTTCCCAATCGTCCATAGCTCGCTGATTCCTGGCATGATTATCCCTTTGTGTGTCGAAAAGTCCCGTGGATATCCCGCCACGGGACGGGGCCTGTAGGAGGTTATCAGGCATGTGCAGGTTTGGCGTCTACGGACCCGGCACTCTGCACTCACCGACCGGTCTCTCCCGGATGTCGTCGGTTTTAGATTGTGCCAGTGAGCTGTGCCACTCAGAAGGCACCATCACGGAACCGAAACCAACTGCTATACAACGCGATGAAATTCCTCTGGAATCTGGTCGAGAAGACTCGGGAACGGCTCTGTCTGGCGAACGCCCAGCACCATACACCGATTCCCGGCAACGAAGTGGTTCCACGCCTTGATGGTGATATGCGCAATCAAGGTTTCGTCTCCGTGCTTACGGGTGCCTCGCTCGGACATGATTTTCCGGAGTCGCTCACGAAGCGTGTAAACAGAATTTCCTTCCTGAAGACCAATGCCGGTCGACAGAGTGTCGAAGAAAATACTGGCCCGCTCGTCGTCGATTATACCGAGAACAAACCGCATGGCCACACAAAGGCTGGCAGGCATAATCCCAACCATGCGATGCTTGGTTCGCATGGCGGCTTCGAACGCATCCTTGTTTTCTTCCATATAGTCCAGAAGCTCATGGGTCGAGATTATGTTTCTGTGGCTGTGTCTCGGGGCGAGGCCGCTCATAAGCATGAGGGCTTTTCGTACAGCAGACGAAAGTATGTTCGTGTCTACAAACCCAGCAACGTGAAACGTGTCTCCGGGGGTTCGCTTCTTGCCGCAGTCCTGAACAACGAACGTGTCAGGAGACACTCCGCGAGCGACAGCAGTTGTAATTGCCTTCTTGGCACTTACGATCGCAAGGCATCGATGCTGCCCATCAACAAGACGGGATTCCCCCTCAGCCAGCTTAATTGGGTCGGCGGTTTCCATCCAGCGATCGTTTTTAATGTCTGCGGCAAACCTGGCCACGGACCCTTTCGATACTGGGCGGTTTCCTGTGTTGACGGATAGCCACCGTGCGGCCATTTCTGGTGTAACCTGTTCCGTAGAGTACGTGATCGTCATTCTGATAATCCCTGCTTGTGATGATGGGTTGAGGTGCGACATGCGCCTCTTGTGCGATGATTATTCCACTGAATTTGAATAAGTCCAGCGCCCAGCTAAGAAAAACATGAATATTCTGATAATTGATTACTGCCTGATCCACATTTCCGGTGCGGGCTTCTCTTTGCTGAGGCGACCCTGGCTGCACTCGACATAAACAGAGCCTTGCTCCCACTCCAGAAAGTAGGAGAACTCATGCTCGTTCTCGCACCACATCTTAAGCTCTACGGTGGACCCATCCTTGTCGTGGAGCCGGATTGGGAGCGTCACGACCCGATTGCCTGTGATTCTGGTTGAGAACTTCTGCTGTTCTCCCTGGACAAATCCAAGATGTACCTGATCGCTTGAGCAGGTGGGACACAAGAGCTTTCCTTCGCTCTCTCTAATGACATCCATGTGGTTACCAATCCATTATGTCTTGTGAGTGCTTATCGAGTTCGTTGATTACGACCCGAAGGTCCTTGAGTATTTCGCCAGCGTCATAGAGATCGTCGTCCTTGTGCCCAGTGCTGTTGACATACCGGACAGTCTTGCCCCAGTCGTCCAGTCCGAGCCTTCGGGCGATTGTGTCAAGTAGCCCTTCCATGGGCACGCTCCGTGATGCGACGGATTGAATTGCGTAGGTCGTCATCGTCGGCTTCACTGCACAGCAAGAGTTCCAGATGAGCAAGCATCTCTGGAGCCAGTGCTAACAGCTTGGCGTCAGACGACTCAGGGTCCAAGTCTCCATCACTATTTAAGAGCCAGGTCTCTGGATGTCCACCCCGAACTTCTTCCTGACACGAATAGCACTCCATGTGAACTTCATGCCCGGTTGATCTGAGGATGGTCTTTCCGTCCTGATCTTCCAGTCGCCACTCGCGCCCGTGTCGTGCCCAGTGCCATTTATTCATAAATCTCTCCCATTTCGTCCCATTTCCGCCTGGCGCACACGCAACATTCTTTTCCGTACTTGAAACGCTTCCATTTGTGATACCCAAGCTCACACACAAACAGCCGCAGACCGCCGGTCATGGCGAGTCCGGCAATCGCGCTCACGATGATCACGGCAAGGCTCATTCGCTGTCCTTCTGTTTAAGCTGCTCTCGCATCTTCGAGACAATGGCTCGCGTTTCCTTTTCGGCCAAGACTGGAACAAACGATCCGATTTCCAAGAACTTGTATTTTTCAAGGTCGGCACTCTTAGTACCGAATCCATAAACCCCGTAAAAGTCATGTGGGTGCAGAATATGACAATGCTGTCTTGCAAACTCAATGACTTTCCTGGTGAACTCTAGCCTTTTACGCATAACCTCATTGGTGATTTCTTTAGTGACGGCTTCAAGCATTTTTGGTTTCCTTGTGCGATTATTGGGGGGCCAATACTTCACGAGGCCTTAATACGATGATTGGCCTCGAATACTGCTTTTGAGAATCCCATCGGAGTGACCGACCGAAGATCGGCCCGGTTAGCAGATGGGGACATAGTCCAGATATCCTGAGTGACTTCCTCTGGTTTTTCTGTGATCTGAAACTCTGGCATCACAAACTTCTCGTTCGTCCAGAGGCAGGTCTTCTTCTGATACATATCTCCGTAGTTCCATGGCTGGAACGTGTAGTCCGGCTTGCTCCACAAGGACGAGAGTCTTCCGACCGGGTTCTCGATCATCCATGGTGCTCGGCTGAACTCTCCGATGCGACGACAGCATTCAACCATAGTCAGGGCGTCAATTAAGCGAGTCAGGCCCTTCTTGGGCCAGTCTTGAGCACCTGAAACCGAGAGGTCCGTGCAAAGTGGCGCTGCAAACACCATGGCAATATCCCAATCCGGAAAAGGCCACCACGACCGGACGTCGCCCCACTGATAGGTGATGTTGCCTTTGACTTTTGTCCTTCGGATGGAATGCTGGATATCAACACAGATGCATTCGTATCCAGCCTCTGCCCATGGCTTAACCATGTTCCCTGTGCGATCACACAGAGAGATTACTTTCTGAGTCATGCGTGTTCCTGAATATGATTACTGAGTAGCGTCTGTCGATCTGGCTCCTGATGCGAATAGGCTTTTCAGGATATCCCCGATCAGATCATCATCCACCGCAGGAAACTCATAAGCCTTGTATTTCCTGCCGTTCCGCTCGTGATGGGCAACTATCGTCCAGCGGCCAAGTTGCCTCTCTCCACAATTAATTTCCGGGCGAAGCGTGACCTCATCGATCTCCGTGTGGTTTTCGAACTGCTCCGACATGCAATCACAGCCGCGAATATTCCAGGACTCCTCTGCCCCATCCCAAGAGAAAACATCTGGGCCTGAAGAGCCACAGTCCAGGCACTCCACCCACAGGCGAGGATGCCCCGGCTTCTCCATTACATGGCAATTGTCCGACGCACAGAACGGGCATGGCAACATTGCCGCCTCCCTTTAATTATGGAACAGCTTCCAGGTTCCGTCTTCAAACTGAAGAGTGTCGCCCGGCTGAATCTGATGGACCGTATCGTCGTAGTCGGTGAACGTGCTGCCCTCGGAAGTTATTTCCCGGTTGGACAGAATAACGCGACCTGATTTTGTGGGCAGGTTGCCAGCCCATTTCCTGTAATGGAGCTGGCCCCTGTCATTAATGCCTAAGTGGGCCTCGTGCCTGATCTTAACCATCGTCTCGCATTGATTCCGTGAGGACGCTCTTCACATGATTAATCGCGTCATTTCCGGACAATTGCTCTGAACCGGAATAGACTACACGGAAGTCGCCATCGGCCCCAATGGCGATATGGCCAGTGTAGTTCTGGGTCTCAGGGCAAGCCGTCACAAAGGTGCTGACCCTGCTTGTGGAAGGAAACTGACGAATGGAGAAACGACTCATACCGCACGCTCCTTTCTTGCAGGTGAATGTTTAGTAATTAAATTGTGACACGTTTTCCTGACATAAGTCGATACCAGTTCCCAGATTAAGGTTCACGGCATGTGGGTTCGGATCGAATCCCTTGATCAGATCGTCCTTGATTCTGTCCCGCGACATCTGTGCATACTCTGGATTAAGTTCGATTCCCACGTAGTGGCATCGGAGGCGCGAACAGGCCAGTCCTGTAGTGGCGACCCCTGAGAAGGGATCCAGAATTGCTGGGAAATCAGTTCCGCAATCGCAAGTGCATCCAGGTTCCCACCCAACGGTGGTTGTTTCTGTGACGTGACGTTGCGGATCTCTGTTTCCAATCTCTGCTGTGTCACGGTACTGGCCTTTCTCTCTGCCTTCCCGATGAAAACTGCCGTGCCCGCCCTCTCCTGTGTCCCATCCGTCCGGCATCTTGATCTTGGTGTTTTCTCCCGGACGGGTCGCCCTGCGGATGCTTTCGACTACTCGCTTGTATGGCGTGAAGCATTTAGCACAGACGCCTGCTTTCGGAGCACTGGCCGTAATACACCATAGAGGGAGCGAAATTGGAAAAGTATTCCCAGTTATGAATGCTCGTCCATTCCTCCTAGCAACCCAGGTTCCATGGGGTAGTTTTGGACACCACACAACTCCGGAATATTTCTTTGTTGATATATTCCTGCCACTTCCATTCGTACCACGAAGAGAAATGTATCTTTTTTCAGTCAGGTACATTCTCCATGTTGAAGGGGATTTTGTGATCTTTACAGCATATCCCAGCCTAACAGCCATTGCTTGAACCAAGTCGATACAGTGGTCCGACTTCTGGATAAAGCACACCCGGCCATCATCTGGCCGAATGTGTCCATCTCCAGCAATAAGTCCAGCAACAAGAGCCCTCATCTCTTCTGCTGACAGCCCCATATAAGACCAAGAAAGCCTTTTCCCTGGGACCATGCTTCTTATTTTTATGGCCGCGTGACCAGTTATTCTGAATGAAGACATGCTGCATGTGCGATTTTTGTATTTCCTCTCAGATTGAGTCTCTTCGTACTCGGCATCCACGTAATCCAGAAGATGCCGAATCCTCTCGACCTTTTCCGGATTTGCTGATCTGCTTTGATATATATCCACAGACCACGATTTCTTGTTTTCGTACCCTTCCGCAACGTACCATCCTATCAGTTCTGCCCACTCTACCCCTCCCATGGTTTGATCATGATCGCCATCATCCCAGTCGGCAGAGACTGGTATTCTGTGGCCATCACTAAGATTCTCAGCTTCGATTATGGTCGGAGGGTGATGGCCTTTTCCTCTCGATCTTCTTCTGGAGATTATCGTTCTGTGGTTAGGAGTCAAAAGCATTGACAAGTCACGGCATTCGGCAGAAACCATGTCTTGGTCAGAAACATCGTATCTCGCTACGTCTTCAACTTCAGCCCAGGACAAGAGGCCGCTCTCCATGTTGTACTGGGCGGCGACATCACCCGGCTTAATTTGATCTTGAGACTTCCATCCTTCTTTGGTCAAGCACTGGGTTTCCTCGTCAACACAAGCAAAGTGAGCACCTTTATAGCCTTGGGTTGCCCAGCTTCTGATGTTCCTAGGCACTCGCGTTCCACCCTTGCCCGGAATCCCTCCTTCGGTCGATCCTGACCGGTCTTGGCTGTTGTTGTGAGACTTATCATTGAGATATGACGAACTCCGAAAGTTCTCCCCAGCTCCATATCTGGCAGGCTCTCTCACAGACTCCATATCAAAGAAGTACTTTGGACCCTTCGTGAACTGAAAGATGTACTCGTAACAGTTCGTACATCTATCTTTTTGGCTCGTAGGCATCGGATTCTTTTTCTGCCAAATTATCGCATCTCGGAGGACCCAGCCGTCATCCTGCATTGCAAAGGCAAATCTCCATGGCATTCCATTCATGTTCTTCCGTGGAAGATCTTCTACTATTGGCACATCCGCAAGCTGGCCAGTGCATCCGGCATTACTGGACTGTTTGCTGGATATCGGACTACCCTTGCCTCGCTTGTTTCCTCCACCGGCGTAGTTGTCGCCTATGTTAATCCAGGCAATACCAGACGGATGGAGAACCCTCTTTAGTTCTGAGTAAACAGATACGAGATTCTGGATGAATTCGCGTGCGGTTGGCTCAAGCCCTATCTGTCCATCGACTTGATAGTTGCGCAAATTCCAGTAAGGAGGCGAGCTTACGGAGCACTGGAATGAGTTATCAGGCAGGCCTTTGAGTACTTGCAGGCTGTCGCCCTCAAGTATTGTCGAGTTCGGACTTTTCAAGTTCTTCCCTCATGCTATTGATTTTATTGATGATGGTGTCGAGCTGATCACGCAGTGATTCTGGAATGGCGACGCGAGCCTTGTGAAGTGCCGCCGTCATACTCTTAAGAGTGAGAATGACCGACTCTATGCTGGCCTTAGCCTTGATTACTTTCTTCTCACTCCTCTTGCCGGGCTGACCGATCTTCTTGGCGACCTGATATCCAGTTGAGATACCCTTATGGAGAGCCTCTTCGATCTGGTCGGCCTTTTTGTCGTTTCCAGCACTCCGCCAGGCCTCTGCTGTCTTTAGGGCATTCTGTCCCTGCATGAACGTCTTTTTGCTGACTCCGATGTGATCACAGGCCACATCCTGGGGAGATGCTGACGATCCAAACCTGGCTGCATAGCTTTCGGTGAGACTGGCAACCTGCTCGTAGCTCTCCCGGCTCATCCCGGAAAGCTCCATAAGTTCTTCGTCCGTATGGGCATCAGCCTCATAAACAGGAAGCCCCGTAGCCTTGCGGATTCTGTTCTGGGTCTGGAGCATCCCTGTCAGGTACATGATTTCACGCACCTTCTGTATATTCGTCCTGTTTCTCTGGTGGCGATTGTCTTCGATCAGAGCGAAGCCAACCTCTTCCGGAGAGTTCAGCTCGTGGCGGACAATAACTGGGACCTCTGTAAGCCCAGCCTCTTCTGCGTGCAGCTTTCTGCGGTGGCCCTTGATGATAGTTCCGTCCGGAAGAACTTCAATCGGCGTATCGACACCGTGATCTTGAATCGACCTTAAAAGATCAGGGTCGACATCCTCGGTGCCGTAGATTTCCTCATTGAGCGGGTTGTTCCGCAAGAGGGAAATCTCAACTGTCTCAATCTTCCCCTCTGGGATCGATTTGAGGTCGGTCATTGAGTGCGTGTCCTATGAGAGTCTTAAAATGTGGATTCGAACTCTGAAGATAGCCTGGGAAGATGCATTCTCCCGACTCTGTCATCTCTGTAAAGATCAGCAGGGGAACAAACTCTGAGCCGGGGGCAGCATCGGAAAACACGGTAATACTGGCGTCGTTTCCTCCCGGATCTCCAATGACCTGCACGTTTTCGAGCTGAATCTCAGCAGGGTGCCAGTCCTCAAGAAGTTCCGGGTATAAGTCTTCCATTCTGGATCGGGCGGCGTCTTCCATGATCTGGCAGTTGGATTTGTCCATGGATGCTTTCTGGGTTTGAGAAATGAATATGACTGGGCAATCTACCAGCAAATCTCATGGCGTCAAGAAATCTAGCAGTAGAAATGGAAATGGACATACAGATACCATTGTTGACGTTTTCTCTGACGAGAGCAGTCCATTCTCAGGCTCCGTGGATGGGCTGCTCTTTTATTCATCGGTTTTTTCTGCGATCTTCCGGTCTCGATGAACAAATTTAACGGAGCCAGAAATGCAGCTGTTCCCCAAGCGTGACAAGAAGATTGCTGAGCTAAAGGCTGCCTGTTCCCAGCTTCGCAGGGAAAAGAAGCAGGCGGAGGCGGAGAGAGACAATATCAGCGCCAGCCTTGGCGCTAAGGTTGAAGATCTTGAAATCAGAGTCAGGGAACTTGAGCAGATTGAGTCTGACCTTCGTCTGGAGTCCGAGAGGAACTTGAACGCCTTTCAGCTTTCAGAGCAGAATGTGGAGCTTCAGGCCCACATTATCGCTGGGTACATCGAGACCCGAAGGAATGAAACACTAGCAATGAATGCTGCCCAAAGCGTTCTGCAGAACGGAGTAAAGAATGGCCCTGACGAACCTGGAATCGATTCTTCAGAACGCTGGTAGTTCGTTCCGAGAGGTTGAATTCTCTCAAGGTCCGACTCGTGGTCGAGACATCCGTACGTTTCCGGCTGAGCAGCAGTTCCCGGTAATGGCTAATCGACTGGGCCAGTCAGGAACTCCCGCTCGCTGGGTTGAAGATCGGAACAAGTACGCCCAGCAGTACAAGGGCTCAACCTATATCGCCATTGGAGCAATTGCTCGGATGGCCGCAATGCAAAAGGCCAAGGTTTTCCGCAAATTCAAGCAGAAGGGCACATGGAAGACCGAAGAAGTCTCCCCAACGCACCCGCTGGTCGAGCTTCTCCGCGATGTGAACCCGGTAGATACCGAATGGGACCTCTGGTTTTACATGGTTGGGTGGAGACTCCTGACGGGCGACTCTTTCCTCTACAAGGCTCGCAACGGGTTTGGAATCCCCAGAGAAATCTGGCCAATGCCGACTCAGTGGGTGAAAGTCCTGTCGGGTGAGACAGAGATGGTCGGCGGTTACCAGATCGACTCTGGAGCCGTGGGCGAAAACTTCGTCGTTCCGCCAGAGTGGATGATCCATATCAAGAATCCCAGCCTGGACTGGAGTGATTCTGGCCGATACTACGGAACTCCCTCGATTAAGGCGGCTGCAACGACTATTGACCTGGAAGATGAGATGCACAGGCGTCTGTACTACCAGTTCAAGAATTTTGCCGCGCCAGGCATGGTTTTCGAGTGCGAGAAGCGGCTCCAGCCACATCAGGTCCACCAGCTCTGGGCCAATTTGTTCGCCCAGCACAGCATGGCGGATCAGACGGGTGCTCCGATGATCTCACACTCGGGCCTGAAGCTTTCCGGGCAATACAACTCCGGAAGCGTGAAGGAACTGGATTACTCTTCCAGCCTGGACAGAACACTGTCTATCACTTTGGCCACTCATGGTGTTCCGAAGTCTGTGGTCGGCCTCGGAGAGGGAATGACCAGTGCCTCAATGGAAGGGTCGCTCACTCAGTTCTGCAAGATGACTGTGGATCCGATCCTTGAGCACATTTCCCAGCATCTGACCCAGAAGCTTGCCTCGGACTTCCCTGGCAACCTGTTCATTAAACTGGGGCCTTGCAATGTCGACTCTCAGCAAAGCTTGAGAGATAACATTCTGACTTGCCTGAAGTGCGGTGCCATCACTCCGGACGAGGTTCGTGAGCTTCTTATGAACCTGAAGCCGTTCGGTGGCGAGCTGGGCGACCGGCCAGTCATGATCTCTGGCTTCCAGGTCATTGACCCGAACACTGGGATTCCGATTGAGCCAGGGCAGGATCCTGCAGGCAAAACCCCGGAGAAACCTGACCAGAATGGATCTGCTCAGCCTCAGGCAAAGCCAGTTCAGGTTGGTCGAATGGCCCTGAATAACGCGAACTGATTTTCGGAGTAACCGGAACTCGGTGATGGGCCAGTATTTTGTCGTCAAGCAGCGGGAGATCGTGGGGAGACTTCACACGAAGAAGCTCCTCGCGAGTTCCCTTCTTGAGCTTTCTGTTGATCACGAAGAGTCCAACAGTCCTTGGTTCGCCTGAGATCCATTGGGGGAACAGGCTCTCCTCCAGATAGAGCGCTCGCTCTTTAATCATGAGCTTCATGTCGGCAAGAGGTTTAGTACCCTCAAGATGCCGACTCTTCAAGTTGAGGTTGTTGGCGAATCTCCAGTATCTGTCCGCCATCCGGACATAGCCACAGTTCAGAAGATCAATAATTCCGGAAGACAGATCTTTCCAGCCAGATTTCATACCCTGCCTGAGTTTCTCTAACCCGATATCTACCCTGGCCATAGCCTTTCGAGACGTAATATTCAGTGAGTTTGTGAGCTGTGCTGTATCGGGACGACCTAGCCACGAGGCCAGTACCTGCCTTATCATTTCTGCCTTATCAAGGTGTCTGTTTCCAGCAGCGTCCTGAAGCAGGACTGACAGTTCGTTCGATACGCGGAACTTGATTGCGACCGAATCTAACCTTTCACTCATTAGGTTTCTCCATGTCTGAAAATGTCAAACTGTCGAATTCTGTCTTTAAGTCGTCCGAAGGGGAGGACGGAAGCATCTACATCTATGGATCGCCTTTGGTTCCTGAAGTGACTGATCACCAGGGGGACATTATCAGTTCCGATGAGATCAGGAAGGCATCCAGAGATTACATGATTCGCAGCCAGGTGTCGGGAGTCGGGCATCGCACCATGCTTTCCAAGCAGGACGTTCAACTGACTCAGTGTTTCATCGCCCCATGTGATTTTGAGATCGAAGGGTCAGAGATCGTAAAGGGGTCGATGGTTACAGAGTATCGAATTCCCCCAGAATCTGAAGAGCTTCAAAAGTCCGTCCGTGACGGCACGTTCAATGGATTCTCTATTGGCGGAAACGCTGGACATACCGAGATTGAGGAAGTTGTTTCGGAAACTGAACAAGGAACCGAATAATGATGATGGCTTCGAATCTCTATATGGCAGAACGCCGGAATTGCCACAGAGCAGGTTCAGCTGACATTTCCTGGCTCTTTCTGGAGCACTAAGCCGGTAGTTTTTGAGATCGGATCAAAGCTGTGAGTTGATCTTGACACCTGGTAGTGCCTTTATGCGATACTTGTCTATCAGATTCTAACACATGGATGGTTTTAATGTCTGAAACAAACAAACGACGACGCCTGAGCGATGTCTCAATCGGAGAGGTCAGCCTCGTCCGAAAAGGCGCTGTGCCAGGTTCGGATTTTGTTGTACTGACAAAAGAGGACACGTCCATGGATGAAATCAGCCAGGCTGTCGAGATCCTGAAGAGCATCGAAGGCCTGACTGCTGACCAGGCTCAGCCGTTGATTGAACTTCTCAAAGAGCATGTCGGAATTGATATCCATCATTCTGACTGGGATGAAGACGCCGAGCCTGAGGTTGGAATTCGACTGAGAACCACAATGGACAAGCTCGGCGAGAGAATGTCCGACTTGGAAAGCGCAGTCAACATTGTTGCGTCCACCATGAAGGTCGAGAAGGAAGAAATCGAGAAGAGCTTCGAAGAGATCAAAAGTCTCGTCAAGCAGGAAGAGCCTGCGACTGAACCCAAGGATGGGGATGACGAGACCTCGGATACCATCGTTAAAAACGACGATGTTGAGACGAAGACGGAAGAGAAGAAGATCGACCCGCTTGCAAAAGCAGTCGAAATTATGCGGGAACGCAAGAAGCTCCGTAAGGCGGACTCAACAACTGAGGTTGTTAAGAGTCTGACTACGGTCACATCTTCGATGTCTGGTCTGGCGGAACGACTGGACGAAATCAACTGCTCTATGGCCCGCGCGTGCGGCCAGGACACCTAAACTGGAGAGAAACTGTCATGGCTGACACCAATACCGCTGCCAATGCGACCGAAGAAAGCGCGACTGATCCTGCTGAGTTCATCGCGAAGAGCATCGAAGATCTGGCTGATGGCTTCGAGAAGATGACTGCCAATGTGGAGTCGCTTGCGAAGACCGTCGATGAGCACTCGAAAGCACAGGCTCCGTGGATGCAAGGTGCTCCAGGGATGTCGGTTGGCGAATCTGTCAACACGAGCCGAGCATTCAGCTTCTCCCGCCTGGCCAAGGGACTTGTCCTTCACGCCACGAAGCAGGAGTATACTGAAGACTGCAAGCTCGAAATGGACTTCTGCCAGAAGCTGGCCAAGGAATCCAAGAGCAAAGGCCAGACGGTCGGCGGTGCCTTCATGGTTCCGATCGGCTCAGCTTATATGGAGCAGGATGGCTCCGAGCTGACCAAAGAGTGGCGTCAGATGAACACGAATCTGGGCAGTTTCGACCCGGATGAAGCGGCCTGGCTGTCCAAGCGACTGAGCAAGGATTTGACATATCGTACCGCCACGACTGGTGGGACGTTTGTTGATTTCCCGCAGCAGGGTGAACTGATTGAATTCCTGCGAGCCAGCTCCCTCTGGGGTCGGATTCCGGGCGTTCGGGAAGTCCCGATGCCGCAACAGGGCCAGATTCGCTACCCGAAAGTGACCGGCGCTGTCACGATTACGGCTCACGCGGAATCGGAAGCTGTGAGTGAAAGTACTCCGACAACTGCGGACGTCTTGCTGCAGGCCAAAAAGTACAACGGCCTGGTTGAGATGACCGAAGAGTTCATGCGATTCTCGACGACCGTGTCTGCAGACGCTTTTGTTCGAGATGAAATCACCAAGGACATCGCCCTGAACGTCGATCAGGACATTTGTGATGGTCCGGGTGGAGCATACATCCAGGGCCTGATCCGGTACTCCGGAATCCAGACCCATACCGCCAGCACAACTGGTGCCAATGGCGACACGCTTGAGCCCAAGGATCCTGAGTTGCTGCTCGCGAAGATCGCGGACAACAACGCTCCTGTCGGCACGGGCACGTTCCTCACGATGCGGAATCTGATCTGGGCAGCCCTGAAGTATCGCGAAGATTCCCAGGGTCAGCCGAAGTTCCGTGCTGCTGCTCTCGCTTATGGCGACGGCGGAGTTCGGGAATCGATCGGCGGACACCCAGTGTTCACCGGTACGCAGGTTAACAACATCCGAGCGAAGAGTTCAGGCACGGACCTGACTTACGTTCTGGGTGGCGTCCCCTCTGAGTTGTTCATTGGCCGGTCTCCGATGATGGAGGTTAAGGTCACGGACAGCCATGGAAGCAACTTTGCTTCTGGCATCTTCACGATGCGTGGTACGCACTACATCGATGCGGTTCCTCGCCACGAAAACAGTTTTGGTCTTATCGACCAGCTGGTGAATGGCTAAAAATAAGGACTAGGGGCGGATCGGACCTGATCCGCCCTGTGTTCCACCCTCAAAACCGGAGTCAAGAATGGCTGTTGCAGAGAAAATCGAAGCCCTTAGTGCGGAGCAAGTCAAGCCACACGAGTTTCTGCCTGAGAGCGAAGAGAGCGGCTTTTACGAAGTCACACTTCAACTGGGTCAGCATTCGAGCTGGTCGCCTGAAGATCGGATGTACCAGGGCAGAAAGCGGAAGGTTGTTGCTCTGGGGAATGGTGATTTCGAACACGTTCATCAGCCCAATGTTGTGACTCCATCGGAGTCCTTCACGGGGACAATCGTGAACGGCCTTTTGTCCACGCACAACGAGTGGCTTAAGAAATACAAGGCACGAGAACAGCTGGGTCAGGTTGACTATCAGTTTCTCGTCCTTGATGTCAGGAAGACTGACAAAGTTCCCAAGAGGCACCAGAATGCGATCACGAATGGAATGGTTTCCGTTCACTTGATCGAATCAATCGTCCGAGGGATTGTCGCGGAAAGCCAAAAACCCTCTTCCCGCTCTGGGAAGTAATCGAGGAGAACCGAGATGAGTTCGATTGATATGGTTAATTACTTCAATACCACGCAGGTTCTGGATCCTGCTGCAACCACGGCGACTGCAAACAGCAGCTCACACGACTGTCAGGACTGCGGTCCAGACGTCTTCGTGATCGTCAATTTGGGTGCTGCAACTGGAACCAGCCCGACTCTGGACATTAAGCTGCAGGAAAGCCGAAACGAAAACTCGGCTGATCCTGAAGCTGCTGACGCCTGGGCGGACATTACAGGTGCCACCCTGACACAGATCACAGGCACGGATGACAACACGGTCTTCACGGCTCAGTTCCATAATCGCAAAGAGCGATACGTGCGAGCTGTCCTGACGATCGCCGGAACCAGCCCGAGTTTTCTGGTTGGCATCACTCTGATGTCGCGGAAGACTTCCTGGTAAGCCAGTAATCTGAGAGTCCAGACTGCCGCATAGGCAAGCCTATAAAGGCGAGGATCGAATTGCGGTCCTCGCCTCTTTTCTTTGGGTAACGCACAATGGCACTGACAGACATTGCCACAACGGCAAACATAGAGTTGCAGCTCGGAACAGCTTTGGCTGCCGCTGACACTGCGATGCTTGATGCTATCAGGCTGCGTGTTGAGGCTCAGATCCGCCAGTACGTCCGCTGGACAATTACTCGGGCCACGCATACTCACATCCTGCCACGCTGGAGACAGGACAGTAACGAGCTTCAATTGCCGGAGCCGTTCGTCGCCTCTGTGACCACTGTTCACGAGGATTACAACTCTCGCGGTGGACAGAACGCAGCGGATTTCGACTCAGATACAGCACTGACCATAGATACAGATTTCTGGTTAGACACCGAAATCAGTACACTGAGCCATGCGGGCATCTTGAGACGATACCAGAAGAACTGGCCGATCAGTCCTCGTACAGTCAAAGTGGTCTATCTTGCCGGGTTCACATCAACCCAGCTGGACGATGAATTTCACTTTGTGCGAGAGGCTGTCTTTAACGAGACATTGGCCAGGTACAACTTCGCAAAACAGCAGCAGAATGTCACGGCTGGGGCTGGGCCAGTCACAATGGAGAGACTCAAGGACTACACAGTGAAGTACGCGGACACATCCACAATGCAGGCAGAGTGGAACGCACCAAGCGGGCTCCTGGGAAGAACCATGGCTAATCTCGATCCGATTGTTTACTACGGGGAGTTCATATGAGCATCTCCAGTATGTGCGATCGGTTTGCCATCACAATGGAGAGGGAAGCCGACACGACAGACGCTCATGGCGGAGTCTCGTTAGCGTGGAGCACTGGAAATCGAGGTGCCTTACCTACGACTGTCCAGGCTGATATGCAGACCGCAACAGCCGATGAGCGAATTGAATATGGAATTCGGGAAACTGCAATTGCATGGTGTATGTATACCGCATCTGATCCTCAGCTTCAGACCGAAGACCGAGTCACTTGGACTGATAACACAGGAATCGCAAGAACATGCCGCGTAAAAAATCCGTCGTTCGACATGGCAGGAAGAAACAGCATCTGGAGAACAGTGGTTCAGGAGAAGGAAAACTGGAACTGAGCGCCGACTCGGGCGCTAAGAAACTGAAGAAGCCTGTTGCTCCAACAATTACTGGTGACGAGTTTCCAAAGGTTCGGGATGACGAACTTCCACAATCGGCATCTGAGATCCCAGACCAGATCCCAGAACTGGGAAGCCTTCCTGTTCTGGAAGAGAAGGTTCTAAGGGAGATGCATCTATCTCCGAAAGGAGCGTTAATCAGAATCAAGGACAAGACAGAGTTCGAAAAAGCAGAAAAATATCTCGCAGCCTACAACCCAAAAAAGCTCAGTGTAGAGCACCGGGAGAGGCTGGGAATCGCCGCTTTATGGATCAAACGATGAACATCTCATTCAACAGCACGGAAGAATTCATTGACGAACTGGACCGAATCAACGACCCCCCTGATGGAAAAAGCCTTGTCTTGGGCGGGGTCGTCAGGATTGGATTACTGGAAGCGATCGACGAGACGTCCACAGACGTCTATCTGAGCAGCACCTTCGTGACTGGAGACGACGTTTATGAGCTTCTGGTCCACTGTGGCCGGAACGATCAGTATGTCACTGACGGGACTGATGAGTATCTGACAATCCGAGAGTCCCTTGAGGACACTCTGGCTGATAAGGATCTTGAGATACGCTCTGGGAGAATCGATGGCTAAGAGAGGCCGACAAACTGTCACAATCAAAAACACGGGCGGAGAGTTTTCGCTCAGGTTGGAGAATGTGCTCAAGAGTCGGATCGAGGAAATCCGGAAGGGACTGCAACACCGCATTCGAAAGAAGTGGAGCAAATCTGCTCGGACGCGCTACAGCGTGGGCGGAGAGCATCCCACCCGAGTCCAGGGACACCTGAGAGAGTCTGTTCAAGTCAAAAGAATTAACCCCTTTGCGATCAGAATCTCTACGACCGGGCCATTTGCGGCTCGGGAAAAGCTAGTTTCAAATGTGAGGCGAATCAGTCCGAAGAATGGAAAATACCTGGCAATTCCATACAGCTGGGCTGCCAAGCAGTGGTCTAGTGACGGTAACTCGGCTCGGAGTTTTCCTGGGGTTCGAATCATACGAAGGATGAACCAGAAGGATGGGGGCGGGAAGAAGTACAGTGCTCCATTTGGGATCTTTCTCGGAACTGGCGAAAACGAAAGCGAGCTTCACTACATCCTCACAAGTAAGTCGTTTGAGATTCCGGCTCGCAAAGGTATCGACGACGCGGTCTTCGAAGAGACAGAGTGGATTGTCCGCAGACTTCTCTTTAGGGGGAATATCAACTAATGCCACTCGGCAAGGGCATCTACGACCGATGGAATGACGCCAGCCTGGACACTTCGATAGCTAAGCTCTATCGGGGAAACTGGGGCCTGATGGGGGCGGACTCCACGCCAGAATCAGATGCCAACAAAGACATGCCCCGAGCCGAGTATGGACTGGGGCCTGACACCGTCTATGAAGATGCAGTCGAGTACAGCATCAGAATAACCGAGGTCCGCTTCAAAGTCTGGCATACTGATCTAGTTGCGCTGGAAGGATTCCTCGATACTATTGAGTCAAATATCAACGATTCTGACCGGGCCGGAACCAATCCATTGGTCATTTCAGAAGGTGATGTGATTGATGTTCGGTTCGAAGGACGTGAGGCGTACAAGCTTCCAGACAAGAATGTCTATGCTGGGTACGTTGACTTTACCCTAATGTGGAAGAAAGCCCGGACGACTCCGGCTTAGTAATCTCAAGGAGAGAGAAACATGGCCCTTTCTGGTAAGCAAGGCTACATGACCATCGGCAGTTGCACAATGGTTGCCGTGACCGACTGGGATCTGACGTACGGCTCCCCGAACGAAGAGTACTTCGCCGTGAGCGGCGACGGTGCTTCCGAAACAGTCTGCACGGCAGAACGTGGCAGCGGGACCATGAATATGGTCGTTGATGCTGACGCCCTCGCCGCCGATCTGGCTGAGACAGGTGACCTTGTCACGCTGACTCTTCTGGGTCAGACTGGCCTCACGCTGGCAACAGGAACTGCTCGACTGGGCCAGTTCAACTTCACGGGAAACCGGGAAGGTACTGTCCAGCGTGCATCTGTGCCATTCATGACTGATGGCGTTTGGACTGGAGCTGGCCTAAGGACGTAATCTATGAGTGGGCTCTCAACACTCTGTGGTGTCGGCCCGCTGATTATTGTTCAGGGAAAGCCGGTACAAATTCGGGGTCGAACCCTCAAGCACCTGGCAGAAGTGGAAGCGCAGATCATGTATCTGCGAAACGATCCGCTTTTCCACGCCAGGTACTTTGCTATGCGCATAAAGGACTACGACGACCGCGTAGCGTTCCTTGAGGGTATTCTCCCGCCTATCCGGCACAAGTGGATTGGTTGTCGGGGCTCAGACCTGAATCGCTATTACAGGTCTCCAGAGGGCCGCGTGCTGTCCTACTGGCAGGCTACAAGGGATTCGTCGGGAATGGACTTCCTTGAGGCTCAGGAGAGCTACTGTCGCGAAATTGAGGATCAGGGCTACGAGTGGTCACACAAGATTGAGTGGAGTATTGACGTTGCGACTGGTGACGCTGATATCTGCTACATCTACGAAATTCTTGTCCTGGCTGAATCGTCAGGGGGCGGAGATGAGGGATTCATGCGTGAACGCTCATCCCTGTTTGGCTCTCTAATCAAGGAGCCATTTAATATCTCTCCAGCCGATGTCGCCAATCTCACGCTCGGGCAGATATCTCTGATGATCAGGAAGACTGAAGACCAGATCGAGGACGTCTCCAATGAGAAGAGTGTTCTGGAGATGCAGGCAAAGAAACATACCAGGATTCTGCGAAAAGAATACACTGAGCGATACAGGGTCATGGCCAAAAACATTGCCAGTGGACGACCCGCACTGGCTGGATTAACAAAGGGATAGACATGAGTAAAGATTTCACACTGAAAATCAACCGTAAGAACTTCAAGTTTGGGAATCTGGGACACCGTTTCCGGATGCAGGCTGCCGAGGAGATCAGGAAGGTTCGCGGGGCCGCTTTCAAGGATTTCGTGGGCAGCCTGCCCAACGACCCAGCTGCGATGATCTCACAGACCAATGTCGCCCTGGATACCTATATGAACGGAATCATCATCAGCGATGAGGACGTCAACAGGTGGACCAGTACCCCGGAAGGGCTGTACTTCGCATTCTGCCAATCATCGAAGAAGGCAAACTCTGATATCAAGCAGGAAGATATCGACGAGACGTTCGATAACCTGGACCGGGACGGGATGCGTCAGCTGCGAGACTTCTGGATGACCGCACTTCAAGGTTCAGTCTGGACTGACCTGATGGAACACGCATTGAGTACAATTACGGACAGTCTGAAGGAAGATGATAAGGACTCTGACGAGAGCGCCGGATCCGGCGCTGGAGACTGATAATGGCCAGAGGCACATCAATCGGCAGTGCTCATGTAGACTTCTCGGCTGAGGGTCTACCTGAGCTTCTGAAGGGCGTGCGAGAAGCTGCCAATGAACTGAACAAGTTCAAAATGCCGGACATGATCACTGCTGGTCAAGTGAAAGGACTGGAGCAGTGGATCAAAGGCATGAAGAACGGCGGAGCCGAAATTAAAAGGCTCCAGAGTGCAATCAGGGGAGGGCAAACAGAGTTCAAGTTGAGCCCTCAGATGAAAGGGGCCATCCGAGACAAACAGGCTCTCGAATCACTGAAGAGGTATCAGTCTCAGGAAGACAAAGGCAACGCAATCACAGCTCGTCGACTTCAGGACGAGAAGGCGATCGAACGAGCACTCGATCGACAGCTAGGCCTCAAGAAGCAAGTTAGAGATGCTGCTCAGAAGTCCTCTGCCTTCCTTGGTGCTGGCGGAACACTTCCGATGCGGGAATCCCTACTCAACCAGAGGGAGTCCTTTGAGGAAACAAGAGGTCGGTTCACCACAGAAGGCAAAAAGGACATTCATCGCAATCCAGTCGCCTTCATGGATCAGATGTTGAAGTCGGGACGTGCCTCTGGCGATATTGATGCAGGATCCGAACATGAGAGATACCTAACGGCAATAAGGGCACAGACTCAAGTATCTGAAGGAGACTCGGAAGCGATCACTCGGGTTGCCTCAACAGCAGAGAGGCAGATGACAGACGCCGCTGGCAACTTCGGAGCAGTCCGGCTTGCACAAAGATTCCAGGGTGAGTCGGGAGTGCGGCAGGAGCGTCAGGCTAACCGTGACATGTTGGGAGTATCCGGACAGGACTTTGCCAAACTGCAGCGCAAGCAGATAGTCAGCCAGGTTGGAGGTATAGGGGCCGATCCTGACGATGCCCGTCCGGAATTGGCTCAGGCTGCTCGCGATGCGGCTGAGCATATTGCCGCACAAACCAAGCAGGCTGCAAACGAATATTATGACAGGGTCGAAGCTGGCCTCCAGGAGGGGCTTGCGAGCGGAAGAATTGGAGATGCACAGTTCGAAGTTGGCGTGGCCAGACAAGAGGCCAGGAGAGGGCGAGATCAAGAGCGAACCAGTGGCCGTATCGGTCGTCAACTATCCCGCGAGAATGTCGGGGGGATGTTGTCAGAGGGCGCAGATAAAATCAGCGGCGCAGGCCTGTCACCTGACGAGTTCTTTTCTCAGTTCGCCATTCTGGGACAGCAGACCTATGCCGTTCTGGAACAGCAGCTTGAAGATGCTCTTACTGGGCCATTTGATAAGCAGAGGCAAAAATTACTAGAGAGTTCAGCAGAGATAGCCGACAACCAGGGTAGAAAGCTTGACCCAAAACAACAACAAAAACTGAAACAGGATTTGAGCAGGGTTGACCGAGATGAGAGCCGCGAGAGAAGAAAGGCCGCACTTTCAGACTCATTTCAGTCAGAGCTAGACGCTGTGGAGGGCGGAGGATCTACCCGGGTCAATGATCTGGAAGATGAGATTAGTGTTCTGGAGAGGCTTAAAAAGGAGAGAGGCTCCGGAAACGCAGCCATTCAGGACAATATCGATGCACAGATTGAGTTTAGAAAATCACAGCTTCCAATGCTTCAAAACATGCAAAGGCTTGATCTGGCATCTAAAAAACTTACAACGCGAATGAACAACCTAAAGACTACTGGAAGGGGTAACACTAAGGAATTCAAAGAACTTCAAAAGGAGTTGCAGGATAACGATAACAACATGCAGAGACTAAGTGCTGCGACTGGAGGCTTTAACGAAGCTGCGCACGCTGCGTCTCAAGGGCAGCGCAAAGTCACGTTCATGATGCAGCAGGGGTCGTATGCCGTACAGGACTTTGTCCAAGTTATCGGACAAACTGGCCTGAGCGGTGCTCTCCGCGCATCTGCAAATAACGTAGCTCAGTTGTTCGCAACGATGGGCACGGTCAAGGGGGCTCTCTTAAGTGGCGGTGTGACGCTTCTAATGATCGGGATCGCAGAGGCAATAACCCTTATGGGTAAGTCGGCGAAAGACACATCCAAGGACTTGGAGATTCTGATACGCAAGCTTGAAACACTGGTCAAGTTAAGAGAGCAGGGAAGGTCTGACAGTCTCGATATTCTCTCATCACGGGGCCTGTCTGAAGAATTTTCCGTATCTCAGGCAGAGAAAGTAACCCAAAAGGCTTTCGACAAAGAGGGCCTGAAGAGCAAGGCAGAGGGACAACTCGATTCTATTATTTTGGATGTATCCAGTAGTGGTTGGGCCGCTGGCCTTAACGAGACGTTCTCCAAGATAATGCACTTTACTGCTGTAATCGCAGATACTGCGCAAGATCAAATAAGTGACTTTGATAATATTCCGGGGTTGGCGGACAGGGCAAACGAAGGCCTTGACACGTTTAAGATGCACGTCTTAAATGAATTACTTGTAAGCGGTAAGGCAAAGGCGATGAAGACGGCTGAAAGACTGGGTTCTACAATGAATCCAGAGAATAAGCAATCTCTTACAGATATAGCTAATATAGACAAAAGCTCGCTTGCTGGAAAAGCAGAGATTGCTCGCTTGCTGGACAGCCTGAAAGAGATCGACGGGGACAGTCCAGAATTAGTAAAATTCAAAGAGACTTTGGAGGAAATTTCCAGAGTTACAGCGGAAGCGGAAGCGGCGTCAAAAGCGTTCGCGGACTCCATTGTTCAGCTTACCCAGAGAATGAATGATTTTATGTCTGGCAAGACAAGCCAGATAGCGTTTGGATCATCGGTATCCAACCTTAAGGATGCCGAGTCGATGGCACATGCGTCCTTTGGTGCCAGAACACAACTAAAGAGTATTGACGACACACTGGATAAAGGTGGGCTCAGCGAAACACAAATAGCGTCACTGACTGAAAACAGAAATCAACTACAGGGCATGATCAAGCTGTACGATGATTCGATCGACAAGTTTCTTTCTGGTGTTGGAGGTGGAATAAATGATGTAAATACCCAAAAGCTCGACAAGATTGAATCTGATTTCGATAAGAGAAGGCAGGGTGTTGACGAGAGCATTAAAGGCACGACCCCAGACGATATACGTCGCAAGAAGGCATTCAAAGACGAGTTTACAAGACAGGAAGAATTGGCCAAAGAGGAGAGCATTAAATCATCCAGGTTCAAAAGACAGTCTGGTGAGACTATGGCGGATTTCCGTAACCGCATCAGCAGCGAGAGTGCTGAAGCCGCAGGCAGGCTCCCGGGGTCAGCTAAGGATATTAGGCGAAGGGAGAATATTGGAGTTAATAGCGCATTAGCAGAGACATTCAAGCTGGAAGCTGACAGGCCAGGTCTCGATGCTCTTTCCAAGTCCCTATATAATATAAAATCACAGGCTTTCAGTGCTGATGCTCAATTGGAAGAGTGGGCGAACACTCTTAGCAAGACGCCTGCTGAGTTAGCTGCCGCCACGGCTGCCCTGAATAACTTCCTTGCAGCTCAGAAGAGAATCGCATACCTAAATGACGAGTCGGCAAGACTGAAGTTCGGCAGCGAGATCGACTCTCTGAAATCAGACAGCACAAGACTGGACCGAGAGCAGGACCAGATACAGGAAGCGGATATTGCCAGACGAAAAAGAATCGAGGAAGAGGACGCAGCCGGAAGGCTAACCCCAGCAGAGAAACAGAAAGCGACAGAAGAGGCTGATTCACAATTGTTCGATGATATGTTGAAGGCTGGCCGTCAGGATCAGGCGAGAAAGATTGGAGAGAATGCGGATTTCCAGAGTCGCCTTGATGCTGCTGACGGAGAAGTCGACATTGACGAGCAGAGGGCCAAGATTAGACGTGACCTTGAAGCCAAGATTGCGCAAATCCAAGCTGATGTCGATCCAGGAAATGACGAGTCTGTGGCTAATGCTGAGAAGAAGATCGCAGAAGAGGCGGCGATCGCGGGAGTCAAAGAGGCGTCACTTACGGACGCTCCTGTCGGATTGACTGATGTCGGAAGTTTGCACAGTCAGATTCAGACCTCACTGAAGGGCGATAAGCAACTTGACGCTGCCGTGGAGGGCAACAGGATTCTTAATCTGATTAACACTGGAATGGGACAGCTGAATGCCAACTTTGGCAATATGGGGAAAATTATATAATGGCAGTATCACGGAATATCTTCTCGCCTGGAATTACGGGGGAAATTACGCCCACAAGTGGATCATTTGAGGTCGTGGAGAGGATTGCGTGGGCAGATACAATTCCCAGACTGAGAGAGATATTTCCCATAAGCACGTCTTCTGTGATTGGGCTTCCTGAAGTCGACCCATTCTTTGGAACGTACAGGGCATCGTCTGTCAAGATGCGGGCTCATGGAGGAGAGCCTAAGCAGATCGGAAGGAATATCGGTTTTACTGCCGGGGTTCAGATCCCGGTATATGACCACAACATCTTCACGATTACGTATTCATCAAATCAGAATGATTACACAGATAGTTCTGAGCAGTCCAACGACCCCGTCCCGTTCCTGAGCCATAGCTGGAGTGCTGGCGGCGAAATCATCACCGTGGAAAACGCGGATATGAAATGGTCTGGTGGTGATGCCGCCAGGGCTCATGCTGCAGCTTCCAATGCAAACTTCATAGTTCCCACGATTGAGCACTCCATTACCTGGCACAGGGTGAAGACTCCCCCGTTCGAGGCGATCAGATCTGCTCTCGGTAAAGTCAACGTATCAACTATGGACTTTGATACTGGGACAAACATATGGCCAGAAACTCTTCTGTTTTTAGGGGCAGAGCTTAGTCGTGATATTCTCACTGATGGAACCCGCGCATGGCAGGTTGTTTACAAATTCAGCGAAAGAAGAGTCGATACTGGATACGCCTCGAATGGCGTTCAGTACTTCGATGGTGTTGGAAGATACATAGAGAGTTCAATACGGTATACACCAGGCAGCATCACAGCTCCTGGTCTTGATGATTCTGGGCTGCCATTCGGAACTAATATTATCGGAGGGTGGAATCACTTCTTCAGGCAAAAGTATGGAAGCACGGCAGGGGCGATTTATACTTACCCGGGATTCTACAGGCTTCATTTAGATTCTGGTGTAGGACTCACGCCGACCACTTCTAAATTCTATGTGAAGGAATTTGCGATTTTCAAGAGACACGAACTGCTTGACCTCTTCACTCAGGTGACCTAATGGCCAAGAGTCAGCTGCCTAAAATTAACTCTGGCGACTCAATCTACAAGGTTCTGAGTGCAGACTATCAGGGCCAGATTAGTGACAGCCTGCGCAGATTCAACCAGCTTACTGGTGGACAGGTGGGCCGGACCACGGGAACTGTGAATCTGATCCCACCCAGAACAGAAGGCCCTGAGAAGATACTCACTGCTCAGCTGTTGGGTAATCTGGATGCCGGGATAGGAACCACATACGGATACACAACGGCAGCAGTCGAGGTTCAGGAGTTTGACTACGAAGCCGGTCGCCCTGACGACCAGGCCGCAGAGCGCAGGTTTGAAATCACTTCCGTCGACATAGTGACGAAGAAGATCAAGATCGCAGGACAGCATGCAGCACAATTTACTGACAGGCATGAAGTCTGGCTAAGAGACACTGAAGACATGACCGACACGAGAGATGGAACGTATTCGGTCAGCAGTTCTGAGAATATAGTCGCTGATGACGAAACAGAGATAGAGCTTTACGAGGATATCCCATCAATCATTGATCCAATGACCACAGAGGAACTCATCAAGGGATTCATATGGCTGTGGACTCCGTTCGAGCACATGTACGTGACGGAAACCAAGGTGCTCACTGATTACAGGATGGTTGTCAACAGGAGCAACGCCTCATTTTCGGAGGGCGATCTGGTCAACATTCTGTGGGTTGATGGAGAGTACATAGTCCTGGGTTCTGCAGCTGCCGTAATACGAGGATACACACGAGGAGGTCTTGGCGTAGCTTCAATCGATGTTGATGGGATACTCCAGCCAGCATCTGGAACACTCGCCAAGTACGCAAACAACGGAGATGGGGACTGGGCTTATGTTTCCGATGTTGACCTGATTAATTACGACGAAACCCTGACCATAGCAGACAAGGTCTACTGCATTTGCTTCCTTGACAGTAACTCTGGTAAATACGAGCCATTCCCGGCTTGCAGTACGACCGCATTGACTATACCCGATGCAGAGGAATAATCATGCCCCAAAGAAACAAAGGAGCAAACTGCGAGTGTTGCTGTGGCTTTAAGGGGCCTCCAGGTAATTGCATTGAAGATATAGTGGAGGTCTTGTCGCCCCCTGCCCTGAATCACCAATGGACTGTTCCACTCACAACATGGAATGGAACGCCAGCGAGTACGCTGTTTGATTATGAGTCTTTCGGGTTCGGAGCTACGGTTGATTCGTTCTCTGTAACTGACTTTACTGAGAGGGTTGATTTTGTTGGAACTACTGATTGTGCTCTCGTAGATATGACATTCACATCCGGAACACAATTCAGTTGTGGTGTTTACTTCTTCCCAAAGGTCGATATCCAGATAGACCCATCCAGCGAATATGAAGCTCACAGATTGGAAGGCCTAAGTGCGCTTGCAAACGTAAGACATGGACTTGAGCCAGGCTTGTCCCCTACTCAGTATTACCGCCTCATAACAGGCGCTGGTGGATTCACACCAAACCCCGTTGATACGGATCATGATCCTGATCTAACAAGGGCAGTGCCATTTTGGGGAACAGTCTGGGATCAGGATGGAGATCGATTCTGGGGCGTCTCTGTATTCAAGCAATTCAACAGGTGCTGGCATCTGACAACACAGGCCGCACCTTTAATTCTGAACGGAGACGGATCGCTTGGGGACACAGGACTGGACCTTCATTGCTATCCCGAGCCAGATCCGCCCACGATCACAAAAGTCGGCTATGTATTTGGATATTCTACATGGTGGGACCTGACAGGAAGCGGTCTCGGAAGAACTTGGGATAAAGGGGACACGCCCATATCTACAGGTACGTATCGTGAAACAATGGCCGTGTCTGGCATTTGTCATAACGTAGGGTATACAGAGAGGTGTCTGTGCGCCTTTCGGAACGAATTAAACCTTGACGTAACCATATCAGGAACAAATTCCCCGGCAGAGCTGAACGGAATAACAATACCCATCACCAGGGTAAGTGGTGGCTTACTTTACACAGGAAGCCTGGACGTAGATTTGAGCCCCAACGCACTCAATGAGACATTCAGGCTGGATGGAGACTTTATAGATCCAAGTGTTCCTATCAGCTTTGGATTCACTCCGTTTGGAGGGGGCCAGCTTGGTCCAGTTACAGTCAATCAAACTGATACAATCGGTGAATTAGTTGCTTTGCTTGAAGGGCTTGTTGGATCCACCGTCACAGCGACCGGTGCGGATTCGCTCGATCTCGGGTCTATTGATTTCGAGTTTACTGGTGGAATAGGCGGACAATTTTTCACATTGTTCACAACAAGCGTAGGGATCGATCCAAGAGCCATAGTCTTATTACAGCATGGACTTAGCGCAGGAATTACAACAGTCGGAATCACTTATGATCCATGTGTAAGTCTTGAAATGAGTGTAACTGGCCCTGAGGTGACATGCGAAATGTTGTTCAGGTATCTCAGTTCGTGCGATATTCCTGTTCCTTCAGCGGGATTATTTACTGGATGTAGAAATCCAACAACCGCAATTGGTCCAGAATCACTCAGTCCTATTTCATTTGCATATGCCGGAGCATCCGAGTCTCGGATCAGGCAGGGCGTAGATATAAACTGGGAAGTTCCCGCAACCACATGCTCTGGACCGGAATCTGACGCCAATGTTCGTAATCTGAGGACTTCTGGTTTCAATTTCCCGATATATGGATCGCTGGAAGTACAGTACTTCGGTATGGATGTCGATATAACGGTTACTCCGTAATGAATATCCAAGACGACTGCTCATGCCAATTAGAGTCAGACTGCCGATATGGCTGCAGCGGACGAAGATTCGAGATCTGCAAAGGGAATGACCGACTGTCTGCCCGGTATCGTTCTTATGTTCGTGGTGAGTTCAGGCCCGCCCCAAAATACGAATGCGAGAAAATAGACACGAAGCTGGTTTCTCGCCAAATGGCCAGCATGACTCGTGAAGAGCGCCAAGACTGGCGCAGGCAGCATACTTGAGGCGGATCAGGCAGGTCGCCGTGAGCGATTGGGATGGCGTAAAAAGCTGGCGGGCATCAAAATACACAGCAATTACTGCAAATAAGAGGTGATTTTATGGCCCTTGACATCCTACTGCTGGAAACTGGAGACGATCTCCTTCTGGAAACTACTGCTACGTGCAACATCCTCTTGGAGCCAGCCACGGCTGTCGAGGCAAATACGATTGCGACCAGGCTGTCCGGAACAACCGTGAAGGTGATCACTAACTCTGGGACCACCGTGGTTAAGAATGGGAGCTAAGGATGGCTTTTGACATCAACGAGATGACTTCTGCCCAGGTGCAGACCACCATCGAGGATCTGGACGGTAACGCCCTGGCATCCATCGACTTCCTCTTGGCGACTCTGTACCTGAATGATCCCTGCACGATCGTGAACAGTCGCGTGGCCCAGGACATCAACGGAGCCAACGAGGGCACATTTACGGCTGGGGCAGTGACTCTTGACTTGTCTCCCATGGATACCGAAACAGTTGGCTCTCACACGCTTCATCTGGAATGGGGATACGACTCAGACGCGAACGGCACCCTGAGCGGCCCGTTCGACACGGTCGTCTCAGACAACACAGTCACCGTGAATCATACATCCCATCCGTTTGCTGTCGGTGATCATGTCACATTTGTGGATGCGACTGAGGTTGATGGTCTGAACCTGAATGGAACCAGGACGGTCGCAACTGTTCCTGGAGTGAACTCATATACGTTTGAGCATCCAAATCAGGGAGCTGCTGGAGTCACTGGCGGGGGCGGGGCCTCTGTCGCCTGGTTCGATAGCTCAAAAGTTGGCCGAGCTGATATCGACCTGTCTATCACAGCGTTTGTCAAAGTACCAACTGAATAATCGGCAAAGGATTGCCCGATGGCTGATAGCAAAACAACTGCATTGACGACCCTCTCTATCGTCGCAATCGACGATACTCTCTACATCGTCGATGACATTACAGGAACTCCGACATCTAAAAAGGTCACGATCGAGAAGCTGTTTGGAGGGATTAACGTCCTGACGACAGAGTCTTCGATCAGCGGATCTGTAGATAAAGTGGCTGTCTACAGTTCTTCGAACAGCGACGCTCGCGGAGTTCTGATTGATGATCTGCCTGTCGGTATTCACGGAAGCACGCACGTCTCTGGTGGAAGTGACGCAATCAAGCTGGATGACCTCTCTGCCCCGGATGACAATACTGATCTTGATGCAACCACGTCAGCCCATGGTCTACTACCCAAGCTCTCCGGATCGTCCACGGATTTCCTGGACGGAAACGGCGCATTCAACACTCCCTCTGGTGCCCCGGTTGGATCGTCTTATGTCGTCATCGCTGTGGATGGCAGTCTGACCGATGAACGCGCTCTAGCGGTTACTGCTGGGGAACTCGCACTCACGGACGGTGGAGCTGGAGGCTCAGTTACTCTGGGCCTGGCAACCAACCCGACAGTAGCTGGAAACCTGACCGTCACTGGAGATATGACGGTTAATGGCACGACCACCACGATTGAGAGCACGACCGTTGCGGTTGACGACTCCCTGATTAAACTGGCCAAGGACAACACGGCTGCTGATACGGTCGACGCAGGCATTTACTCAGTCTACGACACGGCTGGCACGGACAAGTACGCCGGACTCTTCAGAGATGCGAGTGACGGAAAATACAGACTCTTCAAGGACTTGGAAACAGAGCCAACTACGACTGTTGACACTGCTGGAACTGGCTATGCAGTAGCAACTCTTGTTGCAGATATCGAGGGAACTGTAGGCGGAGTCACTATTACAGCCCATGCGTCACGTCACGAATCTGGCGGAGCTGACGCAATCAAGCTGGATGACCTTGCTGCTCCGGATGACAACACGGACTTGGATGCCACATCATCCGCGCACGGCCTCCTGCCCAAGCTGTCCGGCAGCGCATCGGATGTTCTGGCAGGGGACGGAACATGGAGCGCCAGTTCTGGCGCTCCGACTGGCTCCCAGTATGTAACACTGGCGACTGACGCAACTCTGTCTGCTGAGCGGGTCCTGACAGGCACGACAAATCAGATCACGCTTACCGATAATGGCGCTGGATCGACCGTTGTAATCTCAACTCCCCAGAATATTCACACTGGGGCAACACCTTCGTGGACAGGTGCTGACCTCTCGGCAGGAACAACAACTCTTGGAACGGTTGCCGGTGCGATTAATGCTGGAAGCGCCACATCTCTTGAAATTCCGAATTCTGTATCTCCTACCGTAAATGCGGATGGGGAAATCGCTGTCGACACAACCGTAACTGATTTTTCTGCGGGCGTATTGAAATATTTCAGCACAGAAGAAATGGGCGTTGTGGCGATGCCTATAGCAGAGTTTACGTCTCCCACGGGAGGCACGCTTGTTTCTTACAATGCGACCAACGATGAGTTCGAGCTTGTTGCCCAAGCTGGCGGCGGTGACATGTCTGCTGCTACATATGATCCGGCAACAATCTCAGAACAGCTTGTCGGCCTGACCGCAACCCAAACCCTGACAAACAAAACCCTGACTGCCCCAGCTGTCGGCACATCCATTCTGGATACAGGCGGTAACGAGCTATTCCTGCTTACCGCTACTGGTTCTGCAGTCAACCAGGTTACGTATGCGAATGCGGCCACGGCGAATAATCCCACATTCACAGCCAGTGGCGACGATACGAATATCGGAATTAACTTCGTATCAAAGGGATCAGGTGTAATCCAGACCGAGGGAGTTGAGATTGTCAATCTGTCTGCAACCCAGACACTCACGAACAAGACGTTGACCAGTCCCACTCTGACGACGCCTGCCCTGGGGACTCCTGCGTCCGGAGTGATGACGAATGTCACAGGGACTGCAGCGAGTCTGACCGCTGGATCCTGTACGACGATCCCCAACCTGACCGGGCACATCACCTCGACTGGCAATGCGACCGTGCTGGGTTCATTCACGGTCGCGCAGATGAACACGGCGCTGTCAGACGGAACGATGGGGACTGGTGACCTTCTGGCCGATGGCACGGTCGCAATGACTGGAGACATCAACCTCGATGGCAACAACATCGACAACGGTGGAGTGATCTTCCTGAAAGAACAGGCAGATGCTGACGCTGACGTTGCTGGCTCGCTGCAACTCTGGGTGAACACAGCCACGCCGAACGAGTTCTGGTACACAGACGATGCGGGCACAGACTTCCAGGTTGCATCCCTTGCTGGAACAGAAACATTCACGAACAAAACACTGTCTGGGGGGACATTCACAGGCACGATAGATGCCGGAGGCGCTGACGACTTTGAGATTCCGAATAGTGCCACACCAACCGTAGACACTGATGGCCAGGTTGCCATCGATACAACTATTACAGATTTCGCTGCTGGATTGATTAAGTATTACGCGGGCGAAGAAATGGCCGTGGTTGCTATGCCTGTAGCCCAGTTGACCAGTCCAACTGATACTTATGTTGTGGCTTACAACGCAACAAGCGATGAATTCGAATTAGCAGCATCTGCCGGCGGGTCAGCAGACGGAAACGGACTCACAGTCACAGCTAAAACAAGCAACTACACTTTGACAGACGGGGACTTTGCAAAGTTTACTCTCACTGGCGATGCGACTGCCACACTGCCAAACACGCCATCAGCTAACGAGAGAGTTGCCATACAGTTTACATCTGGCGGGCAGGGCGACGTGCTGACGGTCGATACGGACCTAACCATAATTTCCCAGTACGGCTCAGATGACCTGTATATGGCAGAAGGCGACTATCTCTACCTGCAATGTGACGGCACGGACTGGGAAGTTCTATCGTCGTCGCTCAGCTACTATAGTCCGGCGGCACCAGGAAACGTGGTCATCAACAGCACGACACACCGAGCTTTCCCTCCACCTATGGTTAGCGCTGGGTTAATATTGGACTCGTCAGTTCCAGTAGATGACGTACTGTACCTGACGCCGTATCCGCTCGAACGACCAACCAGTTTTGAGAAAATCGCTTTGCAGGTTGGGACCAGCGAAGGAGGTAAGGTTGCGCGTGTCGGTCTATATAGGCTCAAGCCGAACGGAACGGCGGCAGTTGTCCTCGATGTGGAGCTGTCACTCGGTTCGACTGGCGAGGCCAGCAGTTCTCTGACTGCCGACGATTTATACCCGCCGGGCATGTATCTCCTGGCGTTCATGACTGATGCAACCACGGCAGCGTGTACGTCAATAGCGGTTACCGATCTCCGCACCAGTGCAGGGTTCACGGACAGCACGTGTGGAACACAAACCTTCCACTGGGAATTGTCACAGTTTTACGGAGCGTTGCCTGCAACGGTCACTCTCGGAGACAGTGAGTCTTCTGGCTCGACCAGTTTCTTCCCGATACTAATAGGATAACCTCTAGTAACTCCACAATGGAGATACACATGAACCTCAAGAGAGCACAGCAGATATTCAAGCCAGGCGCGTTCAATAAAGAGGCGGGCATTATCTGTGCAGAGGCAAGCTACGACGCCTGCTACACAGATCAGGATGCCGAGTCGATCGAATCACGCCAGAACTGGAATTGCGACCATTACGTTCCCATTTCCCATGACAGGAACAGCTGCCTGGTTATCATAAAAGATAACTTCGCTGTCATCGCTTTCCGTGGGACCAGGTCGGTCTCGGACCATAAGCGGAATCTCATGATCAGGCCCACCTACTGGAAGGAATGGAACGTCCACACTGGGTTCCTATTATCCTTCAAGAATATCTGGAAGAAGCTGGACGATTGCCTCTATTCATTGTTGCCAGATCCCAAAACAGCCAAGATGGTTATCACTGGCCATTCAGCGGGCGGCGCAATGGCGAGTCTTTGCGGATGGCACATGGAGACTGATGGGTATGGAGAGGTTGCCGGAGTCTACACATTCGGGGCTCCACGACACCTTGGCAGGCCACTTGCCAGGAAGATGACAAACCAGATGAACGGTCGTCTGTTCAGGGTCGTGAACAAGGGCGACATCGTTCCGAGGCTCATTCCTCCGTACCGGTACAGACACGCTGGTGATCTGGTCTATTTCAACCGGGATGACATGATGATCTTTGAGCCATCATGGTACTACTGCCTGTACGACAGAATCAAATCAACAAGCCACTACTCTGTCAGGCAGCACTCAGCAGCTGACTATGCGGCTATGTTTATTTAGCGCCCGAGTCGGCGCTGACTGAAGTCAGAATCTTCGGCTCTGACCAGTCCTTGGAGTCCAGCGCCCTCGCAAGCTTCGATCGGTCGACATTCCTGATCAGGGCGTCATATCGAGATACCAGCACCTCACCTGTATCGATCAGGCAAACACACACGACTCCGGCCTCTTTATTTTCCCATTCCACCCTGGCGGCAAAGATTCCGTCCGGAGTGCGGACTGCGAGAACATCAGGGTCCTCCTGTCCCAACCCTGTCTCGGTCAATCTGTTTGCGAGGTACTTCACGAAGGCCTCTGGGACGCTCTCTGAGGCTATCTCTGAGAACTCCGACGCCCATGTCCTGATCTTAGATTCCAGCTCGCTACGGGTCATACAGGGACCTCTCCTTCCTCAAGAAGTGCGATTGTCTCATTGGCTTCTGCAAGGCACTTCTGGCAAATCTGGACAACGGCATGCTGCGGAGCCCCGAGGTCACAATGGATTCGAACTACTGAATACTGGCTGCTGCAGCAAGCATGACAAAAAAGAGTGGGGCGAAACCTGTTCTCGACCGCAGTGATGCACTTCGTCACGTCCTACTCCTCGGGACCGGCCAGATAGATCTGAGTTACGACATAGTCTCCCTCAGGATCATTCGCCTGGTCCAGTGCAGAATCGTGAGCTTCCACAGCATTATCAGCGTCGACTGTTACCTGCATTCTCTGATCACGAATCAGCTCAACTACGTATCTGGGCATTATATCTGACTCCAGTGCGTTTCCCGGTAATCGAAGTTCTCTGGCTGACGATCCTGAATCAGGGCACGAAACAGAGCATAGAACCACTTTGATCTGTGCTCGTAGGACCATGGCTGGATTGCCCTGTGTCCCCGGCTGTTCATGTCGGGGTCTTTCAGGGCAGCCTGTATTTTGCTCATGAATTGCTTCACGTTTCCGTTTCCGTCAAACATAATCAGGTTGGGGCTGTCTTCTTCTCCGCGAAGCTCGCTGGCGCTTCCGATCTGGTTCGTGACAACCGAACACCCGCAAGCCAAGGCCTCAAGCACCATGCTTGGTCCGCCGCCTTCGCTTTCTGACGGACAGATAATCACCTTGCCGCTGTTGTACCAGTCGACCATCTCGTCTTCGTTCTGGACGACCGGATCAAACGCACTCATGACGGGGCGAATATCACAGGTGACGCCAGCATCCACCATTAACTTCTTGAGATCAACGATAATCTCAAGGTATCCCTTCTTCTTTCCGGCTGAAGATGCGGATGACCAGATCACGTCCAGCGGTCGGGTTTCCCACGCGGTCTTCTTCTTCCACAGGTCCATATCCACGCCGTTTGAGATGACGCAAGTGTTGGGGCGGACCCCTTCCCCATAGTACCTGTCAGGGTTGTTGCAGATCACGTAATGGGCAGCGAGGAGGGCAGGCTCCCAGAACTCGTTGTTTGTTCTGTGGTCTCGGTTATACGAGAGAACCAGCTTGGCTTTCGGGGCATGCACATCAACTAAGTGTCGGATTGTGAGTGCCCACATGTAGTCGATACAGAAGATGAGATCGTAACTTCCCATGATCTCTGGCTGCTTCTGGAGCCAGGTTATCGCACACCGATCAATCACTATGTCGTCTGGGGCATTCTTCTTGAGGGCGTTTGAGCGTTGAGCATATGCCCAGCGAACCATGCCGTCTCGGCGCTTGTATTCAACATCATGAGCAATAAGTATTCTTTTCATGTTGAAACCGGTTCGCATCCACACTTTATGCAGAAATTCATCTCACCTTCCATGTCTAATACGTAATCCTCTTCGCACCACAACTCCACCGAACAACCTTCACACTGTCCGGCTGATGTCCAGCCTTCGCTGATGATCTTGCCCTCTTCTTCGTCGTAATCAGTCACGACGAAAACGTCTTCAATGCGGAACGTGGGGTGCTTTTCCCGGAACAGCTTGGCTGCATCTTCCTTTGTTTCTGCGAAGACGTCTTCGCATTTGCATTCAGTCCTTATGGCAGTGATTTCGAATCGCACACTATCTCCTTTTTAGTCCCAGTCACACCACATACAAATCCTGTATGAGTCTGGACCTGACATCTCGTCATCGTGACACACTAGAGAACATTTAGCACAAACAAAAGTGTTCGGAAGAGCAACGTCATCAAGCTGAGACTCGATTTCTCTGTCTCCATCTCTGCGACCCTTCTTGTGGAGTAGTCTTCTCCATTCGCCTCTGTGATGCCTGAGCTTCGCCCCGACATACTTCGATGACGGGCCGAAGTCTTCATCCTTGTAGAGGCTCAACTTCCATCCATATGGCTTAGTCATGTCACATTATCCACCAACCCAACAGGTGTGGGCGGCTTGATATGTGTCCGGACTCCCTGAAAGGGAAAGATGTCGTGATCGAACTCCTCAGCCCACTGCCTCAACATATTCGAGATCATCGCTCTCTCATTTGAGGTCAGGGCGTGTGCGTTCGAATCTCGCTTGAACCGCATTCCTCCAGTTGAGTCATTCCGAGTGAATTGGATATTCAGCAGTTCCATGTCAGGCATTCGAGAAACCATCTTACTCTCCTATAGGTAAACGCCAATGTAGTTAAAGAATACGTGCTCTAACCTGGCGAGATCCGTCATGCAGTGAGCAACAACATCATCAGTTCTTCCCACGCTCCACGCCTCATAAACATCAGCCCCGCCACTCTTCAGGGGATCGTCTCCATCTCCATCAAAACCAAGGGCAAGGGCCACGTCCGTGAGCCTGTCCGACCCGGCTGTCTGCTTTCGTAGTTTCAGCAGATCGAGAAATCCTTCTCCAGAGTACGTAAACTCGAATTTTCGGGTAGGCTCAAGGCCGTGATCTTTGGACCTGTGAAGAATCACGGGTAGATCAAAACCTGAGATATTCCATCCACAGGGCTGCATCAGATTACACACTGCCCAGAAACGATCCAGCATCATATTTTCGCAGCACCGGCCCTTGACGAGAATTTCTCGCTCACCCTTAATTGACATCCCGATACAAAGAATGTCGCACAACTCTGGCATCAAGCAGATCTTCTTCTCAAGAGCTATCGGCTCGACCAGCTTGGAGAATGTCTTCTCTAGTAAGGACTGCACCCCCTTTCGGTTCTTGTTTTCCTTCTCGCACTTAATTGCCTCATGGAGCCAGGTTGTCGTGGGATTGCACGCCCTGACCAGGCCATCAACTTCTCCCACGTTCATCTCGGGTATTTTGAAGGGCTGCACCAACGGGTCTCTTTGTGGCGGAAGCTTTGCAGTTTCCCGCTTAATAAACTCGGCAGCCACATCAGGCTTTGGGGCCGTCTCAATGTCAAACAAGACAAACTCATCCCAAAGTAAGCCGGTGTAATCGATCTTCATGCTTCTTGATCCTGAATTTGTATCTGGCAGCCTGACCTATAAGGGCCAGGTCGTAAACTTCCGTGTTCGCTGCTCCGTTGGCGTGGATCAGAAGTGACCCGCCCGGCTTGAGTACTTTTGCACACTTCTCAAGAAACGATCCGATTCCCAGGTGGCAGTTTGATTTCCAGTGCATCAGATTGCAGTTCTGATGAATATGATGGGGCTCGCCCCTCATCCACTTGCAGAGGATTTGTTCGATCGACCCTCGGCTGTTAATGAAGTCGACTGACTCTTGCTTCAGCTCTCTGTCGATTGCCAGCGCTCCAACTCGGCGCACGTCCAGGTTTCGAGACTTGACTATCTCTCGGCAGACTGCAAGGTAAGGATCTCCCATCCCTCCCTCTCCGGATGCGGCGTCAATTCCAATAGCTGTTGCCCCCAGAGATTGAGCGATCTCAAGAGACTCGCCTGTGCCGGGTCCAAGATCAACGAATGTTGCACCCCTGATGTCGAAGGAGAAGTGTCGGGACATGTACTGGAAATGATCCACTCTCCTTCTGTGAAGGTCGAGTTTTTTGATCAGCCACTCGTTCCCATCCAGGATGCCGAGCCGCTCAAGTATCGGCTGTATCACATTCTGCGACATAACGAATCAGGGATCCTTCCAGGGCCGGGACGGAAAGGTTACTGATAGCCATCAGTGCAATCTGGGACCAAGATTCCAGCTGTTCGAAGTAAAGCCCGAGGTCGTCTGGGGATGTCCATTGCACATCGGTGATTTCTTCGCTTTTGAGTTCGTAGGTTTCTGTTTCTAGCATGTAAACAATCCCCATGTGGACCCGATCAACTTCCGACTGATCAGACACAATGAGACCGCACGGCGAACCAAGCTGCCTGTGATTAACATCAGCGCCAATCTCCTCATCCAGCTCTCTTAGGACGGCGTCTTCAATCGACTCCGGAAAGTCGACATGGCCCCCGAATCCAATGCTCATACGCCCAATCAGCCGGTTTTCGTTCCCGTTGCGGACGTACGAAAGAATGTCTCCAGTGACTGGATTCCTGACAACCACGTAAGGAATCACCTGTCGAAACTTAGGGTTCAGCTCAGCTTCGCCTCTTTCGAGCCAGCATAGATCATCGTAATCAGTTTCCAGCTTCCATGCTGCGGCTCTTTCTGACGGAATACAGCAGATTAATCGTTCCATTTGTTTCCCTTGATGATTGCCATGTGAAATCCGTATCTGGTCATTTCAGCCCGTGAAGAATAGTCGCTTTTCCATGCACCGCTATCCAAATTCCCGAATTCTTCTGCGAATTCATCACCCAGAATAACGAACTCAAGGCCCGACTCGTTCAGGGCGGTGCGGCCCACGTTTGGATTGCCACCCTCTGCCTTTTCGCTCATGTCGTGAATGGCGGCAAAGGGCAAGCTCTCGATCGCTTCCTTGGTGATATTTACGGCCTTGCGACCCTTTGGTCCATCGATCAGCATCGGGCACTGATGGACATAGGCGACTTCGTGGGCGAATCGCGTGAAATCCTCATTACGCATATTCAGGTCGAATGCGTTTTCGACAGCCAGTCTCGCGAGACGATTGCTTGTCTCCTGAATAGGATCGATCTCGAAGCTGACGGTTCGAAACCCGCATTTCATGAGAATCTCAGTGCTGAACCCGTGTTTCCGTCCGGATTCTACGACTTCGCTCTGTTGTTGATCCCATGCCAGGGAGCAGAAGCACAGCATTTCAGATGGCAGAATCCCGCCAGGCCAGTACTTAGTTCCGCTGGTCAGTTCCATAAACGATCCGAGGTATTTCCTCGACACGTCTATCAGGTGGCTGGTCGTCAGGGCCATCGAAGTGTCCACACAAGAGAACGAAGCCGTACATGAAAACCATTATGGTCATGACCGAGATGAGCATAAGGGCGAAATGAGCACTAATGTCATTGGATGGCGTGCGATTGGGCCTCTCGGAGACTTTTCTCGACCTTCTCCGATAGGGCTTGTCCGATTTCAACCAGCTCAGAGATAACCTGATCATAGGATTCTCTCTCTACCCAGTCTGGACGAGACCCCGACCGCAATGCGGCCAGTGCTGAGTCAATGTGTCCTTTGTGCTCAATCATATCCGCAACGTCTCTGAGAGTCTCTGCCTGTGGCTGAGCATGGGTCCGATAGAGCGGATCCTGGCCTTGGGACACCTGGAGGGAAATCCTTTCCCATGGCACAAGACAAAGGAAGTTCCGGAGTTCCGTCACGAGAGGTTTATCTGGCTCGTTGCAGATATCTACGTCAGTCGGGTCGTCGCTAACCTTCGCTAAACTGACTTCGAGCCCAGTTTCCTCATCATGAAGGACCAGGTCCCGCCGCACTTTCTGACGAACCTTGCTCGGGTTGAGGTATTTGTCGATGAGTGATGTCATTTTTTATCCACGTAGTATCTGTCTGTATTGAACCACGTCATCCATCCCGTTGTAAAAAACGCAATCGGGATTGCAGGCTGAAGCCATTCCCATTGACACAAACAAAGAAGCATTGTTGATATAACGCACACGATTGCTATATTTCCAGTGCATATAGTCAATCTGTCCAGAGTGCTCATTTTTTTCACCACATCAACTCCCCGTAAGGAACGTCCCGCACCCTGGATTCCCACAGGAATTTATCATGGAGCGGAGGCGTCTGAAGGCAAGTTACTTTCCCACCATGGAACACTGCCCATCTCGGTCGGGCCTGATTATCAATTGTCTGGTAAAGCTTAAACTCTGGATACTTCCTCTTGAAGAGGCTGATCATCGTATTCCAGTTCATCGGCCTCTTTGAATTCTTAGCCTTGGCTGTCGAGAAATACATCTGGTCCCACGCCTTCCGGGCAGGAGACTTCTCTGGCTTGGGCTGTATCGCAGTTCCCCAGACGCGCTCCAATGAGCCATCCATCTGAATAACCGCCCGAGACCTCTTTGTTGTGAAGGCCCCACAATCCGGGCAACTCTCTCCGGCTCTGTAGGATCGACCGCACTTGATACAGTTAAGAGGCTCAAGGTAGTCCTCTTCGCCACGTTCTAGGGATCGCTTGATACGATCTCGTATGATTTTGTTGGTGTCCCCAACGTGCCACTCACGATCTTGATCAACAAGTCCGTGTCGCCATGGGCTACCACCGTGGCACTGAAGCACAACATGGTCAAGACCCTTATAGCTACGCAGAATGCGTCCTGCAGCCTGGATGAAGCTGGCAAGGCTTCCGAAGACGGTTGCAAGTATGGCATGATAAAGATGATTCCAGGAGATTCCTTCCCGAAGGACGAACCGGTTGGAGACCACCTTGATCTCGCCGCTTTCTGATTGTTGCCTCAGAATCTCCCTATTCTCAGGCGTCGAATCAACAAGCCGCTTTTCACCGTCAGCTGTTTGTTCTCCGTAGTAGATATATTTACCGTCAATGTGAGCAGCGGACACTCCGTTCGATTTGAACATATCCACGAACCACATGCTCGCTTTGATATTGGGAGCAAACAGAATCGTGGGGAGCTGCCCTGGATTATACTTCAGCCAGTGCTCATACACATAACCGAAGATGACTGGCACCTTGACTCGCTCGGCCAGCTCGTCCGGAGCAAACTCTCCGGTTGAGTTCAGGCTCATTCCTTTTGTGCTGATCTCATTGGGTGCGTACGTGTGGCACGGAACCAGATATCCGGCCTTGATAAGCTCAGAGTAGGAAGAGCACGTCACGATCTCGTCGAACATACTCCACAGGCCGACCGGGGTCGCCGTGTAACCTATCCCGTGACCACCCCTTTCCTTGAGCTGGTCCACAAGTTGATGCATGGCCTTGCCTTGCATCCCGTGAGCTTCATCGACCAGCCACAGCTTCGCATCGTGAACTCCCCAGTCCGCAGTAGATTTGAGCGACCTGGCAACTTCAGTTTGCAACATGTGAATCTGAACTGGCTTATCAAGCTCAGGCTTCGATCCAGCTGCCCGTTTTCCGAAATCCACACCGAATTCATCCATAGCCTTGCATGTCTGATCGAACAGCATGCGTCTGTGAGTATAGAGAGAAGCCCTCCATTTGCGCCGGTGTGCTTCGAGAAGATCCATGGCCATCGACACCGTCTTTCCGCTCCCACAGGGGGATGCGAAACAGATGGCAGATTGTTTCTCATCGATCTTCTTCCAGACCTCTTCGTGAGATTTGGATTGGTGGGGCCTGGGCGTGAAGTTCATCTTCCCCCTACCGGAAATGGAATCGTCGGAGACATTGAGGATGTAACAATGCGATCAATATCTCTCTCGTACTCCGGAATCAGATGAGGAAACAAACTCAGTGCCCTGTCGATAAATTTTGATTTTGACTCTTGGAATGACCAAGGCTCTATCCTGTCTTCCAGTGGCTCGACATCTTGCAGATACCACCACTCATTATCAGGCATCAAATCTCGCTTCTCTGTTACCAAGAGCCTGTTGTCGATCTCCTTCACGATAGCGGCCTGGTTCTCATAAGGGGGTAGCTTGAAGTGAATCCCGATTGCGTACAGGATATTCTTCTCGATGTTCTTGTACGTGTCGCCCAACATTTGCTTCAGTGGTCTCGTTACATCTCCAACAAAGGCTTCTGAGCTATCATGCATCAACGCCCAGCCAGGGTGGTCACAGTTGTACGAGCAGATAACACTATGTTGCGCCACTGAGTAAGGTTTTCGAGTGTGGCCCGCAAACCTGTTGGTTGCCGATAGCGCGTGAGCTATATCAATCAATCTGATGTCGGTTGACTGTGGGTTCAACAGGTCAAACAAGACCCCGCTGAATGTTTCGATCGTGCCGTCATATTTTGTTCTGTCTTCCATAATTACTCCATTGTGACTTCGGCTTTGGTTGTAATGAATACTCTGGCCCCGCAGCTGAGGGGCTTCTCTGAATATTCCAGCGTTGAAGGGCCATGAATCTCGGCCTTCATACACTTAATCGGCCCGTCAGAAGTCTGGATCGTGATGGGCGGATTCTTAGATCCCGTCTTGCGATTCTTCTGTACGACCCGTTTATCTACGTGCAGTCTTTTCACGTATCCGTCCTGTAGTTTCTGGAAAGAGCTAAGCAGGTTTCGTGTTTCTGATGACGCCTGAGTCATTGTTTATGTCTTTCCTTCATAGCGGATTCGATCTTATTTGAGATCAGGACTTTCTTCAGATCTGAGATCGGTATGTTTCCATACTTTTCTTTGGCCAACTCTAAAAGAAGAACGGCGTCAGCGTGATTATCGTCGATAATCTTACGCCTTCCTGTATATTTCTTGGCAGCAGAAATCATCTCTGCTTTCGAAGCCTTGTTGTTTCCTGTGGCGAACACCTTGATCGTCATTGGGCTGACGGGCTGATATTCAACATCGTTCTGGGTTGCCCATAACTCAATCGTCCCTTGTATCCGAGCAAGAATGACGACTGCCCTGGAGTGCTTGGGGTTACGGGACGCTTCGAAAACAATCAGGTCGATACCATTGCTCTGATGCAACTCATCCAGATAGTTCCAGAGGCGAAGGTATCTCGCCCCAGAGGACTCATCCTGCTTCACGGACAGATCCCAAGTGCCGGAAAGGGAGTTCGATAACGCCCATCCACATTTGGTTGCAGGATCCAGCGACAGGATTTTCATTCATCCTCCAGAGTGTCCAACAGGGCTTTGAACTGGGCCACAAAATCTCTCGAATTGTAGTCCTTGGTCTGTTCACAGATCGTCTCCACTTCCTTCTTAAGGCTGGAGATTTCTCCGCACAGATTCTTGATGGCGTAGTCGGAAACCTGCTCATCCTCACGGGGCGGGCCTGGCCCAACCACTGAGAATGTGAAGCCGCTTTCCGGTAATAACGTAAGGCTCGACGGAGTGATTGGTTTTGGGTTCAGAAGATCAGAGACAGACTCCCGCGTCCGCCTTCTGGCCTTGTCTCTATCATTCTTGAGGTTCGCAACCTGCTCTTTGAGCTGGTCCCTTTCCACAATCAACTCTTTCACAAACTGATGACGATCCATTGGTTTTCCTTACTGATGAAATTCGAGGTACTGGTCTTCCCATGACTCCAGGGAGATAAAACACTCCCTTAACTGCTGCTCAAACTTGGATGACAGGTCGGTCTTCCCAGTTTCGTCTTCAAGAGCCTTGACTCTCCGCACCAGAGAACCCAGCGCCTTATTGACTCCCTCGAAGAGCTGGATTGGATTCTTCTCAACTGGGGCACCAGTTACTGCTGCGGCGACTGAACCTGGATCGTTGACAACCTGACTTCGGGTAGCCGGAGGGTCGTCACTAATCAACTCTTCCTTAATTCCCGGAACCTCGCTCTCCAGATTGTCGACAGCCATTGCGTAGTCGCCCGAGTGGCGAACAACACTGTCTGTGACTCCGTATTCCTGGGCAATCTGGACAGAAGTCTTGTCTGTTTCGATCAGTTCTTTCCCGAGCTGGTATCGAAACTCATTCGTGTCGTTCCTCCGGTTCCGCTGATGGTTCCTGATCCATTCAATCGCTTCCTCGGGTGAAGCCCCAGAGAGAGGAATAACCTCTTGGGTTCTGGGTTTGTCGAGATCTTTCCCATGCTCCCCTTGCCAGATCGACATCCGATGATGGCCATCCAGGAGCGTGGGAACTCCCTCTTCATTCAGATGGAACTTCAGGGGGTCAAGAAACCCCTCTTTGTTATTCACAATCGAATCTATCAGGCCTGCCATCTCATTCTCGAAGAGGGGTCGGCAGGCTGCCTTGTAATCATCCCTGATTAGCATCTCGTCCAGATTCATTATTATTCCTCCGTTTTCAGTACTGTTTCGAACAGCTTGATGAGCTGCTGGTAATTTATGTCGTTCAGCTTACCCTGCTCGAAGCGATCATGGGTTGATTTCTGGTACTTCTCCAGAGCAGCCCTGTCCATTGGCGTCTTGTTTGTGGCATCCGCAACCGCAGCGACAATCTTATTATAGAGGTCCTGCGACGACTCTTCTTGCGCCAAGGCTGGCGCTGCTGCCTTCTCCGGAGCGGATGTATCGCCGCCCAGGATATGAGCGTACTGGTCCCCTTCGTACCCATCAGGGAGTGCCCAGTCTGGAAGCTTGGGCGGCAGCCACTCTCTCCAGTTATTTCCGATCTTGTCTTTGTGGCACGACTTCTTCACATGGGGGTGATCAAATATCGCCCATCCTTCCTTCAGGTCGTAAAGGTAACGTCCGATTCCCCACTGGGCAGCCGCTCTCTTGAAGCTGCTGGAAAGCCCGCCCTTGAATGATTCAATGTCAGTAACATCTGCACCATCCCAGCGAGTCACCCACTCACCATCAATCTTGATCGAAATGCCTGTCAAAAATCCCGTCAGGGCACTGTCTAGGATTCCAAGCGTGACCACATCTGTCGCCTTGTCCTTAGTTGAAGGCGAACCAATCTTGTACCGGTCCCATTTACCATCAAACTTGTAGCTGATAAACGGGGCCGATCCGTGTACTGGGATTGGCTGTTCAACTCTCCACCCGCCAGCGCCAGCAACTGAATCAAGCCGATTCTGAATTGCTCGGGCATCAATATACGCCAGCACTTTTGCGAACGGCCCGTTGCCCTTGTCTCCGCTGGACTGAACTCGCCAGTCAACCTCTGAAGGGAGAAACTTATCCTGAAGGGCGGTAGCTAAATCCTGATCACTCATTGATTTTCTTTCTGACAGTGTCTGTGAATTTCCTGGCCCAGCCTTCCATTGTGAACACTTCTCGGGCCGTTCGAAGTGTGTGGTACGCCATTGTCTTCAGTGTTTCATCTGGGAAACTGTTGATGCACTCAGCGGTCTCTCCACTTGTCCACGACGAGTCAATCTGGATGCACCACGGCCAGAGCGACTGTTCAAACATCGGACATTCAGGCTTGTCTGTTGCGATGACACATCCAGACGCAGCAGCCTCAAACAACTTGGCGAGCGGGTACTTGTATCGACTGGTGCAGCACAGAGCTATCTTCGCCCTGGCCATTGACATCATGTACGACTCGTACTGGGAACGAATAGCCTGAGAACCTCCAATTCTGTATCCGGGATGAGGCAGCCCGTATCCGTCCAGATCTCTATTCCTCAGAAGAGACTCGTACTTGAACCGAAGAGGGTACACGTGAAACCCGATAGCCCCAGTCAGCAGACACTTAGTCGGCCTCTGTTCCCACGGTGACGTGTCGGCAAATGGGTTTCCTGGAGCGCAATGATTCTGAAGAGAGGCGCTTACTCCCTCATCGGCAAGTACATGGACCCATCTGACATGGTCGCCGTAATGATGAAAAACACAATGCGTAGCCGATGCGTCGTTGATATCCTTACGAGTCTTCTCTTCATCGTTGGCTTCGTTGAACACGAACACGCGAGGAATATCCAAGTCTCTGAGCCCTGTCACATTCTCGGTCTTGTAGCACCACAAAGCGTCGACTGGTCCGTGCTCTCGTTCGATTTCTGGAAGCGACTCCCTGATGTCGTTGCTCTTCCACCAGCCAGGTCCAGTAACTGTAACTTTCGCATCATCCAGTCTGTCGACTGCCTCCCCATACATCTTCCTTCCCGGAGACATCTTGGTCTGATAAAGGTCTTTTGGGAAGATATAGGCAATGTGCAACATCCTATTGTGAGCCTTTCTGATGACGGATCCGTACCTGAAAATCGATCATCTGTCCCTGCTTTGTAACGTGTGGAAGCATCGCGGTCACGTCACTGCATCCAAGGCGATTGACGACACTCTGCGATCAAAGGGCGTCGACGCCAGTGATCTGAAGTTCCTTTCTGACGAGGGTTTTCTCGACCGAGGAAGGAACGGCCAATATACGAGCAATCGCCGAACAGAGAAGGTGTTGGTCGATCATGGGTTTGACCTTGATGAGATTCCGATCATCGAGAAGAAGCCACAGGTTAAGCGAAACGACGAGAAAGTCGCGGAAAAAATCCAGCAAAGAATAGATTCTTCGGAAGATTTAACACCAGCCAGGATCAGGGCAGTTTCTCTCCGAAAAGCCAAGATGGAAGCCATAGGCGGAAGTCCCTGGAGGCTGATAGAGATCATGTGGCCAGAACTGGTCATACATGACGAACTCGATCTTAGATACTTCAAGAAACACTGCGAGCGAGACTACGCCCTGAACCTGCGTCTCGATGATGTCCAGTGTGAATTTGCCCTGCATCTGTTCGATCCGACGATCAGAGAGATCGCGATTAAAGGGTCAACTTCTCCGGGCAAGGGGTTCATTACCGCTTTATGTCTGTGTCTCTGGTACTACCTGTATCCGGATGACAGAATCATCATGACCAGCCAGTCGTCCGCACATTCCAAGGATGTTATGTTCGCTGAGCTTGTCACATGGCGGAAGAAGATGGCCCATCCTGGTTCAGGTGCCAACCTGACAACTGAACTCAAGGACCCAGATAATCCTAGACACTCTTTGATTATCGCCAATCCAGAGACTGGTGAAGGTGTATCTGGCCGTCACGGAGCAAATACCCTTGGAGTCGTGGACGAGTCGTCTGCCGTGCCTCAGTTTATGCTGAAGAACCTCCGTAAGCAGTGCCGCAAAATTATCTGCATCTCCAACCCACGTGTCCTCTCGGGCTGGTTCTTTGACTTGTTTCCGAAGGAAGACCCGGACAAGAACCAAGTCTTCATCCAGCGGGGTATTAAGCGTGCCTGCCTGACATTCGGTGGTCGCGACTGTCTGAATGTACGGGCCAAGAGATTGCAGATGCCCGAGTTCGCACCACCTGGCGGTATCGAGTTTGAGACGATTGATGGGGAAGAGTATTTCTATGCCGAGGGCGACCCTATCGACAAAGAGGTCCAGAAGCATGTCCGGGCTCTGATCCCAGGACAGATGGATTATCTGAAGTACACGACCATCATGCAGGGCGTGGACGACATCGAAAAGGCGTGGTCAGGCGAGGGCAAATTCCCACCTGAAGATCTTGAGATGCAGGTTGTCCCTCCATCGTGGATGAGGGGTCCTATGGAGATGTGGAGCGAGCACCGGGACGAAATCCAGATCAGCGGATTCGGCCTCGACCTTGCTTACTCCGTGGATAAGGACAAGACGGTTCTGACTTATGGAGGCACAGCAGGAATCAAGGGCAAGAAGTGGACAAGAAAGGCGGACACCAGATCAACACTCTCGTGGATCGTTGAGACGTGCAAGTCCTTGGGAATTGACATCTGTCTGGGTGACCACCCGATGGCCATCGATATTATCGGTGCTGGCGGAGTCGCCATGGCTGACATTCTTGAGGATGCAGGCTGTTGGGTTATCCGGGTTCATGGAAACGAGGCTCCCGTCAGATTTCCCAAAAGATACATGAATCGCCGGGCGGAGCTTTACGGTGAGTTCGGGGCCAGGATCAATCCCGACTCGCAACACCTCGACCCATTCATGATCTTCAACGATACGGAACTCGTGGATGAAATGGCGGCTCACGAGAAGATTTACGACACAGACATGCAGAAGTACTACATCACGCCTAAGCAGAGGAGCCAGAACAAGAAGCGGGCCGCACTTCCAACAATAAAAGAAAAAATAGGAAGATCACCAGATACTTCAGACAGTGTCGTTTTGTGCTATGAGGCTGTCCATCAGGCCGATTTTGGAGACGCCGTCCTTGATCAAGTCGACATTGTGTTCGCGATTCAGTCAGTCTCGGATGGCAAGAAAGGCGAGAAGATTGTAGATTATATGGGTGGACATACGGACATTATGTCTGATTGCGAATTCGAAGAGGCTTTTGGATCTCGCGTAGTCACTGTTGATGACGAAAGAAAATCTTTACAGTCAGCCCTGGATGACGTTCGGGAGTCTCTTCGGTCTGGAGGCGACTTCAAATATTCCACGAGATAAGTTTTCCAGATTATACAGAAAGCCGTAGAATGATTCTCGCGGATGACACAACAATGAGCTGGGTAGCGCCAATCATTCAGCTGGTCACGGCTGGTGGGTTCGGTGCCCTTGTCTGGTATCTGGTCGTCAAACACATACCATCAATCGAGAAGAGACACGCCGATGAGAGGTCTGAGTGGCTGAGGCATATAGATGAAAAAGACAAGAAATTTGAGGATCTCACACGTGAGTTTATTACGGTGTTGGGACAAGTTAAAAACCAACTCGCCAAATTGGCAGAAAGACAAAGAAATGACTGAAGTCAACAACGACCAACAGAAGATAAACACAGCACTTCTGCTGGTCCTGAATATCGTAATGGTTTTAGGGCTCGCGCTCGCACTAAACGTATCCATGAGGCTTTCTGTTCCCCCATCGGATGTTTATAAGCAGGTCGTTGAGCTTCGCGAAGAACTAAGAAAAAGCAAGGGCGATGCCCAGGTCGTGTTTGATGTGTTAGAACAATCAGGATCGGCGGTTGTCGGTGTTGACGAAAACGGGATCATCACAATGTGGTCTGACGGCGCTTCAAAATTCTTCGGAACCAAGAGGGCTGATGTTTTCGGGTACGGGGTAGCTCATTTGATCCCACAGGGGATGAGAGATGCGCATCGCAGTAGTTTTTCATCAGCCATGGGAGCACCAGCCAAGCCGTTTCAGCAAACTGTTGACTGTGTCGCCAAGACTGCGACTTCCGACAGCGATCCAGTGAGAATCAGTATCTGGGGAATACCAGGAAGACTGGCGATTGCTATATTCAGTAAGAGAGAGGCTATCTAGCGGGCAGCTTCCCATGCTTCTCCATACTCATCTCTTCGAGTATGTCGCAGATGCCGCTTATGTTCGCACAACTATCCTGAAGAACCTTTGACATCTTTGTTTCCCCGATGTCGCATAGTGCCTGGATCGAATCTTCGAGATTCACGATCGCAATGCGGTTCTTAAGCCAAGACAGGCTGAACGCAGCCTCTGTTGAGACTGTTGTCTTTCTGATGCTCGACTGATATTCAGATCTAGGTCTCGTTGCCGAGTATGGATCGTCGTGATCGACTTCAACAAAGCTGCTCATCGAGTGCGCTCCTTACGCTCCTGAGGCATAGGACTGATTCTTCCTGAAGATTCCTCCATGAGTCTGCCCTTCGGCCTGATTTTCCTGCGTACCGAAACAGCGTGTCCTTCTTACGACACAGTATCTCGTACCGCTTCATCTGATGCTCAACGAACTCTGTCAGAGTCTGAATTGAGTCTGGAACTTCTGTGCCGTCAGGAGCAAAGCTCTTGAATGGATCTCTGTCTCGCTTAAGTATTGAGTGGCCTTCGAATGTCTTGTTGTGAGCCATTTTTGCAAGTCGTAGTTTTCGGGATCTCGGATCAGCTTAACTGCCAGTTGTGTGATCAGGTTCTCACGAGTGGTCGCTGCTATTTCAGAACTCTCATGACAACCCCTGTCCAGCAACAGGTAGTTGGCTGGGAATGCCCATGCTTTCGGTGCCTGTGATTTTCGCAGAATCTCATGAATGTCAAGTCTCTTGTTTGGTTTTCCGCACAGCATGCACCCTTGGCGCATAGATTTGGCCCATGCGTCCCGGTCTTTCTTGATCGAGTTGTAGTACTGACGTGCGTTCACTCATCGCCCTGTGGCGGAGAGGACACGCTGTTTATTCTGCCTACTTCCTCCTCTTTGCAGTAAATAATCCCTTGCCTTATCTCGCAGTTACCGTGCTCAGCCAGATATATATCACCACACAGGCTCTGCAACGATTCTTTGGAGAAGTGAAACAGGGTAAAGTTGTCGGTTGGCTCGATGTTCATCCCGTCCTTTGAAATTAAAACCGTTTCTTCGCTCATGATCATTCCTTTACTGATGATGTAAATGTACCAGTGAGACCATCATTCAGGCCCCATAAGTATGCTTCGGCTGCTCTGATGTTTTTGACGTATCCCTTCATATGGTGCCACGAATCTGTTCCACTGAGTGATGGGAGTACCCTGACGCGAACTCCCTGATGCTCATCGAGCGGCATGTGAACTGTTTGTCGTGCTTTATGGAAGTGACCCAGATGTATTTCCCGGCATTTCGCCTTGGCAAATCTCTCTGGGACTTCAGTTGCCATGATCATTGGAAGATCGCGGTGCTTCTCTTCGTTCCCATGAGTCAATCCGATTAAGTTGACTCCGTAGTCGACATACTTCCTCGGGCTGGCTGAGTTGTCAACAGTCACGTTCTGGTCCACAGAGAATACTGCTCTCAGATACTCTGACATGTACCAGCTTGTTGATGGGTCGTGATTACCAGGAACCCAGATGATATCTACAGGGGCAACTTCCCGGCACAGCAGAACCAGTTCCTGGACAGCCCGGCAACCCGAACGGAACACTTCCTGGAACAGATTGTCGACCACTCCAACCTTGGTGCCTTTCTGGGTAGTTCCTGCCCAGTTGTCAGTCTGGAAGAAATCGTTCCCGATCGGAATCGTGATCAGGTCAATATCGAACCCAGAACACTTCGCGAGCAAATCTCTCCCGGCCTCAGAGTAAATCCTCTCTGCGATACTCAGATCGTAATCGTGTCCTGCTTCTGCAGAATGGCAAATCTTGCCAAAGTGAGCATCGAAGAGTGACAGCTCAAGCATGTGTGGCTCGTCGATCGCGGCGTATGTCGGGGCCGGAATAACGAGCGGGCTGGCGTACAGACCAGACACAAGCTCTTTGATCGCATCCTGGATTGCCTTGGGTGCTCGCCGCCTGAGTTTGACCTTTACCTGCCAGTTCCAGACCTGATGAGGAGAGTCGTTCTCGACCCCATCAATCTTTGTTTTCAGTTTCATTGCTGTCGGCCAGGAATTGATGGTCGACTCGTATGGTTCCCATATGTTCAGGTCTACGTTTGCCTTCTGCAGCGCTTCGTCAACAGTCCTGACTTCCGTTCCCACAGACCATACTGTTCGATTGTCGTTATCCTCCGAATCGGTGATCTGAATCCTGTCTTCTGCGTCTCCAAGGCCTAGCTTGATTGCTTTGTCGTATCTGTCTTTCAAGGTTGATGCTGGAATGCCTAGTGAGCGGGCCGCAGCTTCCTTCGAAGGGCTCGAATTGACTGCTGTAACGGCTTCAATCAGAAGTTTTTCCTGATCCATTCTTCACCTTCCTTGGTTTCAACAGGTCGCGAGCCATTTCCTCATCGCCATACACCAAAGCACAGTACGCAGCTTCGACCAGCGTGCGATGATCCTGATCCTTGCAGTACTTAAGCCCCTCAATGTCCATATCTGGACTGAGCCTTCCGGTGGCTTCTGCTCCACAGATTGTGCAGATCATGCTGAAGAGTCCTGCTCTAATCCTTCCGTCATCTGCTTGATAATGCCAGCACCACAAGCTGCATATCCAGCTGTATCAACCCACGAATCCCAGTGGTGCGGCTTAAATGCCAATCTGCCCATCTTGATGCACATAGAGAAGAGGGCCACATCAACCGGAGTGAGCGGAGAGTTCAATTTTGAGCCAAGCATCACATTTGCTATATCTGCAATTCTTGCAAAGTTATTCTCTGCTTCGTCGTAGCTCTCGTTCCTGGCTTGGCAGACACAGGATTCGACCTCGGCGAGAAATTCTTTCCTAGCTGTTACTCCGTCCATTCTTTCCCCTGTTTTTGATGTGCTCGACAAGTTCGTTCAGGGTGCTGGTCAGTGCATCTGCTGACTCTTCCGTGAATCCGATCCAAGTGACCGGCTTGGGGAATCGCAGGATGATCGCATCCTCTTGAGTGCTGGCCGCTACAGCGTAGTGCAGTTCTCCGTCATCGGAACCATCATATCTGCCATCTGGGTAATTTTTCATGTTTACCCCGGACAATTCGCTCAGAAAAGCTTCGGTATTGCTCAGTTGTCGCCTAAGCTCCTCGTTCGGAGTCTCGCTGGACGGGTCTTTCCCGTGATGCGGGGTCGCCATGACAAACCCTCCTTTTGGCTTGAATCTCATTCCATTGCATCCCTGTTGGCGATAGAATCCATTCCCCACAAGGAGGACGACATGAAACGATTACTTCTCGCTATGCTGCTGTCCATGACCATCCTGGCGGACAGAGAGCCTCTCAAGGTCATCGCTGACGACACTTCGAACTACGAATCTTCCCTCGTTAGAATCTGGCCGGTTGGATGCAGCGGCTGTATTATAGCAAAAGGTGCTGAACATGCGTTTGGTCTTTCTGCGGCCCACTGTACTGGGTCTGTGGGAGGCACGTTTGATGTTGCATCGGCAGGCATCAAGGTTGGGAAAGGCACCTGGATCGCGATCGATCGTAAGCGAGATCTCGCACTTTTCAAGCTCCCATCCAAGAATGTTCCGGAACCTGTCTCGGTTATCAGCCCTCTGCCCCAGTCGGGGTCATGGCTCTCTATCAGTCATCCGGCTGGCTCTCCCGTTAAAAAGCAGCGGGCAGACCTCGTGTTCAAGGATAATCTGAAACACAACACTCTGAGAAATACCAGAAACGTGTTCAATCTTCGGAATGGTAAGTTCGCTGGCGGAAGCTCTGGAGGCCCGATCTTCATCAGTAATCTGAAGTCCGGAACATCCGGATTGGCTGGCATCAGTACTCATGGACATGACAACAGGCAAATCTGGGCAGCCGAGCATGGCCAGATCATGGGATTCATGGAAGCCAACGAGAAACTAATGGATAAGGATTGCCGGAACGGATGGTGCGAGAGGTGGCGTGCAGATCTTCCGCCATCACCAGAAAACGACGTGCCTGCCCCTCCCATTGAGGGTGATCTCCCTGTCTGGATCAACTCTGACCGAGAAAGGTCTGCTGAGCACATACGAGTGCGATCGCTTCTGGAAAAGTACGAGAAACGTATTGCACAGCTTGAGGCATTATTGCAGAATCCAGTCAAGGGCAATAATGGCCAGGACGGAAAAGACGGAAAAGATGGCAGTGAAGGCCCTCAAGGCCAGCCGGGAACTGACGGGCTGGCAGGAAGAGACGGAGCAGACGGACGCCCAGGCCGAGACGGAAAAGACGGAAGCGTTGGACCACAGGGACCACCTGGGGTTGTAACGATCCGATTCATCGACGAAAAAGGTCGAGAGATAAAGCGGCACGAAGCCGTAGCTTCTGGTTCTACAGTGAATGTTCACGTAGATAGATTCAAGTCGCAAGATACAAGGAAGTAAGCCATGGACGAGTTTCTGAAAGCCCTCTTGATGGCTACCACGCAGAGCAACTCAGATCGCCGAAGCCAGTCGTCCGACGCATTCATGTCGGTTCTGGACCGAGCGTACCTGAAGAACTACACTGAGACCGATCCGGTTCAGGCTGCCGCAATTCGGCAGATGATGCACCGAGAAGGTCCGATTGGTGCCGTACCTCCGGCCCAATAAGAGCATCCCTTCGCGATCGAGGATGAATCCCTCCGTGCATCCTCGCACCAACCCCTTTCATCCTTTCAGGGTGTCAGGGGTTTTTCTATACTCATCAGCCAAATCCAGGATATCATCATGAAGTCAGATGAAGAATATAGAGCAGAAGCCAAGAGGATTCTGGAGCTGGACCAGAAGGGCCAGCAGATCGAACTTCTGTCCAAGGGGCTGAGAATCCTTGATCAACAGAAGGAGGCGGACGATCAGATGATTCAGATGGACCGCGAGTTTTTTCGAATCGGAGATGAAGATGAGCAATCAAGGAATCCTCAAGAACGCAGCGGAATCATTTCTCCGGGAGAAGAATCGATTACGTAACGTATGGCTTCAGGATGTGTCTGAGCGGATGAAGATTCGCAGACAGAGCATCGCCCATGATTCTGGCTTGGGCGAAGGCTACGATGTGGGCACGTACCCATGTAGCGACAACTCGATGACTGTGACGGGCGCGAGCACCGGAGCGGTGGTTACCGCTGTACTTGCGACTGCTCTGGGTGCTGGAACATTAGGATTTGCAGCCAATGCTCTGATGAACCCCGCAGTCGAGAAGGTGGTTGATACGGTCACTGAGACTGAGGTGTATGACTACTCGGTTGATTCTGAGGTTGTTCCGCATCCAACTCCGCAATAATTTTACTGCCGACCCACCTCCTGACGCGAAGCCATCTGTCCTCGGGCTTTTCACTGCGATAGTACGGCCCATCCTCATCATTAATGAATTCGATTTCAGCTGCCAATGTCCGAGATATTCCAACCAGGAATCCGACTGAATCTGGACATTCAGAGTCGATGTTCGATGCGTCGATCCCTCTGGCTTTGCAGGCAGAGCCAATGGCACAAACATCACCATCTTCGTTGATTAGCTCGGACGCAATCAGAACTTTCTCGGTCATCGCGTCCATTGCTGCGGCCATCTCTCGAAGGAACGCTTGGCCCCGTTTCCCATTGATGGTTCGGTCTACTGTTGCCCGGTAAAGGTTCAGCTGCCCCATATCAAGATCATCTACGTATCCGCTACGGCTCATGTTTCACTCCTCGTGCATTCTGAATATTCGCACGTCCCTGTGTTTGGATAGTCACGACACATCTTAGGCCGCGACTCGTAAATTCCGCAGTTGCCGTCCGACTGAAGATTCTTACATGTAAACCTTGGAATTCCTGGTGTTCCCTTGCTGCCAGTGACTCGGATTGCTTCCTGTTCTGCCTCTCCGCTGAGCGGAATCACCATCTGGGCAACCTGAATGTTGTCCAGTTCCACTTCTGAGTACGGCTCTTGGAATTCTGCGACCAGCTGCTTCAACCCCTCAAGGCTGATATTCAGAGTGAAGCATCGACAGCAGTGCCCAGTGCATCGATCCATTCGTCCATCCAGTTAGACTGTATTTCTGGGAGCGCCAAGGCTGGCGCTGCTTCCTTGCATTCAAACCACGTCGATCCATCGGGCGCGGTCACTGTATTTATGGTCTCCAGCAAACCCTCAGCAATCATAGACAGGGTGGCTGGCCCGGACGGGAGCCGGAGAGGCTTGCTTCTTCTGACGGGATCACAGATATCACTCATGCTGTACCTTCTGCCGGACAAGCCACTTCCGAAAGTGTTTAGAGAACTCCGTCGCTGACCAGTTGTGCTGACACTTTCCGATACGGACATCATACCGATCTGAGATCGGATTATACCTGACGTCCATCTTGGATTTTCCATCTACCCCTGTCAGGTCAACCCTCGTCTTCCCGCGTTTTGGGGTAGCCACGATTCTCAACTCCCTGTAGGCACACACGTTAGAAATATGGCCCGTAAATCCGGGCCGGGGTATTCTATTGTTATGCCTCAAACCACACGTACAAACTCGTACCACGCGGGATCTGCTTCCCGTCGATACGTCG
>Ga0255048_10000023_pt1 | contig 98799 bp, 102 predicted proteins | sample JV7_2_2_MG_FD_183619 | JGI IMG/M metagenome (GOLD analysis project Ga0255048, IMG submission 183619) | Seawater microbial communities from Jervis Inlet, British Columbia, Canada - JV7_2_2 | ecosystem: Environmental > Aquatic > Marine > Inlet | place: Canada: British Columbia | collected... | reverse complement strand
GATCGAGTGGATCGCCGCCCTCGAGCAGCAACTCCCTGCCCCTTCGGAGCTGAACCGCCCGTCCCCGGCTGATGTCGATGCTGGGAATGATCATTGCCGCACCGCCATTCCGAGCCTCGCCAGTTCCGCCTTAGCGTCACCGACGGTGCGGACGTCGTCGTGAAACAGGCTGGCCGCCAAGACCGCGTCCGCGCCGGCCTCGATGGCGTAGGCCATATCTGCCACTGCCCCCACTCCACCCGACGCAATCACCGGAACCGGGACCGCGGCGCTAACCGCAGCCACCAGGTCCAGGTCGTACCCATCTCCCGTGCCGTCCCGGTCCCAGCTGGTGAGCAGAATCTCCCCCGCTCCCCGCTTGGTGCCCTCGCGGGCCCAGTCGGTGGCGGATAGGCCGGTCGGCTCGCTCCCGCCTACGACCAGCACCTCCCAGTCGCCATCGCGCCGACGAGCGTCAATAGCCAGCACTATGCACTGGCTGCCGAAGCGGTCGACCAGCTCGTCGATCAGCCCGGGACGACGGACGGCTGCCGTGTTGATACTGATCCGGTCGGCCCCGGCCTGCAGTAGTCGCTCGGCGTCATCGATCCCGCGCACACCGCCGCCCACAGTGAGCGGGATCTGGATGCGCCGGCGAACCCGGTCAACGGTATCGACCCGGGTGGCGGCCTCCTCCGGCGAGGCCGCGATGTCGAGGACGACTATCTCGTCTGCCCCCTGTGCCTCGTAGAGCTCGGCCCGGGCAGCCGGGTCGCCCGAATCGCGCAGCTGCTGGAACTGCACGCCTTTGACGACCCGCCCACCTCGCACGTCCAGACAAGGGATGATGCGATGTGAATGGCGCCCGGGATCGGTAGCGTTCTCGGGTGCCGGTCGATCTTCCAGCCAGCGCCGCAACAGGTCCATCCCGAATCGGCCGGACAGCTCCGGATGGAACTGCGTTGCGAGCAGACGACGGCGTTGCAGCGCCGATACGAATCGGCCGCCGTAGTCGGTCCAGGCGCCTCGCCATCCTTCCGGCATCCGGGGCAAGCAAAACGTGTTGGCGAAGGCGGCATCACCGGACCCGAGAAGACCGCCGGCGTCGGCCTCCACCCGGTTCCAACCCAGGTGGGGCAGGCGCATCGACCCGGACAGGGCTACGAAGCGCTCATCGATGATGCCGAGCCCCGCGACGCCGGGGTTTTCGTCGCTTCCGGTCCCCAGCATCTGCATACCCAGGCACACCGCCAGCAAGGGCCGGTCGAGTTGGGCTCTCTCTCGGACGGCTTCGTCGAGACCGCTGTTTCGCAGCGCCGCTATGCCGGCTCCAAACGCCCCCACCCCCGGCACCACGCCGAAGCCAGCTTCCGCGAACTCGGCCGGGTCGGTGGTGATCGTGGGCTCGTGGCCGAGCGACCTGAACGCCGACCTGATCGAGGCCAGGTTGGCAACGCCCGAGTCGGCGATGACGACCGCCGTCATGGCCGCCCTCCATCGATGATCCCTTTGGTTGATGGGACCTCCGAACCTCCGGTGAGTGCCACCGCCTCTCGCAGAGCGAGGGCAAGCGCCTTGAAAGCAGCTTCGGCTCGATGGTGGTCGTTTGCACCTTTCAACACATCCAGGTGAAGGGTGATCCCGGCGTGGCGGGCCATCGAGTCGAGGAAGTGGGGGATGTTCTCGGTCGACAATGCGCCGATTGATTCACGTTGCAGATCGAGCAGAAGGTAGCCGGCGCCCCGTCCCGAAATGTCGACGACGGCCCGCGCCAGCGCCTCGTCGAGCGGGGCAAAGGCGGAAGCGAACCGGGCAATGCCACGACGATCGCCCAGTGCCTCGTCAAGAGCGGTCCCCAGCACGATCCCGCAATCCTCGACCGTGTGATGATCGTCGATCTCCAGATCACCGCGGCAGGTAAGCGTGAGGTCGAAGCCACCGTGCCTGGTCAGGGCAGACAGGAGGTGATCGAGGAACCCGATGCCGGTGTCGATCTCGGCCCGGCCCGACCCGTCGAGCGCCAGTTCCACCGTGATCTGCGTCTCCGAGGTTTCCCGTTTGATCCGGGCGTCCCTGCTCATGGCACGATCTGTGACAGCTTGGTCACCACCACATCGGTGCCTCCGGCCGCCTTGATGGCGGGAATGATGGTTGGAAGGTCTACCCGGGGAACGGCGGCTCGCACCGCGTATCCCTGGCTCCCAAACAATGGTGCGACTGTGGCTTCCCGCATGCTGGGCAGCAGAGCCACCAGCGACTCCAGCCGATCGGCCGGGGCGTTGACCTCGATCATTACCCGGCGGCGGGCATTGAGAACCGACTCGAGTAGCAAGGCCAGATCGGTGATTCGCTCCTTTCGATACGGATCGGCCATCGCCTGCTGACTGGCGTAGAGGCGGGTGGACGATTCGCCGAGTACATCGACAATGCGCAGACCATTGGCTCGAAGGGTGCCACCCGTTGCCGAGTTGTCGACAATGACGTCGGCGTCTTCGGGCGGGAAGACCTCGGTGGCGCCGTAGCTACGGATCACCTCGGCGTCGAGCCGTTGCTCTGCCACCCACGCTTCTGTCAGATTCAGATACTCGGTTGCGACCACCAGCCGCCTGACCGGGAGTTGCTCCCACTCCTCCGGGGCGGCGGCCACCAGCTTGACGGTGTCCATTCCAGTGTCGAGGACCTCGACCAGGCCGGCACGGAGCTCCCGCACCCAGTCGGCGCCGGCGAACCCGACGTCGCGGGAGCCGAGGTCGAGCATCTCTACGATGTTCTGGGGCTTGAGGATCTTCACCTCGAACCCGGACAGCGACAGCACCGGCCGGTACCCCCGGGCGGTTGGCGTCACGGTGATCCCCGCATCGCCGAGCAGATCATGGACCCCCTGGGCCATGTGTCCCTTCGGCAGGCCTAGGTGGATTGGTTGTTGGTTCATGTTGTTCCTCCGGTCGGCCTGCGGAGGAACGGCATAAGAAAACCGGCCTTCGCAGGCCGGCTGTGGTGTCGCTTCTGTGCGCGGACTACACCTCCAACCAGCCCTCCTGGGCGTGGTGATGGTGGAGGTGGTGGACCGAGCTGTACATCGTGCCCGTAGTTCTAGGCGCGAATCCGCCGGTATGCAAACGGGTCAGTCCGGTTCCATCAGGCCGGAGCGGCCTCCGCCGCGTCCTGAATAACGTCTGGCATCGTCTCCTCGAGGGTCCGGAGGGGTTCGTATGACCAACCAACCAGGCTGGTGATGATGCTGGCGACCGCCAGCACCATGAAGAACAGGGCGTAGCCGCGCCCGTCCCCGGTACCGATGTACTCACCAACCGTGGATGCCAGCGCCCCACCTTCAGCCATCAATGGTTCGAACACTTCGTCGGCCAGGGGGCCCGCCAGCAGGTAGGCAACCGGAATGGCCAGCTGGGCGATGGTGCGGCGCACCGCGAACACCCTTCCCTGCAAGTCGAGCTCCACCTTGGACTGCCAAACGGCCTGGCTGGCGCTGTTGGCAATCGGGAGAACGAACATCACTATGAAGGCTCCGACTGTGAACAGGACAATCGAGGGCCGGATGGACGCAATGAACATCCCGGCCGCGATCACGAAGTTGGCAGAGACGACTCCCAGCACCCGGCGGCGAGGACCGCCCCAGGCACTCACCACCAGGCTCCCCGCCAGCATCCCGAACGCGCCAAGTGAGAAGGCGGCGCCGGCTGCCGCCTCGGACGCGAACGACAGCATGAGAGGGAACAGCAGCACGCTGACGAAACCGAAGACGAAGTTCACCGAAGTGAAGAACAACAGGAAGGCCCATAGCGGACGTCGTCGCCGCACATAGGTGAGCCCGTATTTTGCCTCCTCCCACAGCTTGCCCTCCCCCTCCTGTCCGGCCGCCGACTTCTCAGGGGCGGGGAAGCGAACCCAGGTGAGCGTCAGCACGGCAATCACGAACGTCACCACATCGACGATCAGTACCAGGCTGAGGTCTCCCCAGAACAGCAGTACGCCGCCCAGCACCGGGCCGATAATCTGACCGAACGCTTCTGCCATTTGCACCAGACCGGCCGCCCGGCCGTATTGCGCCTTCGACACCAGCAACGAGGTAGCTGCCGAGTAGGCCGGGAACTGAAAGGTGGAGAAAGCAGCGCTCAAGGCGAGAGCCGGGTAGAGGTGCCAGATCTCCAGGGAATCGGTGAAGTGGAGAGCTGCGATGATGAGCGTCCCGACCGCCGCCCCGGCGTCTGAGAGGATCATCGCCCAGCGGCGGTCCCAGCGATCAACCAGCGCGCCTGCGAAGGGACCGAGGACGATGCTCGGCACCATTGTCGCCAAGAGCACCAGTGCCAGACGGGTGGCCGAACCGGTTTCCCGGAACACCCAGACCGCCAGCGCGAAGCCGGTGAGACTAGATCCGATCAGCGAGACAAGCTGACCGACCCAGACGGTCAGGAAAGTCCTGCTGAACCTTGGTGAATCGCCCACGACGCTCCCGGGAGGTGACTCGTGAAACTAGCGAGTGCAGCGGGGAGCGACGATTGGCTAGGTTCGGCTCATGCGAATGCAATCAGACCGGCTCGTCAGCCTGGGATACGGCAAGTACGTGCGATCGGACGACGTGTCGGTGGTCGAACCATTGACCGAAGGACGTGGTCCCGGACGGCGAACTCTGGTGTGGGTGCGGGGCCTCGACGATCCGATCGTCGCCTCCCGCTCGGTGGCCGCCATCGTCAACGATCTCACCAACCCGAGCCTCACCGACGAGTAACGCCCACCAGCTAGATCTCGTCTTCGATGTCCCCTTCGAAGTGGAACATCGGATCCGGGTCCGCGCTCACTCCCAATCGGGCGGCCACCGTGGCGACTACATCCACCATCGGCTTCGATTCCATGGCGGACCGGAAACTCTCTTCGGAAACCCACTTGGAAACGACGGCGTAATTGCTCCCGCGATGGGAGACCATCACATGGATGCAGTCCCGATGATTGCGCAGGGCCGAACCGACCAGATCGTCCCAGATCTCCAGTGCATCGTCCGGCGCATCCTCAATGTCGAACACCGCAATCCGTAGAAAGGCCATCCTGGTCGCTCCTTTGATCTCTCCACTTTGAACCTACCCCGCCGCCGTGTCCCATCGCTGCTACTACCCGGCGATTGAGCTCTCACCGCTTGCGGGGAACCGTGTGCTCCCAGTCGGCAAGGATCGCCCGCAACGCCGATACGAAGGCGAGCGGCTGGTCGATGATGAGGTGGTGATAGGCCTCGGGGATGGCAACCACCGGCGCATTGCGTCCCAGCAGCTCGTGCATGTAGTCGCTGACGTCCGGGGTTACCAGGTGGGACAACTCGCCGCGAAAGAGCGCCACCCGGGTCTCGATGCCGGCCAGGAACTCGTGGATGGCGGCGGGCTTGAGGCGGCGGAATATGTTGCGATCGAACTTCCAGGTCCAGCCGCCCTCTACCTGGTGAAGGGAGTGGCGGGCGATGTAGTCCATTATGTAGGCCGGTCCGGGAGGCTGAGTCGGCACCAGCCGGAAGTGCTTGAGGGCCATCGTCAGTTCCGGGTAGCTCTTGGGATTAGAAAAGGCGCGGCCTTCCATTGCCTCTTCTCTCTCCGGGTCGGGCCGGGTGACCGGCGAGTCCACGATTATGGCCCCCCGCAGCCGGTCGCCGTGCAAGGCCGCGGTCACGATGGAAACCAGGCCGCCCATTGAGTGGCCGACCAGCACCGGTGGGGCATCAATGCCACTCGCCGCGCAGACCGCCATGATCTCCTCGGCCCACAGATCGAACGCGTAGTCGGTGCGGCGGCCGCTGTCGCCGTGCCCGGATAGATCGATTGCCACCGGGTGGTATCGCTCCATGAACATAGGAGCCAGATGAGCCCACCAGTGGGCGTGGGCACTGCCACCGTGCACGAACACGATGCCCGGTTTGCTCCGGTCGCCCCACTCGAGATAGTGAACGGGGACGCCGGCTACTTCAATGGTGCCGTCTTGCAGGGGAGTTTCGATCGCCCTGGTAAACCAGGCTGGAATATCAGACACGGACTTACACCTGCGGCATGGTGAGAGCTTCCATGTCCTCGTCGAGGGTGGCCCGCACGTGGTCGGCCATCGGCCGCCGGGCACGACGCTTGGAGGGCAGGTACCCGCCCGGCGGTAGCTTGGCCAGAGCCGCCGCCCTGGCCATCGACCTGTCGAGCAATTGATCAGGCGCCACCGCTTCATCCAGGTAGCCGGCCGCCACCGCCCCGGCCCCGTCGAACAGCTCGCCATGGAGGGTCGCCCTCGTGAAGAAACGCGGATCCAGCCGGGCCCGGGCCAGCTCAACCGCGAAGAGAGGCAGCGGCATCCCGATCCCGGTCTCGTTGAGGCCGATCGACCACTCGCCCTCCACACCGATCCGGTAGTCGGCGGCCAGAAGGAACATGGCCCCGGCCGCCACCGCATGGCCGGTGCAGGCGACCAGCACCGGCCGCGGGAACTCCCAGATTCGCATCAGCAGCTCCGCTCCGGAGCGGACCAGCGCTTGCATCAGGTCCACCCCGGCGCCCATCACGGAGAGGTCGAAGCCACCCGAGAAGCGTCCCGGCCGTCCTGCCACCAAAACGGCCCCGGCCTCTCGCTCGGCTCTATCCAGCGCCTCATTGAGGGCGCCGATTGATTGATCGCTGAGGACGTTGGCTTTGCCGTCGTCGAGCACAAGAGCCGCCACGCCGCCTTCGAGCCGGTAGGAGAGCAGGTCGGTCATAACCGGAACTTAGCCCGTCGGCCCGGCCCTCTTCCTGTACCGGCGAAAATTGTCACACCCCGTCTGTACCTTGACCACGATGAAGACGAACACTCCCACAACAGAAATGAACCGGGCCCTGCAGGCATTGGCCGCAGCCGGCCTCGAGGCAGCCGAGGTCGACCGATGCAGCGAAGAAGTCTGTTCCTGGTGCCGGGCCGAGCGCCTGGCGCTGGCCGCCTGAACCACGGCCCGCCCGGCTCGAAGCCGGTATGGTGGGCCTCATCATGGCGCTGGAACGTCCCGATTTCTCTGTGGGTATCGAGGAGGAGTACCTCCTGGTCGAGACTGAGAGCCGTGACCTGGTCAGGGACCCTCCCAAGGAGTTATGGGACGACCTCAATGAAGCTCTCGGCAACGAGGTCGGCAGCGAGTTCATGCGCTCACAGGTCGAGATCCAGACCAAGCCGTGCGCCAACATCACCGATGCTCGCCGGGATTTGATCGGTAAGCGACGGGCAGTCTGCGAGATCGCCGAACGCTACGACCTGCACCCGATCGCCGCCTCCACTCACCCCTTCGCCGACTGGGGCCAGCAACTTCACACCGACAAGGAGCGCTACAACCTGCTGGCCCGCAACATGCAGGGGGTGGTGCGCCGGCTCGTCATCTCGGGGATGCACGTGCACGTCGGCATCAACGATCCGGACGTCCGGATCGACCTGATGAGCCAGATCTCGTATTTCCTTCCTCACCTCCTGGCGCTCAGCACCTCCAGCCCTTTCTGGCACGGGGAGGACACCGGCCTCATGAGCTACCGGATGAGTGTCTTCAAGGCTCTGCCCCGGACCGGGTTGCCCGAGCACTTCAACAGCTGGGCCGAGTACGAACGCCACGTCAACGTACTGGTGGAAGCCGGCATCTTCGAGGACGCCTCCCAGGTGTGGTGGGACGTGCGGCCCAGCGCCAACTTCCCCACTCTGGAAATGCGAATCGCCGACATCTGCACCCGGGTCGAAGACGGGCTAACGGTGGCCGCCGTCTACCTCAGCCTTCTCAGCATGCTCTTCACCAAGCGCAAGAGCAATCAACGTTGGCGCACCTACTCGAATTTTCTCATCGCCGAGAATCTGTGGAGAGCCCAGCGGTATGGAATCAACGAGCCGCTGATGGACTTCGGGATCGGCCAGCTGGTTTCCTTCGCCGACCTCACCGAGGAGCTCATCGAGATCCTGGCCCCCGAAGCGGAACGGCTGGGTTGCGTTGCGGAGGTTGAAAACGTCAGAAACATTGTCAAGCGGGGGACCAGTGCCGATCGTCAGCTGGCGGTCTATGAGAAGGCGCTCGCCGAGCGGGCCGAACCCCGTGAGGCGCTCGAGCGGGTGGTCGACTTTCTCATCGAAGAAACCAAGGTGGGGCTCTAAGAGAAGTAGCGGGTCCCGTGTCCACCGGTGATAGTGGGCATACAATTCGCTTATGCCCACCGACTATTCACCTCCCCTCCGCGACATTGCTTTCACCCTTCAGCACGTGACGGACCTCGCTGGACTACTGGAGTTGGACGACTTCAAGCACGCTGACGTTGACACCGTCCTCGGGGCCCTCGACGAAGCCGGCAGGTTCATGTCAGAGGTCATCGCCCCAACCAACCATCCGGGTGATCAGATCGGCTCGGTGCACGACGGCGATGCCTCGGTCACCACTCCGAAGGGGTTCCCCGAGGCCTACGCCAAGTTCGTTGCCTCCGGTTGGGGAGCCGTCGGCTACCCGCCCGAGGCCGGTGGGGCCGGGCTCCCCTGGCTGGTTGGCCTGGTGATCCAGGAGATGTTCACCTCCTCCAACATGGCCTTTTCTCTCGGGCCGATGCTGACTCAGGGAGCGGTCGAGGCTCTGTTCTTCCACGGGTCGGACGAACAGCAGGCCACCTACCTGGACAAGCTGTCCAGCGGAGAGTGGACGGGGACAATGGTTCTCACGGAACCGGAGGCCGGTTCCGACGTCGGCGCCTTGCGCACCAAAGCGGTCCCCAACGACGACGGCAGCTACTCGATCAGCGGTACCAAGATCTTTATCAGCTGGGGCGAGCATGATCTGACCGACAACATCATCCACATGGTGCTGGCCCGCACTCCCGATGCCCCTCCCGGCACCCGGGGCATCTCGATGTTCCTGGTCCCCAAGTTCCTGGTCAACGGCGACGGAACACTGGGTCAGCGCAACACGCTGAAGGCGGTGTCGCTTGAGCACAAGTTGGGAATCCACGCCAGCCCCACCGCGGTGATGTCGTTCGAGAATGCCACCGGCTATCTGATCGGGGAAGAGAACCAGGGGATGCGCTACATGTTCACGATGATGAACAGCGCCCGCCTCTCGGTCGGCCTGGAGGGCCTGGCGGTCTCCGAGCGGGCCTATCAGCAGGCCAGAGATTTCGCCCAGGAGCGACTCCAGGGTCGGGCGATCGGTGCTCCTAAGACCGAGTATTCGGCCATCGTCGAACATCCCGACATACGACGGATGCTGATGACCATCAAGGCCAACAACGAGGCCATGCGATGCCTTCTCTACGCCACCGCTGAAGCATTCGACCTAGCCCACCATGGACCAGACGAGGCAACCCGCTCGGCAGCCGAGGAACTACTCGATATATATACGCCGATTGCCAAGGCCTGGAGCACCGATCTCGGAGTGGAGATGACCTCGCTGGCTCTGCAGGTGCACGGCGGGATGGGCTACGTGGAGGAGACGGGGGTTGCCCAGCACTACCGGGATGCCCGCATCGCCCCGATCTACGAAGGCACGAATGGCATCCAGGCCATCGACCTGGTGGCTCGCAAACTACCTTTGCGCAACGGTGGCGCCATTAAGGACCTCATCGGCCATATGGCGGCGCTGGACACGGACCTGGCCGAAGCCGGAGACGGCCTCGCCTCCATCCGCCGCGGATTGAGCGCCGCCATCAGCGATCTCACCAGCGCCGTGCTTTGGTTGGCCGAACACGGGATTAGGAATCCCAATCATGCCCTGGCGGGCGCGACCCCGTTCCTGCGACTGATGGGTACCACGATCGGTGGTTGGTACATGGCGCGCTCAGCGCTGGCCGCCCACAACTTGCTACAAGCCGGCTCCGACGATGGCCAGTTCCTCACGGCCAAGCTGACAACGGCGCGTTTCTACACCGAACAACTGCTCCCGCAGACCGCGGCCCTACTCCCGATGGTGACGGCGGGAGCCGACCGGCTATTCGAGATCCCGGTTTCTCAGCTGTAGGACGGGCTCTACGCCTCTTGACCCACCTGCCAGGCGCCGACCGCCAGACCGGCTGTCGCCAGGTAGTTGGTGATCTCGAAAACCCGCCGGACGAGCTGAAGCCATCGATGACACCGTCAAGCAGATCGAGGCCAGCCGCCACCCAAGCTCGCAGCCGGGTGCGTCTATACAATATGCTCAGTCCGTAGTCGATTCGGAGATCCAAATGCCAGGTAGTCCACGATCAATTGACGATCTAGATGCTCGATTGATCGTGGAGCTGCAGAAAGAGCCCCGGCTGGGCGTGATGGAACTGGCCCGTCGCCTGGGAGTTGCCCGCGGCACCGCCAATGCCCGATTGGAGAAGCTGCGGCGATCAGGAGTGATCCGCGGCTTCGGACCCGATATCGGATTGGATCCTCTCGGCTACCCGGTGATGGCCTTCACGACCCTGGAGGTCAACCAGGGGAGAACCGAAGAGTTGCTGGAACGCCTCGGCTCGGTGCCCGAGGTTCTGGAGGTCCATACCATTGCCGGCCAGGGCGACCTGCTGATCAGAGTGGTGGCCCGATCCAACGAGCACCTGTTCGCGGTGCTTGAGGACGTGTTATCCGCCCCCGCTATCAGCCGCACCTCGACGGCCATCGTTCTGGCCGAGCACATCGGCTACCGGACCGGGCCGCTGGTCGAGACCTTCCAGGAGTGACCCTCCCGATTGCCGTCAGCCCCGGACCAGCGGCGCCACCGAGGTGCCGAGCAACTCGATGCTGCGCATGACCTTCTCGTGCGGGAGAGTGCCGACGCTGATGTGGAGCTCGAACCGGTTGACGCCGAGGATTTCCTTCCATCGCAGGATCTTGGCCGCCACCGTCTCGGGGTCCCCGAGCACCAGCGACCCGTCCGGCCCGGTCATCATGTCGTACTGAGCCCTGGTCATCGGGCCCCAACCGCGCTCGCGTCCGATCCGGGTCATGGCGGTGGCGTACGACGCATAGAACTCGTCGGCGGCCTCCTCGCCCGTGTCGGCTACGTATCCGTGGCCGTGCACCGACAGCGGAACCTCGGCGGGGTCGAACCCGGACTCGATGAGGGTCCGCCGGTGGAGGTCGGCCAGGGAACGGAACCGTTCGGGATTTCCACCGATGATCGCCAGTGCCACCGGAAGGCCCCTGGTGGCAGCCCGGACGATTGACTGCGGAGTCCCTCCTACCGCTACCCGGATGGGGAGCGGTCGCTCCGGCCGGGGGTAGATTCCCTGACCTTCGATCGGCGGCCGGAAATGCCCGGACCAGCTGACCTGCTCGTTGTCCCTGATCTGGAGGAGCAGGTCGAGTTTCTCGGCGAATAGCTCGTTGTAATCGTCGAGGGCATATCCGAACAGGGGGAACGATTCGATGAATGAGCCCCGACCGACCAGCAACTCTGCACGGCCGGAAGACACCAGATCCAGGGTGGCGTATTGCTGGAACACCCGCACCGGATCGTCGGTGCTGAGAATCGACACGGCGGGAAAGAGGCGGATCTTCGAGGTCCGACCGGCCGCCGCCGCCAGGACGGTGGCCGGCGACGAGGAGGCAAAGTCCGGCCGATGGTGCTCACCCAGGCCGTAGACGTCGAGGCCGACCGATTCGGCCAGGGCGATCTCGTCGACAACCTGACGAAGGCGCTCGCCATGGCCGATCGTTTCCCCTGAGGAAGGGTCGGGAATGGTCTCGGCGAAGCTGGTGATTCCAAGTTCCATGGTGCCTCTCACTCGCGGTTCTGCCACGACCGGGTCGCTGGCCCGGACCATCCGGCGAGGTCCAGACAGCAGGGAAGTGCCCCGGCTACCTCCGGTTTCTAGCAGCCCTCACATGTGGGCCGGCATCCCCAGGGGCTAGAGATTCCCTCGCTCCGCCTGGTCTCGCTCGATGGCCTCGAAAAGGGCTTGGAAGTTGCCGACTCCAAAGCCGAGGGAGCCGTGGCGCTCAATGATCTCGTAGAACACGGTCGGGCGGTCCTGTACCGATTTGGTGAAGATCTGAAGCAGATACCCCTCGTCGTCCTGATCCACCAGAATGCCCAGCTCTGCCAGCTGGTCCAGATCGGCATCGATAGTGGACCAATCGAGGCGGCTCTTGAGGTCTGCGTAATAGGTCTCCGGGGTGGTAAGGAACCGCACACCGTTGGCCCGCATGGCCCGCACCGTGGCCACAATGTCGTCTGTGGACAGGGCCATGTGCTGCACTCCGGGGGCCCGGTAGAAGTCCAGGTATTCCTCGATCTGGCTCTTTCGTTTGCCTTGAGCCGGCTCGTTTATCGGCAGCTTGATACGGCCGTTGCCGTCCCACAGCACCTTGGACATCAGGGCGGTGTACTCGGTGGAGATCGCCTCGTCGTCGAAGTGATGAAGCTGGGTGAAACCCATGATCCTGGCGTAATAGGCGGCCCACTTGTCCATGTCGCCGAGGTCGACATTGCACACAACGTGGTCGACCAGTTCGAGTCCCGTGGACTTGCCCGGCTCCTGATGACGGGTCGGCTTGTAGCCGGGGGCGTAAACCCCGGCGTAGTTGGAGCGATCGACGAACGTGTGGACTGTCTCGCCGTAAGCCTTGATAGCCGCTCGCACCAGTTTGCCGTTCTCATCCTCGTCCACATAGGGCTCCAGATGCGGCTCGGCACCGCGCTCAACCGCCACCCGGAACGCTTCTTCTGCGTCGGGAACGGCAAAGGCAACGTCCTTCACACCGTCACCGTGAAGCGCCTGATGCCCGACGATCTCGGACTCGGGTCCCAGTCCGGCCGTCATCACGAATCGAACGCTCCCCTGTTCCAACACGTACGAGCACCGATCACGCACTCCGTGCTCGGGGCCGGCATAGCCGACCACATCAAACCCGAATGCGGTCCGGTAGTAATGGGCGGCCTGTCGGGCGTTGCCCACATAGAACTCAATGGCGTCGTAGCCGAGAATCGGCATCAAATCTGTCATAAGAAACCCCATACAATGCGACTGAACGTTTGAGTAGTTGTATCAACAACCTCACAGTTGTGCAACAGACCCGACTTCAGCTGTACGAGTTGTCTAATCCCATTCAACCAGCCGCCTCTTGACTCCGCAAGATGCCCAGCCGGGGCCTGGTCAACCTGTGAAGTGTTTCTCGAGGGCGTGCCAGACAGATGGGTAATCGTCCTGGAGTGCGGGCACCGAGGCGGCGTAGGCGGTCGGGATCAGCGGGTAGCGGGTCTCGAACATGAACGACATGGTGTCCGACAGCTTCTCAGGCTGGAGATCTGAGGTGGTCGCCTTGATCCAGGCATCGTGATCGGGTCCGTGCGGGAAGTACATGTTGTGCAACGACATGCCTCCCGGTTCGAAGCCTTCCTCCTTGGCGTCGTACACCCCGTACAGGATTCCCATGAACTCCGACATGATGTTCTTGTGGTAGTAGGGCGGTCGGAATGTGTGCTCGCCCACCAACCAACGGTCGGAAAACACTGCGAAATCGATGTTGGCCACCCCGGCATCCGGCGACGGTGAGGTGAGCACGGTGAAGATCGAAGGGTCGGGATGGTCGAAGCTGATCGAACCCATCACGTTGTACTTGCGCAGGTCGTATTTGTAGGGCACGTGATTGCCGTGCCAGCCGACGACATCGAGGGGTGAGTAGTCGAGCTCCACCATGAACAGCCGGCCATCGAACTTCACATACAGCTCGCCTGCCTCCTCGGTGTCCTCGTAGGCGGCCACCGGATGCAGGAAGTCGCGAGGGTTGGCCATGCCGTTGGCGCCGATGGGCCCGCGTTCGGGCATCTCCAGGTAGGTGCCGTAGTTCTCGCAGATGTAGCCCCGGGCCGATTCGTCAATCAGATCAACCCGGAATTTCATCCCGCGGGGAATCACACAGATCTCGCCGGGAGTGACGACCAGAACGCCACACTCGGTTGCGAAGCGGAGCCTTCCGTCCTGGGGAACGATCAGCAGTTCGCCGTCGGCGTTGTAGAAGTAGGTGTTGGTCATCGACTCCGTGGCAAAGAACAGGTGGGCGGCCATGCCGGTCTGGGTATGGGCATCGCCGTTGGTGGCAACCGTTCGGATCCCGGTGAGGAAGTTGGTCGGCCCGTCTGGAAACGGCGGGGGGTTCCAGCGCAACTGACCGATCGGTGGGTCGGTTTCCCGGCTGGGAGCGGTACGGATGTGGTGATTCTCGACCTCGGTGAACTGCCAGGCATGCCGAACCGACGGACGGACCCGATAGTGCCAGTTACGCCGGTTCCTGGCGTTCGGCACCGTGAAAGCGGTCCCCGACAACTGCTCGGTGTAGAGGCCGAGTGGCGGCTTCTGCGGGTTGTTCTGGCCGTCGGGGAGCGCCCCGGGAAGAGCCTCGGAGGCAAACTCGTTGCCGAATCCGGACTGGTAATCCGGGTGATTGACTTCGCTCGCCATAGGCCGGCCTCCACCTGCTCGTCGTGGGGTCGAGGCTACCGGAAGGTCCCCGGGCGGGCGGGAGGTCGATTGAACCGCTCAATGGCGGACGCTCACAGCTCCTTCTCTGCCAGTTCCCGAAAGTCGTCGGGCACCGATCGAGACTCCCCAAGCGCAACCGAGCCGTAGCCAACTGCGTCGCGCCCGAACCGCTCACGAACGGAGTCGACGGCGCGGTCGAGAACCCAGCGGGCAGCCCCGCTTTCAGTGCCCGGCCGGCGCTCCTCTCCTCCCAGCTCGATTGGCAGCTCGAGCTGCAGCGCCCCGTCGTACGCCAGTTGGGACACCGATATCGCCAGTAGTGAGATGAACTCCTCCCCGGCGTGATCGGTTAGGGCCGATCTCGCCAGGTCGGCTGCCACTTCAGCCAGAATCGAGGTGGCCGAGATCGCCGCCGGCAATGTAGCCGAGCGCGTGACCGAGCTGAGGTCGGCGAACCGCACCCGGACCGTCACCGTCCGGCCCGCCCGTGACTTGGCTCGTAGTCGGGTGGCCACCCGGTCCGCCAGGTGCCTCAGAGCCGTCCGGACCACTTCCTCGGTGGCAGGCTTCTTGCCGAGCGCCGACTGAGCCCCCACCGACCTGGCCCGGTGGTGGGTATCGATCTCCCTCGGATCCCGATTCCATGCCAGCGCGCCGAGCTTCCCTCCCACTGCTCGGCCCAGCAACTTCTCTAGCGAGTGCCCGGGCGTCCCGGCCAGTTGCCCGATGGTCGAGACTCCGAGCTCCGCCAGCCGCGACCTGGTCACGGGTCCGACTCCCCACATCAGCTCCACGGGTAGATCGTGCAGGAATTCCAGCTCGGTCTTGGGATTCACCACGATCAGGCCATCGGGCTTGGCCACCTGGGAGGCGATCTTGGCCAGGTGTTTGGTGCGGGCCACGCCGATGGAGATCGGAAGCCCCACCTCGGTGCGAACCCGGCTCCGGATCGTCCTCGCCATCTGGGAAGGGGCGCCAAAGAGGTGCACCGAGCCGGCCACGTCGGCGAAGGCCTCGTCGATCGAGATCCTCTCCACCAGCGGCGTGAAATCCTCCACCACGCCGATCGCTTCATCGCCCAGCCGTTGATACTCCTTGAAGTGGCCGCCGACGAATTGGAGATGGGGGCACAGCTCCCGGGCTCGTCGCCCCGGCATTCCGCCCTGGACTCCAAATGCCTTGGCCTCATACGAGGCGGCCAGCACCACGCCACCGCCGACGGCGATCGCCTTGCCCCGCAACGACGGATCCAGCAACTGCTCGACGGAGGCGTAGAACGCATCCAGGTCGGCGTGGAGGATCGTGGCCTCCGTTCCCATGCCGCCATGTTAATCGAACATACGTTCGATTAACAATCGTGCTTCGCCGCTTTCGGCGCCTGGCTGTGGTTCGTTTCCCGCTCCCGGCTGTAGCCGGTCAGGCAGTCAACGTTGGCGCGGCCAGGTCGTATACGGCTGTGGCGTACTCCAGCAGCTTGCCGGCCGCGTCCGGATCGCCGGCCAGTTGGTCGTAGTAGAGGATGGTTCCTTCCCAGCCGTCGGTATGCCACTCGGCCCCGTGGGGCAGAGACTCACTGGTGAGCTTCTCGCCCTCGAACGGCCACGGGTTCGAGTAGAAGTAGGGCCGACCGGCCGTGTAGAAGCCGAGGTTGAGCTGGGAAGGGTATTCGGTGACCTCACCCTCCTCTTCGTACGTTTCCACCCTGGTGCCGAACCACTCGCAGGCGAGGTCGAAGTTGTGGGGCCACAGCTGTACCTGGCTGACGGTTCCGTTTTCGAGGGATTGCAGGTGGTGCTGGAAGATGTGACTCACGTTGGCAACGGCCTGGAAATAGGTGGCCGCCGCCTCGGGTGAGTACTCACGCGGATCATCATTCTCGAACTTCTCCCGGTTGTATCCATCGGCGAGATCAAGCCCGGCGACCAAGTCGATGATCCGATCGCCCATCTCGGTACCGGTGAGCCCATCGGTCATCGAGATACGCGTCTCCGAGCCATCGCTCACGTGTACCACAACGTCATGGCTGTGGAGATCCATCAACAGGTTGACGATGCGCCCACCCGGCAAGCCGATGTTGTCGGTTACCAGCCCGCGCGGCGTGACTTTGAGGCTCACATGCCACCACTTGTCGTGAGCGACAGCATGGGCTCGCGGAATTGCTCCCACCGCGTGTGCGTAGGCATGCAGGGTTGCCCGGGTGGCTTCGAAATTCTCAGGAAGTGGCGGCAGAAAGTCGGCCATGTCGAAGGCTCCTCGGATTGTTGTGTTGACACGTAACCTCCCTGCTCGGCATCATGTTCCCCGGCCCGGAAGAATCCGGCGCCGGCTGCGACGAACTGAGGAGGTCGGGATGCACGACAACGCCTTCAACCTGGCGATGTTGATCCTGCGAATCGGGATAGGAATCGTCTTCCTGGCCCACGGCATCAAGCATGCCCGGAGCCGGGAGAAGACCATCAAGTGGTTCGAGTCGATCGGCTTCAAACAGGCTCCGCTCCAGTGGCTGGTCATGACTGCGACGGAGATTGGGGCCGGGATCCTGTTGATCATCGGCCTCGTCAACAGCCTGGCAGCTGCCGCTGTGGTCGGCACCATGGTCGTCGCCTTCTGGACCGTCCATCGAAAAGCCGGGTTCTTCATCACCGCCTTCATGAAGGAGGGAGTGGAGGTCGAGGGCTGGGAGTACGTCTTCACACTCGCCTTCGCGGCCGAGGCCCTGGCCATCGCCGGACCTGGTGAATGGTCTCTCGATTCCCAAATCGGGATCGCCAACGACCTCGACGCATGGATAGGAGTGATCCTGGTGGTCGGAGCGGTGGTCATGTCCGTCCTGCAGTTGGCCACTTTCTACCGACCGCCCAAGCCTTAGACAGGAATGACTGAGGGTTTCACTCAAGCCGCCGTCAGGGTCCTCCAAAGCCTGGAGCCCGGTGAAGTCGTCAGCTATGGGGAGGTAGCCGAGCAGGCGGGGTTCCCCGGAGCGGCCCGGGCTGTCGGCAACGTGTTGAAAACAATCGACGGCCTTCCCTGGTGGCGGGTGGTAACCGCCAACGGCCGCCTCGTCCCCGGTGGCGAAGAGCGGCAGACCAGCTTGCTGAAGGCCGAAGGCATTGAAGTCAGGAACGGGAAAGTGGCGATCTAGAGCCAAGACCCGGGCCGGGCGCAGCCCGGCCCGTAGCTAGTACCTCAACACCGCGGCCAGCCGCGCTTCGCCCGGGACTTCGGCAGGAGGCACGGCAAAGACGGTGCCGCCGTGAAGCCAGGCCTGGGCGGCGGCGGCGTCGAGCAAGTCGATGTCGCCGGCGTGAGGCTCGTCGTGGATGTGGATGGCCTCAGTTCGCTTATCCCAGGTCCCCCACAGGTGCTCTCCGATGGCAACGAAGAGGGTATCGACCCGGCCCTGATGAGCAGCTCGCACCGCCCGCTTCACATCGGCGGTGCCGTTAGGGGTCTCCGCCACCGCCAGGTACCGCGCTTTGGCGTTTTCCCGGTCGCGGCCGAACAGCGGGGACACGATATCCCAGGCCTGGGCGTGGAGTTGCTCGGTGCTGACATGCTCCGGGCTACCGACGACGCCCTCGGTCATGACGTGCGGATATTCGGTCACCTCCCGGTAGAGCGGCAGCAAATAGTCGACCCCGGCCAGCACCAGGGGAGCCCGCTCGCCGGTGAGAATCTCATGCAAGCCGGCGTCAATGAGACGGAAGTAGCGCTTGATGTCGTCCTTGGGATCATCCTTGCCCAGCCCCTGGCCGTGAAAGATGGCCCGGGCCCGTCCGCCGCTGTGAGCTTGCAAGGAGGGCTCGCGATCGTCGTACTTGAGGGCCTCGCGCAGGCTGGCAGGAACACCGGCGAGGCTCACCTCACCTACCGAGTAGCGGCCTCCGCGGAAGAGCTTCACGTATTTCTGGCTGAGTCCCAGAACATAGAACTGCTCACCCGATGCCATCATCGGCAGCATTGGCTTGAGGTGGAAGTGGTCGGCCACCACCACCAGATCCTCGAAGGCAGCCGGGAGCGTGTATGACTCGGCGAAGTCGGGAGCCAGGAACAATGCCAATCCGTCGCCCTGGTGGCGCCAGAAGTTGCCGTCGGGGATCAGGTCGTGGGCAGGCTTGGTGATGGCGTCGACGGAGCGCACTCCCAGTTCGTGCAGACGCCGCTCGGCGTCCCGCAGCAGGTTCTTCAGTCGGATCGGGTTCTGCTGAACCTCACGCCCGGCGCGCTCGGTGTGTAGAAAAATCGAAACACAGGGCTGCGCCTGTGTTCTGAGGAGGTTTTCGAGGTCCGGTCGGTCGAATATGTCCACGCAACGCCTCTCGTTCGCTTCCCAATCACCCTACCCCGCTCAAGACCAGGGAGAGCAGGGTCCAAGTGCTCAAGCGGGCGGGCGCATGGGCGGGTCCGCCCTGACAACGTAGGTGCCGGCGGCCTTGTCGTGCAGGCCTTGCCGGTTTCGGTCCCATAGAAACCAGATCCCGACTCCCAGTGAGATGAGAAAGCCGACAAGACCGGGGATCAGCGTCAATGGCACCACCGGTACGACCCAGCGGATGCCTGCCGAATTCCACGATGGCCGCTCCTCTCCGGCCGCGCCGATTACCTTGATCCTGGCGACCATCTTCCCCAGCGTCTGCCCGCGGTTGTGAGTCAGCATGACCTCATACAAACCCCAGACGATGATCGGAGCCCACCTCAAGATCAGAGCGGGCCCGCCTGGAATGTCGATTGTGTCGGCGCCGGCATCAAGTTCGATGTCGTTGGTTGTAACCACGATGACAAAGATCACCGCGGTTACGGCGGCGCCGATCATGGCATCGACAGTCCGGGCGCCAAGCCGGCTCCCGACGCTGGCCAGATCGAAGCCGATCTCGTTATCGGACTGCTCGGGAATCGGTTCCATGGGTGCGCTTACTCTACGAATAGATGGAGGGAGACTCTAGCCGGGGGCGTCCGGGGACGGGCCTGCCTCCAACTCATCGCGGCCGCTGATCGCCCACGCCAGACCCTCGACAGGATCGTCGACACCCAGGCCCAGATGCCAGCCTCCCACCTGGCGATGCGGTTCCCACCACCACCAGTTGAGCCGGGAGCCGCTGTCCTCAATCTCGGCCGGATCGGCCGGCCACTCCAGGTCGGCGAGGGCAGCCACCGCCGCCCAGGCGGCCGATCGCCCCACCGGGGCGCCCCTCCGCGACCCGTAGGCGCCGCCGTTGGCGCCCGCCCAGGCCATCAAGGCCAAAGCTTCCCGGAAGGAGATTTGAGCCCCGTCGACCGGACCGTCTGCCACCGCTCCGATCGCATCGACCGCCGTTCCTTCGACGGTGACCAGATGGGCGCGACCGTTCGACTCCTCCACCCAGGTTCGGATCAGTCCGAAGAGAGCATCCTCGCTGTCCGGATCGTCCACCCGCACCGGCTCCCCTTGCATGTTGAGCGCCTGCATCTTGACCGGGTCCGGGGCCGGGAAATCGGCCCGGTCGGAACGATATTTGGCGGCCGGGTAGTCCGGCTCCCATTCCAGGTGCGTAAACGGCGTTCCCAGTAGGTCGACATTGAGGTCACCCCCAACGTCTTCTCCCCGCAGCGCCCTCTCGGCGGCCACCAGCGCCCGCATCCTTGGCGACTCGAGGTGCGGCTCGAGCTCTTCCCACGTGTGGCTGGAGGCTGCTACCTCCCATAGCGGGCCCAGCGCGAACCGCCCGGCACCGTCGACCACCACTTCGGCTGCCAATTCGGCTGGAGCCTCCAGTGCCTGGCGGTAGTCGACGAACTGAACAATGCCGAACAACTGCCGGCCCCGCGATTCGGCCTGCACGCAGCGGTGGCGCACCTCGGCCAGGCCCTCCCATTCCCGGGCCGTGCACAACCCATCGATGAACCGGATGAGGCCATCGGAATCACTGGCATCTACCAGTTCCTGTAGCCGCTGGCGATCCACGTCAGCTGCGCGGGACCTCGGACCACGGAAGATCCTTGTCGATACGCGGCTCGCCCGGCAGGCCGAGAACCCTCTCGCCGAGGATGTTCTTCATGATCTCGGTAGTCCCCCCTTCGATGGAGTTGGCACGGGAACGCAGGAACGACCAACGCAGGTCGCGATCGGCCCGCATCTCTGTGGGAGCGGTGTATTCGTAGGACGGGAACAGCAGCCCTTCCGGCCCCAGAAAGTTGACGGCCCATTCGTAGATCCGCTTGTTCAGTTCCGCGCTTTGCAACTTGCCGGTCGATCCTTCCGGCCCGGGAGTTCCCTTTGACCGGTTCTGCCCGGCCCGGATGGCGGTCAGCCGGTTGACTTCGGCCTCGATCCAGAGCCTGGCGAGCGCATCACGGCTCGCTTCATCACCGCCTCCTCGCTCCTTCCACAACGCGACGGCATCGCCGATGGCACCGCTCTCGCGTGGACGAACGATGCCGCCGATGGCAACTCGCTCGTTCATCAGGGTTGTCAAAGCCACCCGCCATCCATCACCGACCCCACCAAGACGGAACTCATCAGGAACTCGAGCATCGGTGAGGTACACCTCGTTGAACTCCGCCTCGCCCGTCATCTGCCGCAGCGGCCTGATCTCTACTCCGGGACTCTCCATATCAACGATGAAGTACGTCATCCCCTGATGTTTGGGAGCATCCGGATCGGTGCGAGTGACCAGCATCCCCCAGCGGGACAGGTGGGCAATAGTGGTCCAAGCTTTCTGACCGTTCACCACCCACTCATCACCGTCGCGGACGGCCCGGGTAGCTAGTCCTGCCACGTCGCTGCCCGAGCCCGGCTCGGAGAACATCTGGCACCAGAGCTCGCGGGCGGCAAACATCGGGCGCAGCCACCGGGACTTCTGCTCGTCGGTTCCATAGGCGTGGATGGTCGGCCCACCCATTCCGATCCCGATCAAATTCCTGGCAATGTTGTTCCGGGTGGAACCGGCTGCCTCCAGTTCGGTGTCAACCAGCTGCTGGAATCCCGGGTCAACTCCGAGGCCTCCGAAGCCCTCGTCGAAGTCGACCCACGCCAGCCCGGCGTCGTACTGGGCTTCCCAGAACGTGTGGGGATCCATGGCAGCGGGGTCGTGCTTTGCCAGCAAGCCATCAATGGCAGCACGAACGATTGACTCACTCATCGGGGCCCAAGTTAGGCGATGGCGGCCCGGGCCGCTTCATCGTCGGTCACCGCCAGTGCCAGCTCGATCTCGTCGGATCGGGAGTGGAGCACATAGAGGCCGTCGATGTTGACACCGGCATCGGCCAGTCGCTGGGTGAGGGCGGCCAGGGCGCCCGGCCGGTGAGAGAGGGTGGTGGTGATGATCCGACGCTCATCGGCCACCAATCCGGCTTCGCCAATCACCCGACGAGCGGTCTCGGCGTCGCCGACGACCATCCGAACCACGCCGAGCTCGTCAAGCCCGAAGGCGGCCAGAGCCTCGATGTCGACCCCGCCGTCGGCCATCACTTTGGCAAGGCCGGCCAGCTGGCCGGGGCGATTGGCAAGATGAATAGTGAACTCGGTCATGTGATCTTCCGATATCAACCCTATCCCCCCGGGAAGCAACGTGCCGGCGAGGAGTACGATCAGGGGGACAGGAGACCCCGTGACCGATACCCACTACGAGCGACTTTCCTTTCTCGACAGCACTTTCCTGGCGATGGAAGACCGCAACGCCCATTTTCACGTGGCCGGCGTGATGAAATTCGCGCCCGGCGGGCTCCGCACCGCCGACGGATCGGTGGATATCGAACGGGTCAAGGCGTTAATCGAGTCGAAGCTGCATCGGATACCTCGCTATCGCCAGGTACTCGATTGGGTTCCAATCGAAGAGCATCCGGTCTGGGTGGACGATGCCTTTTTCGACATCGATTATCACGTCAGGCGGGCCACCCTGGCCGACGAGGGTGACGACACCGAGCTGCAGCGACTGACCGGAACCATCTTCTCTCAGAAGCTCGACCGCTTCCGCCCACTGTGGGAGGTGTGGGTGGTGGATGGGTTCAAGGACGACAGCATCGCCATGATCACGAAGGTCCACCATTGCATGATCGACGGTATGGCCGGCGTCGACCTGATGAAGGAATTGCTGGCGCCGTTCCCACAAACCGAGATTGCCCCGCCCCAGCCCTACGAAGCGCGCCCCGGCCCTTCCAAAATCGAGCTGCTGACGGACGAGGCGCAGCGATTCCTCACCATGCCCTTCCGGGCGCTGCGCAGTTTCCGGCACCTGAGCGACACCATCAGCGGAGTCATCGGCGAAGTCGACACCCGGCTGCGAGCGATGAGCAAGGCGCTGGGAGCCGGCTGGCTGAAGAACGCCTCACCAACGCCGCTGAACGCCCGCATCGGACCCAACCGGGATTTCCGCTGGATGCAGGTAGATCTAGATGCGGCCAAATCGGTGAAGAACGCTTTGGGCGGCACTATCAACGACGTGGTGCTGGCCACAGTGGCCGGAGCCGTCCGCAAGTACCTGCTGGCTCACGACGTGGCTGTCGGCGAGTTGGATTTCCGGGTGATGGCACCGGTCAGCGTCCGAGGTGAAGGCGACGAGAGCCTGGGCAACAAGGTGGCTATGTGGCTGCTAGATCTGCCGATCGATCTGCAAACGCCCAGGGAGCGTTATCACCAGATCGCCGAGGAAACAGTCGAGCTGAAGGAGACCAATCAGGCACTGGGAGCTTCGCTGCTGGTGCAGGCGACCTCGTGGACCCCTTCCACCATCCTCACCTCTGCCATGCGGCTGACCGGGACCAGTGTCCGGCCGTTCAACATGACCGTCACCAATGTCCCGGGACCACAGATTCCGATCTACTTTCTGGACGCCCTGCTCGAGGTTCAGTATCCGATGGTCCCGCTGTGGACCAATCACGGAGTCGGAATCGCCCTCTTCTCCTACCGCGGCTCCATCGCCTGGGGTGTGGTGGCCGATGCCGACTCGGTCGACGATTTGGACCGATTCGTCGGCTACCTGGACGAGGCGTTCCAGGAACTCGTGCATGCCGCCAAGCCAAAGTCGGCCCGCAAGCCAAAAGCCACTAGGACCAACGGCAAAGCCACGAGAAGTGCTTCTTCCAAGAAGAAGGCAGCGACCAGGGACCCAGCGCAGCCGGACGGAGAAAAAAAAGGGTCGGAAAAGGCGAAGACGACCGCGCCAAAATCACCGGTCAAGCCGGATTCCAAGACTACGGCCGACGAGAAGAGCTGACCAACCTCACCACCGCACCGTCGGCGAACAGGTCGGGTGGCATGCTCAAGCCAAACGCCGAGTAGGCCGCCGGGGGCACCGAGATGTCGGCCACGTACAGCTCTCCCACCTGGCGAGCGCCGACCAGGCCGGTCTTGGGTGCCGCCAGCGTGAGGGTGGCGTCCGCCGTCACCACCGGATCGCCCGCTTCCCCGCTCGTGACGTCGAGTCCGCTCGGCGTGTCGAGCGAGAGTACCGGCGCCTCCTGATCGGCCAGCCAGCCGATCAGCTCGGCCGACCGTCCCCGGGGGTCTCCCACCAACGAGTACCCGATGAGGGCGTCCAGGTGGAGGTCGCCCGGCTCGGGTCGGCTGGAAACCTCCACCCCCATTCGTTCCAGAACATCCAGTTGATGGGCGGGCACCGGCCCAAAGGCCTCTCGCTCCCGTCCCAGCACCACCCGCACGTCCAATCCCCAGTTGGCCAGATGGCGAGCGGCGACCATCCCCCCACCGCCGTTGCCGCCCGATCCGACCAGAACTACCGGGTGCTCGGGTCGAAACCGTTGGCGAGCCAGCCGGGCGAGATTGCGGCCGGCGTTCTCCATCATCTGCATCAACTCAATGTGGAGATCCTCGATCATGATCCGGTCGACTTCCCGCATCTGGCTCATCGTCACGGCCGGGATGTCGGTCACCGTACGGATCGGGACGGACGCATGGGTCATGGGGTGAAGCTAGTGGGATCGGCCGCCCTGATCGATCGCTAGTTTGTGACTATGGCAAGTCGTCCAAAGCTCATGGCCATGGTGCTGGCTGGTGGGGAAGGGAAACGACTCGCCCCGCTCACCCGGGACCGGGCCAAACCGGCGGTTCCCTTCGGCGGCCGCTACCGGCTGATCGACTTCGCTCTGTCGAACCTGGTCAACGCCCGAATCGTCCGCATCGTCGTGCTAACCCAGTACAAGAGCCACAGCCTGGACCGCCACCTCGCCACCACCTGGCGACTGTCGCCGATCCTCGGCCATTACGTCGCAGCCGTCCCGGCCCAGATGCGGCGCGGTCCCCACTGGTTCGCGGGCTCAGCCGACGCCATCTTCCAGAACCTCAACCTGCTCGTCGACGAGGATCCCGACCAGGTCTTCGTGTTCGGAGCCGACCATATCTACCGTATGAATCCCCGCCACATGCTGGGTGAGCACCTCAAGGCGGGGGCCGGCGTGACGGTGGCCGCCACCAGGGTTCCGATCGATCAGGCCAGCGAGTTCGGAGTCATCCAGGCCGACGAATCGGGCAAGATCATCGACTTCTTGGAGAAGCCGGCGAATCCACCCAGCCTTCCAAGCGACCCATCCATGGCCTACGTCTCGATGGGTAACTACATCTTCGATCGTGACGTCCTGGTCGACGCGGTTAACACCGATGCCGCCGATGAGAGCTCGAAGCATGACATCGGCGGCAACATCATCCCGGGACTGGTCAAGGACGGGATGGCGCGCGTCCATGACTTCTCCGCCTTCGACATCCCCGGCATCCATGAGCGGGAACGTGGCTACTGGCGCGACGTCGGAACACTCGACAGCTACTACGACGCCACCATGGATCTGCTGGCAGTCGAGCCGACGTTCAGTCTCTACAACCAGGAGTGGCCCATCTACACAGCCAACACTCCGCTCCCTCCCGCCAAGACCGTGCACGAGGAAGCGGGACGAACCGGCGTTGCCATCAACTCGCTGGTGAGCGATGGGGTCATCATCTCCGGTGCCACCGTCCGCCGTTCGGTTCTCTCTCCACTCGTGCGAGTCAACTCATACGCCGAGGTCCAGGACTCGGTGCTGTTTCACAATGTTCGGGTTGGCCGCGGGGCAGTCGTGCGACGAGCCATCGTCGACAAGAACGTCCAGATACCCGAAGGTGCCCAGATCGGGGTTGATCTCGATCTCGATCGAGAACGCTACACCGTCTCCGACCACGGCATCGTCGTCCTCGGTAAGGGCCGCAAGGTGGAGGTTTAGGCAGGCTTCGGGCACCTGAGCAGACCCAGGACCCGAGTGAGATTCAACCCACCGTCGGGGTGACTGCGAGGGACTCCGGCCGGGAGCCGAATGCCGCAAGCCGTTTTATGTTCCCGCTGGTCTTTCCAGCGGGACCAGGCGGTGGTCGGGGGTGAAGAGACGGGAGGCGGCGCCGAAGCCGACGATCGCGGTGGTGGTGGCGACCGAGCCGAGGATGAGGAACATGATGGCGGCCTGGACCTTGACGGCGTCGACCGGGTCGACGCCGGCCAGGATGAGGCCGGTCATGGCCCCCGGCAGGAAGACCAGACCGACACCCTTGGTGGTCTCGATCTGCGGCGACAGCGCGGTGCGCAACGCTGATCTGACGTAGGGCAACGACGCCCGGCGGGAGGAATGACCCAGGGACAGTCGTGCCTCCACCTCGTCTCGCTTGTCGCGCAATTCCTCCACCACCCGGCGCGCCACCACCACAGTGGCATTCATGGAATTGCCAATCATCATGCCGGCCAACGGAACCAGCGCTCGCGCCTCCAGCGGGAAGATCCCCAGCCCAAAGATCGTGCCCAGCGTCACAGCGGCCGCCACCAGGAAGGCAGCCAACCCGATCGGGAATAGGTGGGGCACCTCCTTGGCCCGGCGGGACAGAACCACGGCCGCGAACACGACCATCGCGGCCACCCATGCCCACGACAGCGCCAGCGAGCGATCCGGATCCAGTATGAAGGCCAGGACCGCGCCGATCGCCAGCAACTGCACCAGCGCCCGGACCACGGCCACCAGAATGCCCCGTTCGAGCTCGAGATGATTGACCCGCGAGGCGACCAGGGCCACGCCGATCAGGATCAGTGAGGCGGCCAACCCGACGAAATCAACATCACCGGGAGCCATCATCACCCTCCAGGAGACGGACCAGACCGGGATCATCGGTCAGCTGATCGGCACTGCCGGTGAAGCGGAGTGACCCCTCGAGCAGCACTGCCACCCGGTCCGAGATCCGGTTCATCTGCTGCAAATCGTGAGTGACCCACACAATCGGCATCCCGCCGTCCGCCAGGCCCCGACCAAGGCGTTCCAAGCGAGATTCGGCGGCGCCGTCGAGCGATGAGGTCGGCTCGTCCATCAGCAGAACATCCGGACCGGCCAGCAGGGCCCGCGCCAGGCATACCCGCTGGGCTTCGCCACCGGACAGCTCGGCCGCCAGTCGGTCCAGAAAGGAGCCGTCCAGGGCGGCGCGCTGCAATGCCTCATCGAACTGGGCAGTCGTCGCTCCCCCGTTGGCCTCCTCCAGGTTGTCGCGAACAGTTCCGGCGAACAGCACCGGCCGCTGAAAGACCATTCCAACCTGGCGCCGCAGCGACAGCGGGTCGATCTCGGACAACGGGCGGCCCCGGTAAGCAACCGAGCCGGAGGTCGCCGCCTCCAACCGATTGCAGAGACGGAGCAGCGTGCTCTTGCCCGAGCCGCTCGGCCCCACCAGGGCGGTTATCCCCCCCGCGAGGATGTCCAGGGTCACCCCCGTCAACCGTGCTCCGGAGGAGCCGGCCACAGAAACAGCCTCGAATCTGAAGAGCGGATCTGCCACGGGTCAAGCGTAGGTCGCACCACCCCACCGGAGGTCCTAGAACCTCAACAGAAGTACCGTTCTTGCCGATGGACACAGCAATGCCCCAATCTGCAATCACCTTCACGCGGGTCGGACGACGTTTTGGAGAAATCCAGGCCGTCCGCGACTTGAACATGGACGTGGCCGCCGGCTCGGTGGCCGTGCTCCTCGGACCTAACGGGGCAGGCAAGACCACCACCGTCCGGCTCACCACCGGCGCCCTCGAAGCGGACGCCGGCACCATCAGCGTGCTTGGCATGGATCCGCGAATCGATGGAAATGCGATTCGGCGGGCGAGTGGGGTTGTGCCTCCAAAGGCTGCTTTCTACGACCGGCTGACCGGTCGCGAGAACCTGGAGTTCGCCGCCAAGCTGTGGGAGCTGGGCCCGGCCGCCCCGATCGAGAAGTCGGCCGAGCGCTTCGGCATCGGCCACGCCCTCGCTCAAGAGGTCGGCGGTTACTCAACCGGAATGCGTACACGGCTGGCCCTGGCCAGGGCCATATTGCATGACCCGATGGTCTTGCTGCTCGACGAGCCGACGGCCGGCCTTGACCCGGAGTCGGCTCGCGCCGTCTTGGACATGATTCGCGACATGGCCGGGCAGGGTCGGACCATCGTGATGTGCACTCACCTGCTGCACGAAGCCGAGGGTATTGCCGATCAGGTGGTTCTGATGAACGAGGGTCACGCCTGGGTCGCCGGCCGCCCGGATCATCTCGTGGAGGAATACTGGAGCGACAACCGGGTCCATTTCGACGCAGAAGACCGCTCCCACCTGGAGAAACTCCAGCATCTGGCGGGAGTGATGTCGGCTACGTTCAATGGTCACGCGACGGTGGAGCTGGAGAGCCTGGACCGCTTGCCGGACATCATCGCTCACCTGGTAGAAAACGGTGCCCGTCTCACGAGGGTTGAGCCGGTCCAGCCGACACTGGAAGAGTTGTACTTCCAAATGCAGCGCCACCGGCGCAGCACCCCGAATGGGGCCAAGGCATGAACATCCACCGGATCTGGGCCGTCACCCGCGCCGACCTCCGGCAGTTGATCAAGAGCCGGGACTATTTGCTGCCGATGGGGCTACTGGCGGTTCTGTTCTTCGTCGTCATCCCGGTGGTCGCCCTCAGCGTGGTGTCATCGGCACAGAACAGCGAAGCCGTCAACCAGATCGGCTCCGTGCTCAAAACGCTCCCCCTCACCATCCAGGAGAACATCCAGGGCGACAGCCCCGAAGTGCGGGCCGCCTACGCGATCGCCGTCTACTTGCTGGCCCCGATCGCGGTGATCGTACCCCTGACGATTGCGGCTGCCGTCGGCGCCAACGCAATCGTCGGTGAGCGGGAGCGCGGAACCGGAGAGTTCCTCGCTCACTCACCGATCACCGAGCGCGAGTTGTACGCCGGCAAGTTGCTGGCCGCCCTCATCCCCGGCTACGCCGCCACCCTGGCGGGGTTCGGCGTCTATTCGATACTGGTCAATCTCATCGTTGGGCCCGACCTGGGCGGATGGTTCTTCCCGACCAGCGGATGGTGGGTGTTGATCCTGTGGGTCGTACCACCGGCCATCGCCATCGCGCTCTCGCTCATCGTGCGGATCTCGGCCCGGGTCCAGAGTGCAGCGGCCGCTCAGCAAGCTGCCTCCCTGGTTTCCCTGCCCGTGATCGTGGTGTCCTATGCGGTTGCTTCCGGGCTGGTCTACGACCCGGCCCGCTCCGGACTGATCACCGGACTTGTTGCCTGGTTCATCGCCTACATCGGCCTGGCCAGTGGCTCACGGGCTCTCCGCCGCGAGATCCTGCTGGGAATCGGGATCAAATCGGCCAAGCAGGTCACGGTCCCAAAGAACTAGAGCGGGTTGCCCGGCAGCCAGAGAAGGCGCCGGGCTAGCAGACGGTCCCGGGCTCGCAGAAGAGGGCCTCCCCTTCTTCGACAAAACGGGTAAGCAACCAGTCGGACAGGGAAGGGAGAAGTCGATCGGCTGACAGGTAGCCGCGGGTGACGATGCCATATTCCTCGCCGTCTCGCACCAGCAGCGTGGGGAAGCCGTTTGCCCCCAGGGCGCGGGCCTCGGAGAAGTCGCGCCAGGCGGCCTTTCGCATCTCGTCCGAGCCAAGCATCTCGAGGAACTTGTCCCGATCGACGTCGAAGCCGTCCAGCAGCTCTGGATAGCGGCTGCGGTCGGTGATGTCGATGCCCTCGGCATAGAAAGCGCGCTGCAGACGGCTGTGAAAGCGGAGGGTCTCATCCGGATTCAGCTCCCGCATCGCGGCCACCGCAATGGCAGGCGTCTCGGTGTCGTATACCCAGCCGTCGCGCCGTTCCAGAAACCCGTGGTCGAAGGGCTGCCCTGAGGCGTGCTCGACCTGCTCCCAATGGTGGGCCAGCGTCATTGCCACCCGGTCGTCCAGTTCCTGGGCCTCAGGACCGGGGCGCAAGCCGCCGACTACCACCCGGATCGGGATCTCGTAGATCTCCTCCATTCGCTCGAGCACCGGTGCGAACCCCCAGCACCAGGAGCACATCGGATCGCCGACATAGATGAATTCGAGATCTTGGGCCATACCGTCACCAACGGTACCCGACCGCTCAGGTATTCCACACCGGAACTCCCCTCGCCTATGGAGGAATTCTCTGCCCTAGGCAGGAGGTGGGGTGGTTTCTTGGTCGGGTGGTCAGGTCAGGACGATCCCGATTTCACTTCGTAGCGGATCGACCCCCACAGCAACGGTTATCAGCCCCGCTTCTTTGTCACCCACCTGAGGAACTTCGTGACCGGCCAGGAGTTGGCAACCATCGAACGTTCCACCCAGCCTCGCTGGGCGTTGAGGACTCCGTACTCCATCCGCCCCAGCTCATTGGTGTGGTGAGAGTCGGTGTCGATGACGAAGGTGACGCCATGCTTGATGCCGACCCGGAGCGCAGAGGGAGTGGCGTCGAGTCTCTGGAGAGCGCCGTTGATTTCGATGGCGGTGCCGGTGGCGGTGGCCGCTTCCATCACCGACTCGAGGTCGAGCTCGATTCCGGGTCGGCGCCCGATGTAGCGCCCGGACAGGTGGCCGATGGCGCTGACGGCCGGATTTGCCATTGCCTGTAACACCCTCTCGGTTTGAGCATTGCGGTCCAGATCGAACAGAGAGTGAACGCTTGCCACGGTCCAGTCGAAGCCGAGCAAGAAGTCAAGGTCGTAGTCCACCGAGCCGTCCCGGCCGATGTTCAGTTCACATCCGTGCAGCAAACGCATCTGCGGATACTCCTTCTGCAGTGCCGCGATCTTCTTGCGCTGTGCCAGCAACTGGCGCCGGGAGGCTCCGTTGATTGCCAGGTCTTCACCATGGTCGGTTATGGCCAGGTACGAGTACCCGCGGTCGGCGGCGGCCTTGACCATATCCTCGAGAGACGATCGCCCGTCACCGGACAAGTCTGTGTGATAGTGCAAGTCGCCTTTGATGTCCTTCAGCTGGACCAGTGGCGGGAGGGCGCCGTCGGCCGACCGCTCGACTTCGCCGGTGTCTTCGCGCAGAGTGGGCGGGATCAGGCTCAACCCGAGCGCCTGGTAGATGTCCTTCTCAGCCCGCGACGCGATGACCTCTTCGGTCTCTACGTCCGAGAGGCCGTATTCGTTGAGCGTCCAGCCCCGGTCGATGGCGATTTGGCGCAAATGAATGTTGTGGGTCTTCGAGCCCGTGAAGTACAGCAACGCCGCCCCGTACTCGGCGGGCTGCACCACCCTCAAATCAACCTGGAGGCCCCGCCGGGTAACAATCGAGCTCTTGGTCTCCCCGTGCCCGATCACCTGGGCGACGGCAGGCATCGAGACAAAATGCTTCATGACCGGGCCGGGTGACGTTGACGACACCAGAATGTCGATGTCGCCGATATCTTCCCGGAACCGTCGCAGGCTCCCGCAGTAGTCGGCCCTCTTCACCCCCGGCTGGCTCCGCAGCTCCTCCACGATCGCCGCCGCCAGCGGGAGCGCCTCCACGATGGGGGTGCGGGTGTCCTTGCCGTGCAATCCGAGGCGCTCGATGGCGCTGGCGATCTTCTCCTCGGACTTCTGGCCCAAACCGGGCAGCTCTCGCAGCTCTTCGGCCGCCAGTGCTGCCTTCAAATCGTCGAGGTTCTGGACATCCAGCCGGTCCCGCAGCATCAGCAATGTCTTGGGGCCCAGGCCGGGAATGCGGGTGAGGTTCACGAACTCAGGCGGGTACTTCTCCCGCAATCCCTCGAGCTTCTTGATCGAACCGGTTTCGATCAGTTCCCGGATCTTGGCGGCGGTGCTCTTGCCGACCCCTTTGACCTTCACCAGTTCTGATTCGCTCATGGCCGGTACGTCGGCCGTGCTGCTCTCGAGACCCTGAATGGCGTTGTCGTAGGCGCGTACCCGGAATGCCTGCGGACTCCCCTCTTCCAGAGTCATGAGAATGCGTAATTCCTCGAGTGCCTCGAGAATCTGGCCCTTGCCGGTCACGGGACAATCACCGTTCTGATTTCGTCGCCAAAGGCAGCCAGATCGGAGAGAACCTGATTGACGGACTCGGCCTGGAGCGAAACCTGCTGGGAGACGACCCGCGACAGATCCAGGTCACCGGCAGCGGCGACCTGTAACAGCGGTGCCAACTCCGAGGCCAGGTGGTCGGAGACCCCGATGACCTCAGCCTCGCGCAGCACCAGATCCTCGTATGCATTCAACGAAACCGGCTCTTCGGCTAATCCCACCGCCGCCGCCCGGCCCTGGGGCCCGAGGACCTCAAGGGCCTGACGCATCGTCGAAGAGAGTCCCACCAGCTCCAGAGCGACATCTACTCCGCCGGAGTCTTTCAGGACACCTTCGACGGCGCCCGCTCCGCCGGCGATCGGGATGGCACCGTGCTGGGCCGCCAGCGCCACCTTGGCGGGGTTGAGATCGACGGCATATACCGCGCCGGCGCCAAGCGCGAACGCCAGCTGCACTGCCGACTGGCCCAGGCCTCCCAGTCCGAACACTGCCACCGCTTCGCCCGGCTGGAGTCTCGTCCTGGCGAGAGCGTGATATGAGGTGGCCGATGAACACATCATGACGGCGGCATGCTCGATGGCAACCGTGTCGGGGATCGCCACCAGGTTGCGGGCCGGGACCACGACCTTCTCGGCGTAACCGCCGTCGCGACTGTTGCCGATCATCTTTCCGGAGACACAGAACTGGTCGTTGCCGGCCAGACAGTATCGACATGTCCCGCAGCTGGTCTGATAGTGGATTCCCACCCGCAGGCCCGGCACCAGGCCGGCCGGAGGGTTGGGACCAAGGCTTTCGACGACGCCGGCCACCTCATGTCCCAGAGTCCGCGGCAAGCTGGGAAGCCGGGGGCTGCCCTGCTGATAGTGAACGTCTGAGCGGCATATCCCGGCCGCTTGCACACTGACCAGAGCCTCGCCTTCGCCCAGAGCAGGCAAAGCGATGTCGGTTTCCGTCAGAGGTTGATTCTGTCCGACGAGACGCAGAGCCCGGAAAGTTTCCACATCAGGACGCTAACCGCGCCGGCGGAAGGCGACGCTGCCTGCCGCGTAGGCTGCGGCTATGCCAGGAACCGTCGCAGTGGCCGGTGCCGGAGTGTTCGGTGTCACCAGCGCTCTTGAGCTGGCCCGTAGGGGCTGGCTGGTAACGCTGCTCGACCCCGGCCCTCTGCCACATCCGCTGGCGGCCTCCACCGATATCAGCAAGATGATCCGGGCCGACTACGGCGACGACGAGCACTACATCGAACTGATGGAGAAGGCCTTCCCCATCTGGCGTCAGTGGAACCAGGACTGGGGCGTCGACCTCTATCACGAGACCGGCTTCCTCATACTGGCCGGCGGGCCGATGGAAGCGGGCGGATTCGAGTACACCAGCTACCGGAGCCTGGCCGGGCGGGGGTACCTGGTGGAACCGCTGGCTTCCAACGACATCACGCGACGCTTCCCGGCCTGGCGGCCTCCTGAAGGCGTGGAGGGATATTTGAGCCCGATCGGGGGATGGGCCGAGAGCGGAGCAGTCGTCCGCCACTTGCTGGAGGCCGCTCAAGACGCCGGGGTCCAGATCCGAGACGGCCGGTCGGCCGAACTGTTGATCGACGGGAGCGGCGTGGCCGTGAAAGCCGGTTCGCAAGAGCCCATCCGGCCGGATGTGACCGTGGCGGCGGCCGGAGCCTGGACGGTTGACCTGGTGCCGGCGGTGAGTGACCTGATAACCACGACCGGCCAGCCGGTGATTCACTTCCAGCCAGAAGAACCGGCCCGGTTCAGTCCGCCTGCCTTCCCACCGTGGGCAGCCGACATCGGGACCACCGGATGGTACGGGTTCCCGGTCACCGGATCCGGCCTGGTCAAGGTCGCCAACCATGGCACCGGCCGCGTCCTGCCACCGACTGCCGAGCGGCGGGTGGGCCAAGAGTGGGAAGAGCTGTTCAGGGCCTTCCTGGGCGACTGGATGCCCGTGCTCGCCGACGCTCCCATCGTCGGCGACCGCCTCTGCCTCTACACCGACACCACCGATGGAGACTTCCTGATCGACCGTCACCCCGATCTGCCCGGCCTCATCGTTGCCACCGGTGGCAGCGGCCACGGTTTCAAGTTCGCGCCGGTACTGGGCTCGCTGGTCGCCGATGTTGTGGAGGAACGAGAGAACCCGTTCGGCGACCGCTTCCGCTGGCGCGCCCCTACGCAAGCCCGCACTGAGGCATCCAGAGGCACCGGACCAAGGCCCGCAGCCGGCCTCTAGGCTCGCAGGGCATGACCTTTTCAATCGTCGCCTGGGACCCTGCCGCTCGTGAGTGGGGTGTGGCCGTCGCATCCAAGTTCCTGGCAGCCGGTGCTGTGGTGTCATGGGCGAGGGCGGGAGCCGGCGCCGTTGCCACACAGGCGTTTGCCAACGTGACCTACGGCCCGCGTGGCCTCGAGATGCTGGGATCGATGACGGCCCAGGAAGTGATCGATCAGCTCATCGCCTCAGACGACGAAGCCGAGCACCGGCAGGTTGGTGTGGTCGACAGCACGGGACGGGCCGCCAGCTTCACCGGGTCGGAATGCTTTGACTGGGCCGGAAGTAAGTCTGGCGAGGGATACAGCTGTCAGGGAAACATCTTGACGGGACCCGACGTGGTCGACGACATGGGAACCGCCTTCGAAGCAGCCAGCGGTGATCTGGCCGGGCGACTGCTGGCCGCGATGGTGGCAGGAGACCGGGCGGGCGGTGACCGCCGCGGCCGGCAATCCGCCGCCATGCTGGTCACCCGGGAAGGCGGCGGCTATCTGGGCGACTCAGACGTGGCACTCGACCTGCGGGTCGATGACCATCCAACACCGGTCGCCGAAGTGGGGCGCCTCCTCGAAATCCATCGCCTGTTGTTTCCCAATCCAGAGGATCTGGAGTTCGTCGCAATCGGCGACGCCCTTGCCGCCCGCATGGCAACAGCCCTATCGGCGGCCGGCTTCGAAACCGAGTCGTCCAGCTTTGACGACGGCCTTCGAAGAGCCCTATTCGCCTGGGTCGGAAACGAGAACCTGGAAATGCGTTGGAGCGAGGAGGCCCTGGTCGACCGGGCGGTGCTGGGGATACTGCTTGGGGAGTGAGACATCCCGAGTCCCTGGCCGGGCTGCGCCCGGCTTAGGAGTTACTTCGTAACTCCACGTCCGAGGCCCTGGGGCACCGCGTTCTGGCTGTTGGCCGTTAGCTGTTAGCTGTTGGCCGACAGCTGATCTACGAAGTTGCCCAGTCTGCTGGGTTGGTGGGGATGGCGGTCGTGGCGGCGATGCCAGGGGCGCCGGCGGATTCGACAAAAGAATCCTGGGGCCAGATGGCTGCTTGCCAGGCCACCGAACTGCGACCGTGCGGGGATGAGCCCCACTCCACGTAGCTGCGTATCGAAGCCGGGCTCGAGAAGGAGTTGTCGGCGTATAGACCCAGCTCGCCGCCTGCTTCACCGAGTGGGCCGAAACGGCCGCCGGCATCGATGATCTGTCCGCTCAAACCGGGGACATCGCCGTGGACGAAGTGGACCGTCTCGCCCGCGGCCACGTCAACCGATCCAATCGCGTAATAGGCGGGCCGCTGGCACAGGTGCCAACCCTCCAGGTTTCCGGCGTCGGAACCAACGTTCGTCACCGAGACGTAACCGTCATCACCGAAGATGACCCGGCTGATAGCAAACACGGCCCCGGCAGGCGGAGGGCCGGTCGTAGTTGAGGTGGTGGCGCTGGTCGTGCTTGTGGAAGCGGTCGTTGTTGACGTCGAATCGACCGAAGTCGTGGTGCTGTCATCAGCGTTAGTGGAAGTGGCAGTGGCGTCCGGCCGGGTGGTGCCGGGAGCGGCGCCCGATTCCGCGGTAGTCGTGGTTGGACCGGGACCGGCGGTTGTGGTCGGATCGGATTCTGATCCGGTGCAGGCTGCTGTCACAAGAAGCAGAGCGAGGATCACGGCGAGTCGCTTCATCGGGCCACATTACGCACGCAGCCCGCATACCGGTGAAGGTAGCCTGCGCCCCGTGCTGAAAGAGAGACCGGTAATCGAATTGATCGGCGCCCCGCAGGACCTGGGCCAGGTCCGGCGCGGAGTCGACATGGGCCCGAGCGCGGTTCGGGTGGCGGGCGTCATCTCGCGGCTCAACTCGCTGGGGTTTGAGGTCATCGATCACGGCAACATCGATTGTGCCGAGATGGCGACTGCCAGCCCGGGAGCCGACTCGGCCCGCTTCCTCGACGCCATCGTCGCCGACTCTGCCCAACTGGCCGAGACGGTCGAAACGGCTGTGAGGGCCGGCCGCTTTCCACTGGTGATCGGTGGTGACCACTCGATCGCCGTCGGGACAATGGGCGGAGTTGCCGCCGTTGAGCCGCGACAGGGACTTCTGTGGGTCGATGCCCACGCCGATTTCAATACCCCGGAGACCAGCCCGAGCGGGAACATCCACGGCATGCCGGTGGCCGCCATTCTCGGCGAGGGCCCTGATTCTCTGGTCAACGTTGCCGGCGTCAACCCAAAGGCCCTGGAAGAGAACACGGTCATCATCGGATTACGGAGCGTCGACCGCCTGGAGGCCGACCGGCTGCGCGAGTCCCGGGTGAGCTTCTTCACGATGCATGACATCGACCTGTTGGGAATTGCCTCGGTAATCGAAGAGGCAATCGAGATCCTCACCTCCAACGGAGTGGAGAACGTTCACCTTTCCTTCGATGCGGACGCCATCGACCCCCGTCAGGCTCCCGGCACCGGCACACCGGTGGTAGGCGGGTTCACCTACCGCGAGAGCCATCTGATGATGGAGTTACTGGCTGAGGCAGACATCATCACTTCGGCCGATTTCACCGAGGTCAATCCCATCCTCGACGATCAGAACCAGACCGCCGAGTTGATCGTGGAGCTAATCGGATCGTTGGCGGGCCAACGAGTGGTGAAACCAGGTACGTGACGGGCACGGAATAGCCCTCACTCCCGGCAAGTTGCACCCTGCATCACACCTCAGAAGGAATGATGTGAGCACCATCAACATCGCCGGAATGTCGGGCAGCCTGCGCCGCGGCTCATACAACACCGCGCTGCTCCGGGCCGCCCAGTTCTTGCTTCCCGCCGATACCAAACTCGAGATAATCGAATACAACGACGTCCCACTCTTCAACCACGACGTCGAGAAGGCCACGGGCTTTCCCGAGCCGGTGGAAGCCATGCGATCCCAACTGGCCCACGCCGACGCCGTTCTCTTCGCCGCCCCCGAATACAACTGGTCGATCCCGGGCGTCATGAAGAACGCCATTGACTGGGCCTCCCGCGGGCCCCACTCGCCAATAGCCCGAAAACCGGCCGCCATCATGGGGGCGGGAGGGCGGCTCGGGTCGGCTAACGCCCAGCAGCACTTGCGACAAATTCTGACGAGCACCGACATGCACGTTGTGAACCGGCCCAGTGTTCTGGTGTCAGGGGCCTCGGAGCATTTCGACGATGACCTCAACCTGACCAGCGACCGCTATCGGACCCAGATCCAGAAACTCCTGCATGCGCTGGTCGACGAAGTGGAACTAAGGGCGTAGTCAGCAATCAGCTGTCAGCTTTCGGCAATCAGCCAGAACGCGGTGCCCATTCGGTTGCTACCTATGGCTTACTGCGGGAACGCCTTTGGCGTTCCTTGCGAGTTGCTTCGCAACTCGATGGCTCTCCCATTGCGACGTGGGACTCAGCACGTGGGTCATCGGACCGCGGTCGTAGCTTTAGGTCAGCAGCCTCACCACTTCCTCGTCGGTTGTCTGATCGAAGTCGGAATAGAACTCGCCGATGGCGTAGAAGGTGACCGGTGTCTCCAAACAGACGATGTCGTCAAACAGAGGCCGGAGCTCCTCGACGGTCCGGGGGGAACCGACGGGGACCGCCAGAACTACTGACCCCGCCCCCAGGTGCTGCAGCGCACCGGCCGCCGCCCGCACCGTGCCGCCGGTAGCGAGGCCGTCGTCCACGACAATGACAACTCTGCCGGTGACATCGACTGGCTCGCGGCCGCTTCGGTAAGCCTCCATCCGGCGCTTCAGCTCCACGTTCTCGGCATCGATCGTCGACTGCAATTGCTCCTTGGTCACCTGCACCTGGCGCATCAGTGGCTTGTTGAGCAGCAGAACCCCGCCCTCGGCAATTGCTCCCAGCCCCAGTTCCGGCTGGCCGGGCGCTCCCAGCTTGCGAACCACCAGGATGTCGAGGTCGCTGTCGAGGGCGGTCGCCACCTCAGCCGCCACAACCACGCCGCCCCGGGGCAGGCCGATTACCAACGGATTGCGGGGGCGATAGCCGGCCAGGGCGATGCCCAGCCGACGACCCGCATCACGGCGGTCGCGAAAACTGGCGCCTCTCATAGACAGCCTCTATTGGCCGGCGAACTCACCGACCGTCTCGTCGTCCTCATCGAGTACGAGATCCAGTCGGTGATAGCAGTCCTCACAGGTGTAAGCGACTATGTCTCCCGGCTCAAATGGATCGTCATCGGGTCGGTGGGTCAGCTTATGAGCCGTCCCCCCGCACTCGACACACGTAATGGTCTTGGCCGGCTCCATAACCAGAGCTTACGCCTCCACCGTTCAACCTGTATTTCTCAGTCCGGCTGCAATTCCGTTGACGGTGGAAAGTAGAGCCCGCCGCAGCTTGTCATCGTTGCCACCGGCCCGGGCCTTGGCCAGCAACTCAACCTGCATGAAGCTCATAGGGTCGATGTAGAGGTCACGGACCGCCAGGGTGCGAGCCAGGGTCGGATTGCGGTCAAGCAAACTGGCCTCTCCAGTCACTGCCAGGATTTCCTGCACCGTGAGCTCGTACTCGGCCCTGATGTCGTCGAAGACATGTTGATGGGCAGGATCAACCAATCGCTTCACGTAACGGGCGGCAACCGGCAAGTCGGTCTTGGTGAGAGTCATTTCCACATTGGCCACAAACGCCCGAAAGAACGACCAGCGCTCATACATCTCCCGGATCAGCTCGCCGTGCCCGGCGCGTTGGGCGGTGGACAATCCGCTGCCTACTCCGTACCAGCCCGGGACCACCTGGCGGGACTGGGTCCAGCCGAACACCCACGGGATCGCCCGCAGGCCCTCGAGACCGGTGCCGCTGCCGGGCCGTCTGGCCGGACGGGAGCCGATATTCATCGCCCCCAGCTCCTCAACAGGGGTGGAGGTCAGGAAGTAGGGAACCAGGTCGGGGTCATCGATCAGACTCCGGTAGGCCGCGAAGGCGGCACTTGAGATTTCGTCCATCGCCCCAAACCATCGAGCCAGCGTGGCGGGTTCGGCCCGGGACTGGCGGTGGAGAAGTGAGGCTTCCAACACCGCCGCCAGCCCGACTTCGAGATTGCGGTAGGCCAGTTCTGGTAGCCCGTACTTGTCGGCCACCACTTCACCCTGTTCTGTCAACTTGAGGGCGGCATCCACCGTGCCGAAGGCCTGGGCCATGATGGCGTCTCCGGTTGGGCCTCCGCCCCGGCCGACCGTGCCACCGCGGCCGTGGAAGAACCGCAGCTTCACTCCGTGCCGGACCGCCACATCCCGGATGGCCCTGGTCGCCTGATACAACTCCCACTGGGAAGTGGTAATGCCGCCGTGCTTGTTGGAATCCGAGTAGCCGAGCATGACCTCCTGCAGGTCACCACGCAGCTCCACAATGCGACGGTAGGAGGGCAACGACAGCAGCCGGTCGAGGCTGGCGGAGCCCCCGCGGATTTCGTCGATGGTCTCGAAGAGCGGCACGAATCCGATCCGCGCTACGCCGCTATGGATGTCGATGAGGCCGGCTTCCCGGGCTGCTACCGCGGCTGCCAGCACGTCGTCGGCCTCCACCGTCATCGACAGGATGAAGCTCTCCACCGTCCCCGGACCGTATTTGTCGAGTGCCTGCCGGGTTGCCACGAACGCTCCCAGGGTGGCGGCGGCGGGGCCCTCCAGCTCAACGGTTGGCGATGAGAGGGGCCGCCGGCTCTCCAGTTCAGATGCCAGCAAACTGGTACGGGTGGGACGATCCAACGACCGGTATTCATCCCCGCTTCCATCGAGTCGGTCATAGAGCGTGGCGACGACTTCGTGCACCCGACCGGCGTCCTCCCGGATGTCCATGGTGGCCAGGCGGAAACCGAAGCAAGCCACCCGCCGCATCAGCCGCGTCAGGGATCCGCTGGCAATCAGGTCGCCGCGTGTCTGCATGAGAGAGTCGTACAAGAGGCGAAGATCGTTCAGCAGGTCATCGCCGGTCCGGTAGTCGAGGCCGGGAACATGCTGAGAGCCGTCGTCGAGCCGGGAACGGGTGTTGTGAAGGCGCTGGTGTATGTACGCGAGCTTGAGCCGATAGGACTCGCGGGCGTTCAACTGCCCAAACCGACCGAAGACGTCGGGAAGAGCTTCCCGATCGGCGTCGAGCGATGACTCTAGTTCGGCAGTGGCGGGAACCAACCGGCCCGACACGCTGAGCTCGGCCGCCAATTGCTCCACGGCCCTGATGAGGTTGCGCAACCCGTGCTCGTGTTGAATGGCCAGGACCTCAGCAGTGACCTCCGGAGTCACGTTCGGATTGCCGTCCCGGTCACCGCCCACCCAGGTGCCGAACCGGATCGGGAACCGGTCGGGTGGCAGCGGCACGCCCAGCCTGCTCAGCTGCTCATCCACGCTGTCGGACAACAGTCCGATGGTGTCGTCGAACAACTCGTCGAAGTAATACACCGCCGACCTGGCTTCGTCGATGGGGGTCGGCCGATCGTGTCGCAACTCGTCGGTTTGCCACATCAGATCGATGATCTCGCTCACTCTCTTGTCGATGCGTCGCAACTCGGCCGCACTCACCCGGCTATCCCCCCGCTGAGCCAGCAGGTCGGCGATATCGGCCACCTTGGTCAGCAGGGACCGCCTGGCCGCCTCGGTCGGGTGGGCCGTGAAGACGGGACGGATCTCGAGACGCTCGACGACATCGGCGATCAACTCGGCGTCGATCTCGGCAGCCAGGATGCGGTCGACGGCCCCTTCGAGCGCATCGTTGACAGGACCGCTGCCGGAAACTGGGTCACTGACTCGATGGGTCTGCTCGGCGACGTTGGCCAAGAAGAAGTAGGCGCTGAACGCCCGCACCAGGTTGATGGTCGTATCCAGGTCGAGCCTGGCAAGCACCTCTTCCAGCTCGGAGGCATCCGATGCCTCCGAGCCCCGCAAACGCTTGGTGATGGCGCGGACTTCCTCTACCAGCTGCAACAGCTCGGGGCCAACCTGGCGGACCAGGGTTTCCCCCAGGTTGGTGCCCAGCCGCCGAATGTCGTTTCGGAGGGCGCTATCGCGATCAACCATGGCCGGCAGCGTAGTTCAGGCGAGGTTTGAACCGGCCATCCACACAAACAGCACGAAGGCACCGAGCAGAACTGCCCCCTCCCGACGCACCAGGTGACCACCGGTGGCGATCAGCAGACCGGCCACCGCCGTGATCGTCAGCATCAGCCACAGCAATGGAACGAAGCCGGACGAGATGATGCCGGGACCGATCAAGCCGGCCACCCCCCCGACCGCGAGAGCATTGAAAAGGTTCGATCCGAGCAGGTTGCCGAGCACCAGATCGGGCTCATGACGGCGCACTGCCGCCAGCGCGGTCGCCAGTTCCGGCAGGCTGGTGCCAACCGCCACCAACGTGGCGGCGATGAACGCCGACTGGATGTCGAATTCGACGGCCAGGCGTTCGGCGCCTGCGACCAATACTGTGGCCGCCGCGACGGTCACGACCATCGCGGCCAGTCCGAACACCACCTCCCGTCGCAACGTCACCAGCCTCTCCAGATTGTCCTCCGCCGGCTGTAGCGACGACTCCGACCAGCGAACGAGCAATCCAAGGGCCAGGAAGAGAACCACCAGCAGCACGCCGGCCTCCCACCGTTGCACATCCCCGTTGATGTGAAGCACCACATAGAGGAGACTGACCAGCAGCACCAGCGTTCCCTCCTTGCGGATCAGCTGCCGGCTGGCGCTGATTGGCCGGATCATGGCGGCTAGTCCCAGCACCAGGGCCAGGTTGGCGACATTTGAGCCCACCACATTGGCAACGGCGAAGTCGGGATCTCCTTTGGCGGCCGCCAGTCCCGAGACCACAATCTCGGGGAGCGACGTCCCGAACCCGACCAGCAGCGCTCCGACCAGAATCGGGGACAGGCCGAGGAAACGGCTGACTCGGCTGGCCGCCACCACGAAGCGATCGGCCGCGAGCGGAAGCACGATTAATCCGCCGATAGTTAGAGAGAACGCCGCGAGCATCAGCCACCCATCGTAGGGAGAGACCGCAGACCCTGTGACTAGTCATCGCGGGCCACCGGCAAACCATCCCCTGATCCGGAGATTCGAACACAGTACGGGTGGTTGGCTGATTGAAGCGCAGTAACCACTGCAGCGCAGCCGCCGCCCAACCGCGGCGGTGTGAGGCCGCCGGTCCTTTCTTCCCCCCTCGGAGTAGGCCGGCGGTCTCACTATTGGCACGGCGCCGGCCGGGGTCAGCCCTGGCGTTCGGGTGACGTTCTCTCGAAATCAGAGAATGATCTGGGCAAGCCAGCCGAGGACGAGGGCGCCGGCAAATAGCATTGCTACCACCAGGCCGACCACCCGCTTCTTGGCGATCACGAAGAGACCGCTTATCGCCCCCACGCTGGTTCCGGCACCGGTGACCAGGAAGGCCATCGCAGGGCCCGGGCCCATCCCACCATCCATCAGAGTGGCGACCAGCGGCAGGGAGGCTTCGGTATTGATGTAAGCCGGGATTCCGAGCATGGCGGCCAACGGGACTGCGAGCAGTGACCCGCCGCCCAGATAGTCGGTCAGCCAGGCAGTAGGAATCGCCTCGATGGCCAGATAGCCAACCGCGGTGAAGGCAAGGAAGAACAAAGTGAGCTTGCGGCCCGTCACCCACAGTTCCACCAGGAAGTCGTCGATCTTCCAGCGCTCCCGGAGCGATGGCATTTCGGTAACCGCCACTGCCCCGGGCCCGAGGCTCAGCGTCACCGGCTGGGGAACCGCACAGGCCCCGGAGTCACAGCTCCCCTGTTCGGGCCGTATGCGCGCCTGGTCGTGAAGCCACCCGCGGCGATCCAGCATCCCGGCCACCCCTCCGGCGGCCAAACCCAACCCGATAGTGCCGATGAAGAAGAGAAGCGCGAACGACCACCCAAACAGCCCGGCCGAAAACAGCAGCTCCGACGGGCTGGTCAGAGGCGAGGCGACCATGAAGGCAACGAGCGGAGCCCAGGGAGCCGCAGTGGCCAACATTCCGACCATAATTGCGGTGGTACCGCAGGAGCAGAACGGGGTGAGGGTTGCTAGAAGAACCGCACCGCCGGTAGCGACCATGCTGCGCCTTCGCAGCATTCCCGAAACCCGATCGGTCCCCACGTAGACCGTTACGAATGCGGCGGCCAACACTGAGACGAGCAGGAATGGCCAGACTCTGCCGACGGTGACGACTACGTCGTCCCCAACTCTTCCCAGCAGATCCACGAAAGAACTCGTACTCATGATGTATCGACCTTGATCTATGAACCAACGTGCAAATACATAGACGCACGTCTATTCGTTTGGACGCAAGAGCGTTCCGCCAGGCGCAAGCGCCCTGACGTCTCGGCCCCGGCGGACTATTTCTGCCGGGTTGTCGAGGATTGCGTCGCCGGGTCAAGCGAAGAAGCCCATGAGTACTCGCTGCGTGCGATGGAGTATCTCCAGACCGGCGCCCGCCGATCCCTTGATGAGGTCCTGGCGGCGATGGACGATCACAAGTCGCTGGCAACGACCGGTCAGGATGCAGCCGCCACCTAGTGAGTGAGGCTCGGCGAACTCGGCTTGTGGTCTACTCCGATTGCGCCCGCTCTCGCCGGCGGTAGGCGGCAACATTCTCACGAGTGGCGCACCGCGTCGAACAGTGGCTCCTGGAACGGTTCTTAGAGGTGTCGACGAAGACGTCAACGCAGTCGTGCGACGAGCAGGAACCGAAGCGTTCGAGACCTCCGTCGCACAACACGGCACTGAGGCCCATGGCAGTGGCGGCTGCCAGCCAGTGGGCAGTGCCGCCCGTCCGCGGCTCGAAATGGATGTGGGGAGACGCCGAATGAACGCTGATGCGGGGGACGGCAACAACATCGGCCAGAATCTCATTGAGCCGGTCTGCCGCCTCAGGTTCGTCTTCTGAGGTGAAGACTTTCCGCAGCTCTTCCCGGAGCCGCCGGGCGGCCTTCAGGTCCTTCTCGGTGGGGCTTCCCGGGTGCCAATCCTCGGCATGCCAGTCCCGTTCGTAACCGGCGAGGAACTCCGCCAACCCCTCAACCGTCTCGAGATCGTCGCTACCGTCGATTGGATCGCGGGTGTTGACCAGGTCCACAGCCATCGCGACCGCTAGATCGTTGTAATGAGAGAAATCCACTTGACCTGTTACTCCATCGAGTGTATGCTGTAATTGATAAAGCAAGTATAGGTTGTTACAGGGAGAAGATCAATGGCCAATCGTAGAGACCCCCACATCGTCACCCGAGCCGGCTGGTTCGAACTGCAAAGGCCCGCGACAGACAGACCCGCAGGTCGGCAACGACCGCAGGGTCGCCTAATCGACGAGATCGTGTTTGACCTGGCCGGTGCTCGCCAGCAGTACGAACAGCTTCGTGGCACCAATGGACCCCTGGTGGAGCGGGCCCGGCTCGTGTCGTTGCTTCATGAGCTCCGGGCCGAGGCCTCACAGGCCCGCCGCTCCCTGGGGAGGGCTTGATGCATCCGGTGATGACCCAGCTCCTCTCACGAGCCGTGCTGGAAGATCGACGGCGACAGGTCGACCAACATCGGTCCGCTCGCCCGCCTCGCCGGCGGCGGGAAGGCGTTCCTCCGGACCGCCGGCCCCGTTCGGCGGCATGGCCGCCCGACACCCGGCCTCGGAACCGGGGGCGGCGACCTGTCACCAGAGCCGGGCGATGAGCGTCACTGATACCGGCGACGTCGGCGCCGAGATCAAACGACACGTCGAAAGCTTGTTTGATGCCTTCCTGGCCGGCGACAGAGCCACGCTACGTGAGGGGAGGACTCCGGACTGGAAGGGCTTTCAGATCCCCAGCACCAGCCTGATCCGGGGAGTCGACCGGTACATGGTCGATCTCGAAGCTGCCCTGCAGAACCTGGAGGTGACCGGATACGAGTTCGTCGACTTCGAGGTCGATGTTCGCGGCAGCATCGCACTGGTGTACTACATCGCCAGGGATTGGTTGAACACCCCGGATGGAGAGAAGACCATATTGGTCAGGGCTCTCGACGTCTATGAGTCCACCGCAGACGGATGGATTCAGATCGGGTCCAACATCTGCCTGGTCCCCGACACCCCGCCCCGGGATTGATTCTTCGCCACCCTCAGGCGGGGAGCAGAAGCTCGGGACCGTTGTTGCGCACGGAATTGACCTCCCTGGACACCTCGTAGATTTCCAGCAGCGTCTCCGGTGGGGGGTGCAGAAACGATCTCAACTGCTCAACGTCGCTGTTGTCCCGGTCGAGCCAGGCATCCCAGGCAGGCTCGGCCAGGAGCGCAGGCATCCGGTCATGAATCGGCGCCATGAACTGGTTGGGACCGGTGGTAACTATCGAACAGGTGTGCTCCCACTCTCCGGTCTCGGGATCCTTCCACGACGCCCACAGGCCCGCCAACGCCATCGGAGCGTGCGACTCCACGAAGATGAAATGAGGGATCTTGAGATCACCTCGTTTGGTCCACTCGTAGAACCCGTCGGCGGGGATGATGCACCGACGACCCTTGAACGATTCACGGAATGCCGGCTTGTCGATCAGCGTCTCGGCCCGGGCGTTTATGAACCGGGCCGCCTGCTTACGGTCTTTCGACCAATGCGGGACCAGCCCCCAGCCGAAGCTGCCAAGAATGCGCTCGCCGCCATGCTCGGCCACTGCGTAGACCGGGTCCGTCGGCGCCACGTTGTAGTTGGCGTCCAGGTGCTCGGTCTTGACTAAGTCGGCGCCGAAGTACCTGGCGTAATCGTCAGCAGAAGCGCTCTGGACGAAACGGCCACACACCGGTCACTCCTCCGCTTGATTCCATCGGCCCCAGGTCCCGATGACGAAACCGGCTCCGGCCCCGATCAGCGAGAAGACGATGGCCTCCACGGTGGCATCGCCAAACGGAAGGAGGGATCCCCCTTCCAGCTTGTCGTTGAAAGCCAGCACCCCGGTGGCGACCAGGGCATTCACCAGACCAGAAACTGCCGCCCCAAGCGCGGCCGGATTCGACAGTGGGCCCGAACCCGTGCTGCGATGGCTCATAGCAACCGCAGCCGCCACCAACAGCGGGCCCAGGTGGAACGTGGTGGAGGGGCTACGGAAGGCGAGGAACATCCAGAGCAGGCCCAGGCCAAGCGACAGGTACAGAATGCTGCCGGGGTTGCGGGCGGCTTCTCGCTCCGGGGAAATGTCGGCCATGACCGGAAGTTAGTGGCCCAAGCGAAGCTGTGGGGTGGATGGTCGGCTACCAGTCAAATGCCGATCGGGTCCGGCCTGACTAGGCGGCCGCCCAGCCCTGCTCTTCGGCCATGGCCACCAGGGTATCGACCACCTCAGGGTCGAACTGGCTGCCCGATCCTTCCTGGACGTTGGAGAGCGCCTCCTCGACGGTCAGGGGGAGTCGGTAGGGACGGGGGCTCAGCATGGCGTCGTAGGCGTCCGCGACCAGCAGGATGCGGGACGGCACCGGTATCTCTTCGCCACTATCGCCGTGTGGATAGCCCTTGCCGTCGATCCTCTCGCAGTGCTTGAGGACGGTCTCGGCAACTTCAGGATGAACAGAAGAGGCAATCATTTGGAAGGCATACTCGGGGTGATTGCGGACCCGCTGCCATTCTTCATCCGTGAGCGGCCCCGGCTTGTCTAGCACTTCGTCGGGAACGCTCAGTTTGCCGACATCGTGAAGAAGTGAGGCCAGCCGGAGACGGGCCACTTGCACCGGCGCCAACCGCAGCCGGATACCGATCGCCGAGGCCAGCTCGGCAACGCGGAAGGCATGTTCAGCCGCCCGACGATCTCGCTGCTCCAGAAGGTTCAGGAGAACCGAGATTGCTGAGGGGCGACGGGCGCCGCGGTCATCCATTTCGGGAGTCGCCGCCAGACGGGCGCGGATACCCTCGATGGACGGGGTGGGGTGATCAAAGTCGAATCGGCTGGTCACCCTGACTGCATCGGCCGCCAAACACCATTTCTTGAGATGCTCAACGCACTAGTCAGAATCCGTCGATTCGTGACCCGCGCGGTAGCGTTTGAGGTGCGTTCCGGGGGGAACGCTTTCGCTATCTACCAAGGATTCTCCCATGACAGCCATGATGGACAGCCCGTCGGCTACCGGCCTCGCTGCCCGGGTCCAAGACGCCGTGAAGATCTACGGAAGCGGGGATGCTGCCGTCCATGCTCTGGCCGGGTTGAGCGTGGACTTTGAGCGCGGCCACTTCACCGCCATCATGGGACCGTCCGGCTCCGGGAAGTCGACCCTGCTGCACTGCACCGCGGGCCTCGACGAGCTCACCAGCGGTTCTGTGTTCATCGGCGACACCGAGCTGAGTTCACTGAACGATCGCGATCTGACACTGCTGCGCCGGGAAAAGGTCGGATTCATCTTCCAGGCCTTCAACCTGATCCCCACCCTCAACGCCGCGGAGAACATCACCCTGCCGCTGGACATCGCCGGCACTGACCCCGACCAGGATTGGTACGAGCAGGTGGTGACAACCGTCGGCCTCGGCGACCGGCTATCGCACCGGCCTACCGAACTGTCGGGGGGCCAGCAGCAAAGGGTGGCGGCGGCCCGGGCCCTGGTTTCCCGGCCCGAAATCATCTTTGCCGACGAACCCTCAGGCAACCTCGACTCCACTTCTGCCGGAGAGTTGCTCGGGTTCATGGAACAGGCCGTCAAGGATTTGGGTCAAACCATTGTCATGGTGACCCACGACCCGGTGGCGGCCTCATATGCCGACCGAATCGTCTTTCTGGGGGACGGCGAAGTGGTGGGTGAGCTTCACGATCCCACCCAAGAGACGGTCCTCGACATGATGAAGCAGCTCGGGGGCTAGCGAATGCTCAAACTCGCCTGGAAGGGAGTCCTCGCGCACAAGCTGAGGCTGAGCCTGACGGCCATCGCCATCGTCCTAGGGGTGGCATTCGTGTCGGGCACCCTGGTATTCACGGACACACTGGACCGCGCTTTCAGCGGCCTATTTGACGAGATCAACGCCACCGTCGACCTGTATGTGCGGGGCGAGACCGACTTCACCACCGAAGTGGTGCCGATCCCCGCCGAAGTCCTCGATGACGTCAAAGCGGTTGACGGAATCGGCAACGCCGCCGGCACCGTACAGGGTTTCGCTCAGTTCATCGACGCCAGTGGTGACCCGGTGGGCGGGCAAGCGCCAACTTTCGGGTTCTCGTGGACACCCGGGGCTGAAGACCTTTCGGTCCTTTCTATCAAGGAAGGCCGACCGCCTGAGAACGGCGGCGAGGTGATGGTGGACGCCGGCACTGCCGATACCAACAACTTCAAGATCGGTGACCGAGTCCGAGTGATTCTGGTGACCGGAACCGAAGAATTCGAGATCGTCGGCCTGGCCGGATTCGGCACCGAGGACAACCTCCTCGGTGCCACCCTTGCCATCTTCGATGAGGAGACCGCCTTCCGGGTCTTTGCCTCGCCAAACGAGTTCGCATCCATCTCTGCGGTCGGGGACGGCTCTGTGGCTCTTGAGTCACTTGTCGACCGCGTTAACGACGTCTTGCCAACGGGGTTCGAGGCGGTCACCGCCGACGTTCAGAGCGAGGACGATCAGGCTGATTTCCAGGAAGCGATCGGCTTTCTTAACACCGCTCTGCTCGTTTTCGCCGGCATCGCGGTACTTGTCGGCGGATTCATCATCTACAACACGTTCTCGATCATCATCGCCCAGCGCATGAAGGAGATGGCCCTCCTTCGAGCCGTGGGAGCGACCTCACGCCAGGTCACTCGCATGGTGGTGGTGGAGGCGTTGTTGGTGGGGCTCGTCGCCTCGGCGATCGGGGTCCTTGGCGGAGTCGGCCTGACCATCCTCATTCGGACTGCGTTTGACGCGGCCGGGGTCGGGTTCCCGCAGGGACCGCTCACCATCCGGCCCAACACCGTCATCACCGGCATGCTGGTGGGCCTGATAGTGACGCTCTTCTCAGCCGTCATCCCGGCCCGTCAGGCGTCCCGAATCCCGCCGGTAGCCGCTATCAGCGAAGCAACAGTCGGCGGACCCAAATCCTTGCGCAAACGAGCCATCGCAGCCACTGCCCTCACGGCACTCGGGGCTGTGATTCTGTTCATGGGACTGTTTACGTCGACCGGCAACACGCTGACCCTGGTCGGCCTCGGTGCCGTTGTCCTGTTCTTCGGCGTGGCCGGCCTCTCGCCTCTGATCGCTCGCCGAAGTGCCCGTTTGATCGGTGCTCCCTTGCCGCGCATCTACGGAGTTACCGGAACACTGGCCCGGGAGAACTCGGTGCGCCGTCCGCGGCGGACGGCGGCCACCGCCTCTGCCCTCATGATTGGAGTTGCGGTTGTCAGCGTGGTCGCCATCCTCGCCTCTTCGATCAAGCAGTCCATCACCGAGCAGATAACGGAGAACTTCGGAACCGTCGACTACCAGATCCAGGGCTCGGCCTTCGGCGACCCCTCAGTCACCGGTGTCAGTCCGGCGGTCGTGGGCGAGCTGTCCCAGACGCCGGAGGTCGCCGTCGTCTCTCCCATGAGCTTCGGGTTCTGGAGAAACGCCGACGGCTCAGAAAGACAGCTGATCTCGGTCGACCCCGGCACCCTCGAGGACGTGTTCCTCGCCGACGTCCGATCCGGAGCGGTTGCCGATCTCGATGGCGGAGGAGTGCTCCTACAAATCGATACTGCCGACGACCTCCAGGTAGCAGCAGGAGATAGCGTGACGATGGAGTTCCCCCTGACCGGGACCGAACAGGTCCGGGTAGCGGGTACCTTCGCCGGCGAGGGGCTTGCCTCGTATCTCATCAGCAACGACGACTTCAGAGAGCGGTTCAGCAACAAGCTGTACTTCATGGTGTTCGCCAATCTGGCCGAAGGCGTTGACCCGGTCGCCGGGAGGGCGGCGGTCGAAACGGTGCTGGAGCCGTATCCCAACGTCGAGTTGAGCGATCAGGCCGAGTTCATCGAGAACCAGAAGGCTCAAATCGACATCCTGCTGACCGTAATCAATGCCCTGCTCTTGTTGGCGATCCTCATCGCCCTGCTCGGCATCGCCAATACGCTGGCGCTTTCCATCTTCGAACGAAAGCGCGAGTTGGGCCTGTTGCGAGCAGTCGGTATGACTCGCCGCCAGGTCAGGCGCATGATCCGGTGGGAGGCGGTCATTACAGCTCTGTATGGAGCCTTCCTCGGGCTGGCGCTTGGCATCGTGCTCGGGTGGGCCGTGGTATCGGCATTGGAGGACGAAGGGCTTACTTTCGGGTTCCCCTTCCAGCTGCTCACCACCTACGTCATTGCTGCTGCCATCGGGGGTGTGGTCGCCTCCATCTGGCCGAGCTTCCGCGGTGCAAAGACCAACGTGTTGGAAGCCATCTCGTACGAGTGAGGCGGGCCGACGCGGAGGCGCCGGCCGGTTGCCGGTCGTGTCCTTCGACGTCCGTACAGGCGACTGCGGCGTATAACGTTCTATGGTGAGCGACGAGGGTTACTTCGGGCCGGACAGCATCTTCTGGCAAGTGAACAAGGAGATGTACTCCCTGTTTGGGGGAGCCCGCGCTCTCCTGATGCAGGCCGCTCATCCGCTGGTATCGGCCGGAGCCCGCCAGACCAGCTTCTACGCCAGGGATCCCTGGAAGCGCCTGATCCGCACCGTGCAGCTGCAGCTGATACTTGCGTTCGGTTCGAAGCACGAAGCTGAATCCACTGCCGATCGAGTCAACAAGCTACACGAGACCATCAACGGCATCGATCCGGTGACAGGGCAGCGCTACGACGCGCTCGACCTCGACCTTCTCCTGTGGGTACATGCCACTTTGGAGGAGAGCACGCTGCTCTTCTATGAAAGGACAGTGCGCCCGCTCACGCCGGCCGAGCGCGAGCAGTATCACCGGGAGAACCTCACCTCCGCCGAGCTCATCTTGCTGCCGCGCGAGCATGTGCCGTCGACCTACCCGGAGCTGCGCGAGTACATCGCCGGTGTCGTGGCCGGGGCCGATCTGCTGCTCACCGACGTTGCTCTTGAGGTGTTCGAGCTGATGAGGGGCGGACCGGTCCCGGTACCGGTCAAGCCGGTTTGGCTCTTCATCGCCTTCGCAGCTCGCGGGACACTCCCCGATGAGCTGCAGGAGCTCTACAACATCACGTGGGACGGCAAACGTCAGCGACTACTCGACGCCAATCTGGTAATGCTGCGCCGGGCCCGTCCCTTCCTCCCCGACCGGCTCCGAACCGTTCGCCCGGCAGCCTGGGCCCAGCGCCGCCTGGCCGGAGAACACATCGACCTGATCGGAAGAGCGAGGGAAGCGCGAAGGGGGATGTGAGCCGTTCCCGGTTCCTTGCCGACGAATCAGTCCGTGCCGGCGGCTCTCCTCCGGGGTAGCTTCGGCGAATGACCAAACGTGAGGTGAGCTACCGGGCTGCCACCGATGCCGACCTGCCACTCGTGCAGCAGACGCTGTACCTGGCCCTGTCATGGGACCCCGATGACCCTATCCCTCCCTTTGAGCCGGTTGTCAATCACCCTCAGATAGCCATGTATCACGCCGATTGGATGCGACCAGGCGACACCGGTGTCGTGGCCGAGGTCGAAGGCGAGTTCGCCGGAATGTCCTACTACCGGATCTTCACCGACGACAACCACGGGCAGGGGTACATGGACCCGCAGACCCCCGAGCTGGCAATCGCCGTGGTGGCACTTCACCGCGGCCAAGGAATCGGACAGCGGTTGATGGAGGACCTGGCCGGAGTGGCACGGGCGGCCGGGATACCTCGGATCAGCCTGAGCGTCTCTCCCGGCAACCCGGCCCGCCGCCTTTACGAAAGGCTCGGCTATCGCGACGCCTCCGACGACGATCCCGAGCTGATGGTGAAGCAACTGCCTTGAATCTTTGTGAGACTTTTCACAAGTTCACAAGCGGGTCAGATTTCGTCTACGATGCTCTCCCAAGAGGTAGCAATGGGTTTGTTCTTGACGGCATTTGCAGCGTTGATCATCCTGGCGTTGGTTCTCCTTGCCATGGACATCAACATCACCCAGACTCGCCGGATCGAAAGACAGGTCGAACGGGACCACCGGAGGATTCACCACAAGACCCTCAGGGGCTGGAGCGCAGACCGGATCTCGACTCGCTACCCGGACATTCCAATCGAACAGATCCAGCTGATCCGCCACCATGTAGCCCGCGGAAGGGCCGCCGTCGAAGAGGTGGGCCTGCTCGAGTCAATCTGGGCGATCAATATCCCCGAACCCGAGTACGAGCGGTAGACAACTCTCATCCACGGACGGTAGAACGGCCCGGCAGCACAGACTTTCGGCCCCTTTGGTAGTCGGCCAACCCCGGTCATGCTGACCATGTGCATCTCCTCCCTCTCCCCGGCGCAACCCGGCCCTCGCCAATCGGACCTGAGTCGATCCGCGAGGTCGTGTTCGGAGTCGAGGACGGAGTCGTCCAGAATCTCACGCTGATCGCCGGCATGGTGGGCGGCGGCCTATCGAGCACGGTCATCGTCTTCGCCGGTGCCATCAACGCCCTCGCCGGAGTCCTTTCGATGTCGATGGGCACCTACCTCTCTTCGAAAGCTGAGCGGGATGTGAGTGCGGCAACCGGGAGCGAAAACGGAACCAGCGCGGGTACCAGCCCCGTCCGCGACGCGCTGGTGATGGCGACTGCATATGCGTTCGGCGCCCTGGTGCCAATCGTCCCGTTCGCGGCTGGCTTTCTCAGCCGGGGAGCGGCGCTGGGGGTGGCAATGATCCTGGCCCTGCTAACGCTGTTCCTGCTGGGTTACGGCAAAGCGATGGTCAGCCACCAGAGCAGGGTCCGCTCCGGCCTGGAAATGCTGGTGCTGGCCTCGGCCGCCGGCCTGGCCGGATTCCTACTCGGCGCGATAGCCAGGGGTGTCTTCAACCTGGACGTGTAACCGGGCAACCGGAGCGATCAGCCGGGGAATCCGCCCGCCTTGAGCAAAGCGGAGGGTGGAGTGATCGCGAGCGCCGTGCCAACCCAGCGGGCGGTCTCGATGAGAGCCTCCAGGCTGAGGCCGGTCTGCCGGCCGGCCCGGTGCAGAAGGTAGACAAGGTCCTCGGTAGCTACGTTCCCGGATGCGGGAAAAGTCGGTCCGCCCGGCGAAGTGCTCGGCCACTGCCTCGGCGTCTGCCATCTGGGGCACCAGGGATGGATGAGCGAAGCTGACGATCTCAACTCGCGAAGCCCCGGCCGCCACCAGCCATTCGATCAGGTCGATCTTGTCGGCGGTGTCGAGAACCGCGGCCTCATTCTGGAGGCCATCCCGGGGACCGACTTCCACGATCTGAATCATGGTCGGAGGGTAGTTGTGGTGACCGGAGACGAGGCGCCCCACCGGGTTTCCTATCCTCGAACCGACCTAATGGAAAGGCAGCTCGTGGAGTATCGACGCCTCGGAAACTCAGGTATCAAATTGAGCGTGCTCTCACTGGGTTCGTGGATCACCTTCCACGGCCAGTTCGGGGACGAAGTCGCTCAAGAGAGCATGCAGGCGGCATTCGACGCAGGCGTCAACTTCTTCGACAATGCCGAGGCATACGCCGGGGGCGAATCCGAGAGCCTCATGGGCCGTTCCATCAAGGAGCTCGGCTGGGATCGGCAGGACTTCGTGATCTCCACCAAGTTCTTCTGGGGACTCCGGCCGGGCGCCAACATGCGCAACACCCTCAACCGCAAGTACCTGATGCAGGCGATCGACGGATCCCTCGAGCGCCTCGGGCTGGACTTCGTAGATCTGGTATTCGCCCACCGGGCCGATCCCGACACTCCGATCGAGGAAACCGTCTGGGCCATGCACGACATCGTGTCCTCGGGCAGGGCGCTCTACTGGGGGACGTCGGAATGGACGGCCGACGAGATCCGGGCCGCCTGGGAGATCGCCGAGCGACACCATCTCCATAAGCCGCAGATGGAGCAGCCCGAGTACAACCTGTTGAGCCGCCGCAAGGTGGAGAAGGAGTTCGCCCGTCTCTACGACGACATCGGACTGGGGGCGACCACTTTCAGCCCGCTGGCATCGGGACTCCTGACCGGCAAGTACTCGGACGGCATTCCCGAAGGGAGCCGGGGGGAAGCTCAGAAATGGCTGAGCGACTCGCTCACCGACGAAGCCAACCTGGCCAAGGTGCGAAGCTTGAGTGCGATCGCCGGTGAGCTCAAATGCACGCTGGCGCAGCTCTCGATCGCCTGGTGTGCGGCCAACCCCAATGTCACAACGGTCATAACGGGTGCCAGCCGGGTAGAGCAGGTCCACGAGAACCTGAAGGCGTTCGACGTCATCGAGCGCCTCGACCCCGACGTGATGGCTCGCATCGACGCGGCGATGGCCTAGAGATCCCCCGTTACGAGCGAGTAATCGCAGTTCCGTAACAAAGGATCTCGGCACTGGCGGTCCTGGGTCCGACGTCGGACCACTCGAACCGCACGTTGACGACCAGCTCCGATCCGAGGGCGCGGGCTTCTTCGATCATCCTGAGCCTGGCTTCCCTCCTGGCGCGGCTCAGCATCGTCTGATAGGTCTTGACCTCGCCCCCGATCAAGTTGCGCCAGGCGGCGAGGAACGACTTGAAGTAGTCGGCGGCAATGACGACCCCGCCTGCCACCAGCTGGCCCCCACCGGCGGTGATGCCGTCCGGGGTCTGCTTGACATCGACGACTATCACCGATGCCGCAGCGACTTCCCTCCGATCAAGGTCGGCCAGATGGTTCCGCTCGCGATAGCTGCCTACCAGGTATCCGAGAAGCACGAGTCCGGCCGTAATGGCCAGCGCAAGAACGAGTCCGGCCACCTCAGACCACCGTCACCGCGGTGCCGTAGGCATACAACTCGGCAGCTCCGCCAGCCACCGAAGACGTAGTGAATCGCACGTTGACGACGGCGTTGGCTCCGAGCCCCTCGGCCTGAGCAACCATCCGGTCGAGAGCTTCTTGTCGCGCCTCGGACAGGAGCTCGGTGTAGGCCTGCAGCTCGCCACCCACCAGGTTCTTGAGGGCAGCTCCGATATCACGTCCCAGGTGCTTGGCCCGGATGGTGTTGCCCTGGACCAGGCCTTGGAAGGCCGTGATCTCCTTTCCGGGCACCGTCTCGGTATTGACCAGAATCACGTCATCGCCTCCTCGGGTCGTCCAAAGCAAGCCTATGGCGTTCCAAGCCCTCCGATGCTCCTAGGCGGTCAGCTCGGCTACTGCGGCAATCACCTCGGCCGGTTCGGCCCGCACCCGATGGTTGACATCGACGAAAGCGAATCTGATAACTCCGGACTGGTCCACGACATACGTGGCCGGTACCGGGACCTCCCAGACATCCGAGCCATTCATCTGGTCAATGTTTCGGTCGATGTCCCGGTAGTGCTCAATCAAGCTGTCTTCCAGTTCGAACACCAGGTTGAACTGACGGGCAACCACGTTGTGCTGATCGGACAGGACCGGGAAGGTGATCTCATGCTTGTCGATCATGCCGAGTGACTCGTCGGGAACGTTGGGCGAAATCGCCACAAGAGTCCCTCCCGCGTCCTTGATCGCCTCGAATTCGCGCTGCAAAGCTCGCAACTCCAGGTTGCAAAACGGACACCAGGAGCCCCGGTAGAAGGAAATGATGGCCGGACCCTGCTCCAGGACCTCCCCCAACTTGACGGTGTTCCCGAAGGCGTCCGGCAACTCGAACATCGGTACCGTGTCGCCCACGTTCAGCGCTGTGTCGGCTATGCCCGATGCGGCCAGTGCCGCTGCTTGCTCTCCGTAGATCGCCTTTCGTTCTGCGTCGGCATTGGCCGCACTCTTGGCCGCGAGGGCCGCCGTCTCTTCAGCGAGCGTCATGGTCTATCTCCCGATTCTTCGTTCCGTCGATCACCGTGGATTCGGCTCCAGAAGGTAACGCGCGCGACCCCGAAGTTGTTTCCGACTGTTCCTCTTGAGTGGAGCGACGGCATGGATTCATTGGTCTTTCACAATCCTCCTTCGACCGTCGAGCTTTCGTCATACCATGCCCGCATGAAGGCAAGCACCAGGTGGCGGCGGTCCATGGACTCACTGCTGTCGATCGGCAGGTTCGAGGGCGAATCCGCGGACCAGCGCGGTCGACGGCGGATTGTCGTTGGGATTCTCTTGCTGTCCTCGGTGGGTCTCGTCCTCGGACTGCAAAGCGCCGAGGGTGGATGGATTGCCGCGATGGACTTTCTCAAGGCCGGTTCACACCTGGGTGCCCTGGTTGCGCTCAGACTGTTTCCCCGTCGGCTGGGTCCCATCCTCTTCGTGGCGTTTGGAATCGACCTCATCGCCGACGTCATTTCCAGTGTGATGCTGGGAGGCCTCTATGACTCGGGCTTGCAAGTGCTTTGGTCAATGATCGCTCCCCTGGCTGTTCTGGTGGTGCTGGGCGTGCGAGCGGCACTGGTGTGGTTCGGGCTCTTTGTCGGAGCGGTGATCCTTGTCGCCAGCAGCTCATCGTGGGCCGACGCCAGGTATGAGGTTGACAACCCGGAGCTTGATGGAGCATTGGTCATAGTCGGCGTCACCATCTTCGTGGTTCTGGCCCTCTCATACTTCGTACGGCAACGTGATCGCTTCCAGAAACAATCGGACGATCTCCTCCACAACATCCTCCCGGACGAGGTGGCGACCCGGCTCAAGGAAGCCGAAGGGATGATTGCGGACCAGTTCGACGATGCCTCGGTGCTCTTCCTCGACGTCGTCGGATTCACACCGATGTCGGCCTCAATGACGCCGGCCGAACTGGTCGGCTTGCTCAACGAGATCTTCACCGACCTGGACGCCTTCGTCGCAGACGAGGGTCTGGAGAAGATCAAGACGGTCGGCGACGAGTACATGGTGGCGGCCGGGGTGCCGACTCCACGCCCCGACCACGCCCACGCCATCGCCGATCTGGCACTGCGGATTCAGGATCACCTGGGATCCCACGAGTTCGCCGGTCATCCCATAACCGCCCGTATCGGAATCAACTCCGGTCCGGTAGTGGCGGGGATTATCGGCCGCAGCAAGTTCTCATATGACCTGTGGGGGGAAGTGGTGAACACAGCCAGCCGCATGGAGTCACATGGAGAACCAGGAGCCATCCAGCTCTCAGCCGCGACCTACCAACGAATCCGCGATCAGTTTGAGTGCGAGCGGCGCGGGACAATCGAGGTGAAGGGCATCGGTGATCTCGAGACCTGGTTCCTGCGCGGCCGACTCGTCAAAGAAACGGCCGATAGCTGACCGGGTTGCGGCCGATGGGCGATCCAGAAAAGGTGACCACGTCCTCTGGAGACCATCGAGCCTTTACATCACCCTGGCTGGAGCGGCAGTCCGGTTAGCGAGAGCCGGAGAGGGGGTGAGTCTGAGGCATGCCCTGAGCGACGCCGCTCTACCACGCCTATCCCTAAGGAGGGGTTTCCAGCCATGATGATGATTGCCCTATTCCACTGGAAGGAGGGACTCAGTCACGAGAAGGTGATGGAGTGCCTCGCCCGCCGAATGGATTACGTCTTTCCCGAGAGGATGCACATGCTGCGCGAGGTGTGGCCTGCCTCGTCGGGGCCGGAATTTCCGGGAGTTGTCTCGATCTTCGAGGTGCCCGACTACGCGCCGCTGATGGAAGTGGAGCTGTTCTGGTCCGAGTATCTCAACATCACGTTCCTGCCGGCCATCTCGGCCGACGACGGCATCAAGCTCGGCAAGGACATCATGACCCGGATGATGACGCCCGCCTGAGAGATACAGATTCAGCCTTGTAACTGGGTTACGGATTCCCGGAGAGTATGTGAGGTGCCCATGGCACAATGGGCTCATGGCCGTAAGCCGGGCGGAAAGACGACGAGACCGGGAGCAGCGGGTGATCGCGGACTTTGGCGAAACTGGCGCCTCAGTCGCTCTAGATCTCCTGCAGCTGACCGAACTCGCCTGGCATGACAGCTACGGAGAGGTCACCCCATCCGAAGGAGTGATCGACGACATTCTCTTGCTCAGCGGGGGAAGTCTCGAGAAACTCATCGAAGCAGCCCTACTGGCCGTCACCGACTGGCGGGATCTCAGAGTCGCCGCCGACAGGCTCCGCGACCGCACCTGACGAGCACCGCCGACTCTCGCAGGGATTCCAAGGGCACCGAGCCGATATCATCGGCATCTGGAGTAGCGGAGATGGAGACGGACCGATGTCAGAAACCAGAACCACGTCCTTGAGCCCACTGCAAGAGACCGTCAGCCACTCTGCAACCGACTTCTGGAACGATTCATGTTCAATTGAGGAGTTGACCTACGCCATCGAGCACGGGGCTGTGGGAGCCACCAGCAACCCCACCATCGTCGAGCAGGTCCTCCGCCAAGAACGACACCTCTGGGAGGACCGGATCCACCAGATCATCGAAGACAACCCGTCCTGGACGGAAGAGGACATCATGTGGAAGGTCTTCGAGGAGATAGGGGTCAAGGGGGCCGAGCTGTTGTTGCCTGTGTTCGAGCGGGAAGGCGGCAGGAAAGGTCGGCTGTCCATTCAGACCAACCCGGCCAACTACCGCAACATCGAGAGAATGGTCTCCCAGGCCGAGCATTTCTCCACGCTCGCGCCCAACATTCAGGTCAAGCTCCCGGCAACCAGCCAGGGCATCATCGCCATCGAGGAAGCAACCTACCGGGGGGGTGAATATCAACGCGACGGTCAGTTTCTCCGTGCCGCAGGCGATTGCCATCGCCGAGGCGATGGAGCGCGGTCTCGCTCGACGGGACGAGGAGGGCCTGTCCACCGAGGACATGACGCCGGTCACGACCATCATGATCGGGCGCACCGACGATTGGATGCAGGTCGTCACCAAGCGAGACGGGATCACGGTCAACCCGACATTCCTCCCCTGGGCCGGAATCGCCGTCTTCAAGCGGGCATACGGCCTGTACCAGGAGCGCGGATACCGGCCGCGTTTGCTGGCGGCCGCATACCGCCATCATTTGCACTGGTCGGAGTTGATCGGAGGAGACGTGGTCCTCACCATCCCCTCGGCGTGGCAGAAGCTGTTCAACGCCTCGGACGTCAACGTGCGGGAGCGCATCGGCGATCCGGTCGCTCCCGAGATCGTGCAAGAGCTGTACGACCGGATTCCCGATTTCCGGGGCACGAAGGACACCGGCAATGGGCACCGAGAGTCGGGCACGGCGGCAATCGAGCAGTTCACCGAGACCAAGACCGTGTTTCTGGACTACAGCGGCACGCTACAAAGGGCCCACATCGACGAGCCAACCGGCGACACTTCCTGAGTGAGTCCCCCGTCTAAACGCAGGCTTTCAGACTCGGCCTCGGGGTGAGGACCGCTCGGCCCGCCTAGCCTGCAGCGGTGGCTGGCACCCCCCTCAGACAATCCCTGCAGCCCACCTCCGGTCTCCGCGAGTCACTGGATCGAGTGCGGATCGTAAACCACCGGGCCAGTTCGGACGGTCACGCTCTCTGGTTACCCCGCTCTATATGTACCGCTATGTGCGGGGGTCTGCTGGGTTTCTCGGCCCCGGCCGGTTGCCCTCGGGTAGGTTGAGGATGCGCGTTGCATATGAAGGGAGGCGCACCGTGCCCAAATACATTACGTTCTTCTCGTATTCGCCTGAGGCGGTCAAGGCCATGATCCATCATCCGAGTGATAGGTCAGCTGCCGCGACGGCGTTGGTCGAGTCATTGGGTGGAACCGTGGAGGCGTTCTATTGGATGCAGGGAGCCCACGACGGGTTTCTGATTAGTGAGTTGCCCGACAGTGTGAGCGGAACCGCCCTGGTGGCGGCGGTGGGGAGTACCGGGGCGATCACCAATCTGGAATCACACGAACTCTTCGACCATGACCAGCAGGCTGGCATCGTGGCGGCGGCCAAGACTGCGCTGGAGGCATATACCCCGCCGAACTAGTCGAGCCGTGGCGCATTGTTGAGGAGTGGGTCTTCGAGATCACACCGACGGTCACGCGAAATGTCAACGAAACGTGTGACGACGATTTCTACAAGCGGGAAGTGACCATCGACCACGATCCAACCAACAAAGCTGGTATTGATGGACTCAACGAGATATGTGCGGCGTCGATGCTTGAGATCGCTGTCACCGTATCCCGGTTGGCCTTCGTCTGTAGGTTGTCATCACTAAAGGGAGGCTGCGATGGAGAAGATGAAGCGGACAATCGCAACGATGCGGTGGTATCACTGGTTTGTGGCCGCAGTCGTGCTGTTCGTGATCGGACTCGGCGCCCTGGCGGTGCTTGGGGATGGAGAAACCGCTACCGGCGAGGACGACACGAGCCTCGTAAATGGTCTCTCTTACTTTGCCTGGCTCCTGGCCTGGCTTGGCGCCATCATCAGCGTAGGAATGGGCGTCGTCGTGATTTGGAAGGCCAACCAGTCCCCGGAGTCTCGCTGATCGGCATGCAGTATTGGACTACCGCAGCCTCATCGGAGTGACGAAGCCAGCACCAGCGAAAGTGTTTGACCCGCCTACGCAGGTGGCGCAATCTGCCCACCAAGACCGCTCAATATGTGCCGATATGCGCGGCGAGAGCCCACGTGATCAAGGTTGAGCTTCATGACCAGGTTGAAGCTGCAGCTACTTTGAGTCCAGTCCAGAAGGCACGATCAGTGGCTCCGAGGCGGTAGGAAGGGTCCAACGGGGAAGCAATCAATGCTGAGGCGTTCTATCCTCTCGCCACTACCGTCTGAGAGTCATCGGTTTGTGCATCGTCTAGGTCTACTGTCTGGGATATTCACCTTGGCGGTTGTCGCTGCCGCTTGCGGCGACTCCGTGACCTCCCCGACCTCCGTTCCCACGAGTGCGACCGCCACGACTGGGCAGACGAGCAGCACGGTCCCGTCGTCAGCGACCACAGTGGCTGCGACGGTTCCAACGACGATTGCTGCGACTACGACGCTTGTGCCGACAACCACCATCATCGCTGATGGCGTAGTTGTCATCGAACTCGGGTTCTCTGAGGGTCAGGTCCAGGGCGAGGACCGGTACGAGGTGGACAGCGGTGCGGTGGTCCGCATCATGGTCACATCCGACGTGACCGACGAGGTGCATGTCCACGGCTATGACGTCTTCGGCGATGTCGTTCCTGACGTTCCGGCCGTGATCGAGTTCACCGCCGACATTCCGGGGATATTCGAGGTGGAGCTGGAGGAAGCGGGGAGAGTGCTTTTCGAGCTGGTGGTGGGCGCGTGACGATGGCGCGCCGAGCCTTTGTGGTGCTCGGTGTCGCCGCCGGTCTCGGGCTGGTGCCGGCTCCGGCTGTCGCTCACGGCATTGGCGGACGCGCCGACCTGCCGGTGCCCGTTGAGTTCTTCGTTGTCGGGGCTGGGATGGTGCTCGTCGTGACGTTCGTGGCGTTGGCGGCGCTGTGGCCCAAGCCGCGTTGGCAGGAGGCTCCCACAGGCCGGGTGATACGGGGAGGCTGGGTGGGACCGGTGCGCGGACTGCTTGCAGCACTCGGACTCGTGGGCCTGGCTGTGGTGGTCGCTGGGGGGCTGTTCGGCGACGACACGCGAACCAACGCCGTCCCGGTACTTGTGTGGGTGTACTTCTGGTTGGTCATCCCCTTCGCTTCGGCCGTTGTGGGCGACCTGTGGCGCGACGTCAACCCGTGGCGCACGCTGGCCGTGCTGGCCAACGCCGGCAATGAACAGCGACGCGACGTGCTGGTGCGCTGGGGCGTATGGCCGGCCACGGCTGCGTTTGTCGCCTTTACCTGGCTAGAGCTGGTGTCTGTGGATTCGGGGGAGCCCCGCACCCTCGCTGTCGCCGCCATCGTCTATTCGATTTACCTGTTTGTGGCAGTCGGCTACGCGGGTCGCGAAGTGGGAATCGGTTCGGCGGATGCTTTCAGCGTATACAACAGCACGATGGGGCGGATCGCTCCGTTGGGTCGTAACGAGGCAGGCGAGCCGGTGTGGCGAGGCTGGCTGCGCGGGTTACCGGGGATACCGGTGCGCCCGGGAATGGTCGTTTTCGTCATTGCCCTCATCGGTACCGTCACCTACGACGGGCTGTCAAGGACGCCGTGGTGGCGCGACCTGGTCGGCTCCGTGGCCGGGGAGCAGTGGTTTGGCACCCTCGCCCTGTTAGGGACGGTCGCCGGCGTAGGGGCGGGCTACTGGTTGGCTTCGTGGGCGGCGGTACGCCTTTCCGGCGAAGACGTTCCCATATCAGACGTCGCTCGGAGCTTCGTCCACACACTGGTGCCAATCGCCCTGGCCTATGCGGTGGCCCACTACTTCACCCTCGTGATCTTCGAAGGTCAGCTCCTGCTCACCGCAATCAGCGATCCCTTTGGCAAGGGCTGGGACTTGTTCGGCACTGCCGATCACACGGTCAACTTCTGGCTGTCGACAAATGCCATCTGGTACATCCAGGTGGCGGCGATCGTCGGTGGCCACGTCGCTGCGGTTGTCCTGGCCCACGATCGAGCCCTAGCGGTGTTCCCTCCGTCGCGCGCTGTCAAGACGCAATATGCGATGCTGGTGCTGATGGCAGGGCTTACGATGCTCGGGCTCGTCCTGTTGGCCTCAGGATGATCGAACTCCTGGCGTTGTAGGTTTGCCGGTGCGTAGGTCACTGTTCGGCGGCAGCGATCGCCTCGAGGATCGTTTGCACCGTTTCTTGGCCAGCGGGGTCGTCGGGAAGTGCTATCAACTCGTCATCCACGAGGTGTTGGAAGATCAGGGTGAGGTGGTTGGCGCCGGCGATCATCACTTGGCTGGCTTCATAACCGGCCGATCGAAGTGCTGCCGTGGCGTCGTCGGATTGCCACGGTTCACAGATCGTGTCGTTCTCTCCTGCGACGAGGATCACCTGGGACTCCGTATTCGTCCATCGAGGGGTATTCGGATCGAAGTCGAACGTCTGGCCCTGGAATTCGTAGTGGCATCCCGCGACAGCCACGGTCACATCGGCACGGGGCGCCCCTGAAAAGCAATCGTCGTAGGTACCTCCCGGCCCGTAGGCCGCAGCACCGAAACTCCCTTCGAGCACCAGCGTGGAACCGAGAGAGAAGCCGACAGAGGTAACCGGCCGTTCGAGATCTCCGCCATATTCGGCGGCGACACTTCGGGCGTACCGGTACCCGCACTCGGCGTCCTGTTCCCAATGCTGTGGAGAAGTCGACCGGTAGTCGGCAGCGAAGACCACCAGGCCCTGACTTGCCAATGCCCTGGCCATCTCAGCCAAGTCCTGCCTCCTGCCGCCGGTGCCGTGAAGCGCGTACACAACGGGCCATGCTCCGTCGGCGTCGGGCGTCCAGACCGAGATCTGCTGCGTCGTTTGGTGAGACACGACCGATTCTGACACCTCGAATGGAGGCCCTGTTTCACTGCCGGACCCACAGGCGCTGGCGACCGCGCCGAGGGTTAGGAATGCGATGCCCAAGGCGAACAGGGTGACACTGTCACCCGCTAGGCGAGACGTCGTGGGGCTTGCCGGCGCAGGATTGCGTTGGAAGCTGACCACAGCCGTGATCCCAACGACGGCGGAGAGAAGGCCAACAACAAGAACGATCACCAAAACGACGAGAGCGCCTCCTACTGGATGAACACGATTCCCTCATAGCACGAACTGGGCGGGTAGGGCCAGAGGACCTTTCAGCCCATATCTGAACACGCAAAGAAGGTACGTCGTTGGCCTCGACGATTACTCCGTCTTCGAAGCGGTAGTCGGAGAACGCACACCACTCGGCTCGCTTGCCTGTCGGCTCCCGCCTGCTCAATGATCCGGCTGCTCTGCGCACAGCTTCTGGTCAGCTCGCGGGCCCCTCGTCGACGAATACACCGCCCTTCACCACGAGGCGGATTAGGAGCTGGGGTGGATGCGCCAAGCGAACCTGGACGCGATAGAAGCATCGTTCGTCGACCAGTCGGTGAAGGAACGCATCGTCGACCGCATCAACGGGCGGTAACTGATGGTCGATAGGATGACCCCGATCCCCTCGACAAAACGACCATCTGTCAGCACCCGATACGGCATAGCTGTGGCACAGACACCGAAACTCATCTTGGCTACACGATCGCCCAGCCGGGCAGCACAGCTCGCGGCTGCAGGATTCGACTTCGAACGGGTCGATCCCCGATACCGCGACCCCGAGCAACCGGGCCAATCTCTGGCACCGGAACTGGAGGCACGAGCGCTCGCTGGGCGAAAAGCCATCAGTGTCTATGAACTGACGGTAAATGGGAACGTCATCCTGTCGGCGGATACGATCGTGATCACGGCGAGCAACACGCATCTCGGCAAGCCGGCGAATGCTGATGAGGCGCGTTCCATGCTCGACGAGCTCATCGCGAATCCGCATCGGATCGTTACGGGAATTGCGATCATGGTCTCAGACAAGCTCCTCTTCGCTCACGAGGAGGCGGTCGTCACCATCACGCCACCGTCCAGCGAGGCCGTTGACCGGTTCATCGAGAGCGGCGCATGGCAGGGAGCAGCAGGGGCGTATCGAGTCGATGACGTGAGGGAAACTGGCTGGAGTATCACATCTTCGGTGGACCCAGTCGGGGGGCTTCCCATAGAACTGGTGACACGGATGCTGAGCGAGGTAGGGGTTGACCCGGATGGATGATGTAACAGCGGGTGCGCACAAGGACACCAATGCCCGTCGGGTCGCACAAGTCACGACATAGCAAAAGCCGCCGGTGTCTCTCAGACCGCGGTATCACTCGTACTCAGAGGCAAGGCAGACGGCAGCATCTCAGCCAAGAACCAGGAGGCGATCTGTGAGTATGTGCTGTTCTAGGCGGTGCCCTGTACTGGCCGTGCTGGCGGAGTGGAAACGGGGTCGCCGCTAACCGTCGCCTGGCGGGTCGGCTGGCACCGTCCATACCATGCGCGTGCCTCCCTCTGGGTAGTTTTCAACGACCCAGGTCCCGCCTAGCCTGCTAGCCCGGTCGTTCATGTTGGTGAAACCGAACCCCGGTGGTTGGGCATCGGCGAGACCGTTCCCGTCGTCGAGCACCTCGAGAACGATGTCGGTGGCGACGTCGAGCCGCACTTCGACGGAGCCGGCGTGGGCGTGCTTGGCCACGTTGGTGAGCGCCTCCCGGAGGGTCGGGATGAGTTGCTCTTCGACCCGCGGCGGAACCAGACCGAGGTCCCCCTCAATGGTGACGTTCGGCTCGAAGCCAAGGAGGTCCGTGGTTACCCAGATCACGTCGCGGATGGCAGTCGATAGGTGTCCGCCCGCTGTGGGAGGGTTGAGATCGAAAATGATGCCGCGAAGCCGGGTGATGCTCCCGTCGAGCCGTTCGATCGCTGTCTTCATGCGGTTGACGAGCTCGGGATCGTCCAACTTCGCTTGGATCACTTGAAGGCCGAGGCCGCTGGCGAAGATCTCCTGGATCACTGTGTCGTGTAGATCTCGGGCGATCCGCTCGCGGTCCTCGAGAATGGCAAGCCGCTCACGGGCAACACGAAGCTCACGTTCCGCGACTTCTCGTTCGAGAATGTTCCGGATCGACGCCAGAACGTATGGCTCGCCTTCGATCTCGAAGGGACTGAGCGCAATGTCGGCTGGAAACGTCGACCCATCGCGGCGGCGTGCTACAAGGGTGAAACCGGCTCCCATCGGGCGGGTCCGTGGGTTCGACGCGAACTCCTCTCGCTGACGATGATGCTCCGATCGCAACGACTCCAGCATCAGCTCCTCCACCGACAGACTCTCGAGCTCCTCGACTGTTGTGTCGAACAACTCGGCGGCTTGCGGGTTGGCGCGCACAACCCGGCCTTGGGCGTCAACGACGATGACTCCGTCAGGGGCAGCATCGAAGAAAGCGTCCCCGAGGTTGCTGCCATGCGCGTCGGTGGGGCCGATGACTGTCATCGCTTCATCGTACCGAGGCGTCGCTAAGGCCAAGGTTCAAGGGCCTAGTTCCCGCCGTGCGGTTTGGTCAACACACGAACGTACCGCGCGACCGTGCAGTCGTCGCGGCGGGAGCGCACAGAACACCTGGGTAGACATGGTGGGCTTAGGGCGGATCTACGCCAATGACCAAGGGCTCGTTTTCAGTGGGCCCGGTGGGGATCGAACCCACGACCTTCGGATTAAAAGTCCGAACAAACCCATCCCTGCTCATACCGCCTGGTCCCGGATGGCCCTTGTCTGTTGGGATTCATGGGAGTGGCGTACCGGCCTGTACCCGGTGATCCCGTCTGATTCTCGGGCGTTTGTTATCAGTTCGTTATCAGTAAGGAGCCGGTCCACGGTGGCAAGACCCCGCTAGATATTGCCGGTTCTGTGCGGGTATCTTGCGGAGGCTTTCATCGTTTACTCTTCCGGTCCATCGCCCGAACTCTGAGATTTGCGATGCTGGATGATGGCGGCGATGAGGAATACAACGCCTGCAACGATCAAGAAACGACTGCTATTCAGCCCGATGACAATGAACATGATTCCGATAGCGATGAGTGCTGCCGGTGCCGTCTTCTTACCAACTTCGCTCATGCTGCCACCCTCTTGGCTTCAGTGGATTCCTGACGAGAGACCGTAGCTGATAGAGCCAGCTACCAAGGTGCGATAGATCGGAACATATGGGGCGGGCAGATGACGGCTATTGATGATTGGCCTGAGCCTGGCGTTCTGCCGCGATCCACCCAGCGGCTGCACCAACGACGGCCAGGACTCCACCGGCAATAAGGGCCGCTGTCTGGGGTGAACCGGTGTACTCAATGCCGATCAGGCTGCGGCATACCTCCCGGCTCAAGTCCTCAACCCCAGTCGACGGATTGGATCTAGCTGTGATGCTGCACGAGAACGGAGCGACCAGAACGTATCCGACGAGGAATCCCACGACCAGCGACAGACTCGCCCAGAACACCCGTGGCCGAGAACGAAACGGACTCAGCACTGCCAGAGTTACTCCCACCAGCAGGAAGGGAATACCGATACTGAATCCGGTGATGAATCCGAACCCAACGAGGAATGCCACCAATCCCCAGTACGAATTCTTAGACGACGAGGATGGCTCAGTCATAGGACCCCCAGCACCCAGAGCCTACGCGACCCACCTATTTCTCCCACCATCCGCCGTATCACCCGACCTGCCGCCCACGCATATCGGCACATAAAGAGCGGCCTTGTTCAGAGATCCGGGGAGGAGCTGTAGCCTCTCGACATCGTAACTCTATATATGTAGAATCATGACATGAGCCGTTATCGTTCCCCGTCAATTCAGACTCGTGCCGTTCTCGAACTCCTGGCGAACGATCCCAGTCAGTGGCGCCATGGGTACCATCTCTCCCAGGAGACTGGAATCGCCTCAGGGACCCTGTACCCGCTCCTGATGCGACTTTCAGAACGCGGCTTCCTCGAATCTCGATGGGAGCAGGTCTCCGCGGCTGGCCGACCACCCCGGCACCTCTATCGGCTAACGACAACCGGCAGCCAATATGCCGCCGAAATGGTCGTCAAGACCCGTAGGCGAAGTGCGCCCCGAGCGTTGCCAGGTAGCGCATGAGCCGAACGCATCGCATGCTCGCCACAATCGTGCCACCTCCCCGTCGCCAGTGGGTCCTTGCCCATGAAGCAGAGTTCGACCACATAGAAGGGCGTTGGCAGCGGTGGCGGTGGGCTTTTGGGTTGGTCAGGGTCACCGGTTGGGCATTGGTCAGCCAACTACGCCACGATCCTCGTTCCTTCCTAGGCGGTGCCCTTACAAGGATCGTCATTTCTACCCAATCGATAGTCAATGTCGCCGCAGGGGCGGGCATTTTGGTCCTCTACCTCCAACAATCAAACGCCCCCGTGTTCGTACTCATACTCAGCCTGGTGTTGCTGTTGCAAGGGTCCTATACAGTCGCCTTCGTCGCCGGTGTGCTTCGCCCCCACCATGACGGTGCCCGGTACCTACAGCTCGGCGGGAGCACGCTCGCCCTCATCGTCGGTGCGGGCGGGTTCGCTGTCGGCTTCTCCGCCAATCTTGGTCCGGTCAACGCTGACCCGGAATACGGGCCAATGATCCTCGCCCTCCTGATCGCTGGCCACGGTCTCGCGTCACTGCTCGCATTCACGCCCAATACGACCAGGACGACACCCACCCCTTAAACACGACACTCGCACATAACGGCACATAAAGAGCGGCGTAGCCGGGACGTGTCCGGGCCGTCTGGGCGCTAGAGATTGCCGGTTATGGAGCGGGTGAGATGAGTCTCTGTGCCCTAGGCGGGATGGCTGTCCGGTGTGAGCCTGAGGGGAGACCGCCTGACTTGAGGGGCATCGGGTACGCGTTTTGGTGCCGGTATGCGTCTTAATGGGTGAAACCTGTCAAGGGTCCCACATGAGAGCTATCACCGAACCGAGAGAGAACGTGCCGGTTGTCCGTGCTTGGCAGCCATTCGAAGTGTTCTATCGCGATGAGCTACCGGGGGTTCTTGCGCTCTGTTTGGCGGTTTCCCGGCGGCCGTGGGTGGCTGAGGAGTTGGCTCAGGAGGCGTTCTTGAAGGCGTATCGCGGCTGGGACAAGGTGGGTGGTTATGAACGACCTGACGCTTGGGTGCGTCGGGTCGCGCTGAACTTGGCTGCTTCGTGGGGACGCCGGGTCCAGGCTGAGACTCGAGCGTTGCTGCGTGCAGAGCTGCGGCCAGCGAACCTTCCCACCGGGGCGCCACCCGATGACGAGTTTTGGGAGGCGGTGCGGTCTCTTCCCCGCCGCCAAGCACAAACGCTCGCCCTCTACTACGTGGAAGACCGTCCGGTTGAAGAGATCGCCACGGTCCTGGGGATCGAACCAGGCACCGCACGGGTACACCTCACCAGGGGGCGACGCAACCTCGCTACGCGACTCGGATTGAAGGGCGGTGAGTCAGAATGATGTTGGATCAACGAGGCCACGACGCTGCCGAGAACCTGCGCCGCTACGCCGCTGAGCGAACTGCCGAGGCTGATTTCCGCGAGGTGCGTCGCATCGACCGGAGGCATCGGCTGATTTCCGCCGTCGCCACCATCGTGGTGGTGACAGTCTTTGCGGTGCTCACCAGTGTCTGGCTACTTGGCAGTGGCGAACCACCCGTGGTCATCGAGCCTCCGGTGCCAACGACCAGTTCGGTTCCGGGGACGACCTCTGTGCCCGAGACGACGGTGCCGACATCCGATAACACGACGGTCACGACGACACCCGCTCCCGCGCTCGTCGTCCCGTCCCTGGGTGAAGGGTGGGAAGTCGTGCTTTCGACCCGTCCTGGAGACTCGCCATTCATGAAGAACATCTCGGTGTTCCCCACCGATGATGGCTACTACGTCGCGTTCTTGGAGAACAACTGGCACCTGATGACGCTCGACGGCGATGAGCCAACCCTGGTCGATACGGGAGTGCCGGGCTCGGTGGCGACCGACGGCGGTTTCGTGACGACTGGAACGGGCGTTGTCGCATGGGCCGGCGTTGGGCCCGAATCCAACATGGAGGCTCAGCTGTGGATGTCGGCCGACGGCATCAGCTTTGAGCGTGTCGCAGAGGACCTGTTCGCCGGCTGTGCCGGAGGGTCGAACTGCTGGGGCACCGAGATCTACGCGGCGGCGGGGGCACCCTCTGGTCGCGTGGTGGCGCTCGCCTACGACCCTCTCGTTTGGAAACCGGAGTGCGATTGCTTCGAGCTCAACCCTGTTGCTCTCGTCTCTGACGACGGCCGGGAGTGGACGAGGGAGCCGCTCGACCTGATCAGTGTGCTGCCGGCCGAGTGGCAGGGGGCGGCGGATATTCGTAGTCCGCTGGTGTACGTAGATGGACGTTGGCTCACCTATGGCACCCGCTACTACAACGACGGCTACACGACGGACACTGCGTTCTTCGCCTCGCGGAACGGCATCGACTGGCAGCTTGTCGACACTGGTGATCTCTTTGATGAGACCTACTTGCTGGGCATGGCCGCCAACGACCGTGGCGTGGTTGCTCTAGCCAACGGAGCTGCGTACTGGTCTGCCGACGGGAACGACTGGAGCAGCGTCACTCTGCCGAACGGAAACCTGGCTGCTGATTGCATAGCCGCCTACGACGACGGCTATGTCGTGGTGGGTCGTCTGAATGCCAGAGAAACAGAGCCCGCCAATGCAATCTGGTACTCCGCCGACGGGACCACCTGGTCGCGCATGTCGCTCCATCTCGAGGAACCCACCGGATGGAACGCCATCGTCGGAGATGGTTCGAACCTGGTCGCAATAGGAGTGACCGAGACCAACCTGCGTGGCATCTGGCGCTGGTCCGGGTGACGGATCGAACCGGCACGTCGCCGATTACCCTTCTTGTTATTCCGTGAGACTCAGCAGAAAAGCCCACTCAGATCACTCGGCATGCGCCATAACGATCACCGGCCTGGGGCCGCACATATCGGCTGTCGCCTGCCCAGGTGTGCTTCGCACCAGGAGACATCAACGGCTGTGCGCGGGCCGGCTCGTGGCATCTAGATGTGACTGATCGAACACTGTTCGATCGATTCCGTTATCAGATTGTTTTCGATCGATTCCGTTATCAGATTGTTTTCAGTGACACGAATTCAAGAGGGTTCGACAGGTCACCGCGTCGCGAATACCAATAACTACAGGCTCATTCTCAGTGGGCCCGGTGGGGATCGAACCCACGACCTTCGGATTAAAAGACCGAATCGGGCCAATCCCCTGACCTCGGGGTTCACCAGATCGGTCCCATTGGGACTGGGTTTTGGTTGCAGGCTGTTGTCGGCTGATCAAAGCTCTTAGTGGGTGTCTTGTGGACAGATTGTGGACAAGGACCGTCACGGTCCCTTGCCTACTTGCCGGGAGACCACCGTCGATGTAGCGCATCACGTCGGGGTCGTTGTCAAGCTCGAACAGCACATCGGCGTCTTCCATCGTGAAGCGCCGCAGCACCAGTCGGTCAGTTTCCAAAACGACGTGCATCTCCCACATTCTGCTCGACAAACCGCACAGAATCGGCATTCTTCAGCGGCTCGGCGCAAGGAAGGCGCTGACAGCGATAACCCAGCTCAAGATGTGCCGATATGTGCGCGTCGGCCCGTCACCGCTGGTTGGTCTCGAGCGCGCCTGAGAACATGAAGTCGGGCACCAACGGTCAGACAGCGGCATAGACCTGCCATTTGTCGGGTACACCTTTGAGCGCGTGCTCCCCGCGATCATCGAATACGATGCCGGACCCAGCAACGAGGTCTTTCACAGTCCGAGACACGAGAACCTCACTTGGCCCCGCAAGGCCGGCGATCCGCGCCCCAATGTGAACGGCGATGCCAGCAACATCATTACCCATCCGCTCAATTTCGCCCGTGTGGACTCCGGCTCTTACCTCTAAGCCAAGAACTTCCAACTGGCGTCCAATTTCCTGGGCACACTGGATAGCTCTTGCTGGACCGTCGAAGGTCGCCAAGAACCCATCACCCGCCGTGTTGACCTCCTCGCCTCGAAAACGATCAAGCTGGGAACGGAGGATGCTGTTGTGAGTCTCCAGCAGCTCCCGCCAGCGGCTATCTCCCAGCAGAGAGGCACGGTCCGTGGACCCCACGATGTCGGTGAATAACACCGTTGCGAGAACCCGATCGGGTGTCACGGCCACTCGATGACCAGTCAGAAACTCCCTTATCTCGCTGACCACGAGACCAGGCTCGAACCAGGGGACGTGATCGGCACCAGGCAACTCCACGAACCGGGCATCCGGAATCTCACGAGCCAAGTACCGACCGTTCTCCACATGGCAAATGCGATCCCCCTCCGAGTGGATCACCAGCGTCGGAACACGAATAGTGCGAACGATGTCACGAACGTCGATATCGAAAGCCATCCGCATGAAAGCCTCCGCACCGCCCGGGGTATTGGCGTTCCTCTGCAGACGCGCCGACCAGTCAACAAGCCATGGCGTGTCCTCCTGGCTCGGAGCCAAATACTGCATGAACGGGCCGGGTTTGCCCCATCGCTCGGGCATCGTTGCCATCGACGCCTCGAAGTCCTCCTCAGTGGCTTCACCCCACGGCCACCCCTCGTCCTTGCGCTCCCGCACTTCGGCACCCATAAGGATCAACCCCGCGGTCCGTTCGGGATGTGCAGCCGCAAACAACATCGACAAAGGACCGCCCTCAGATTCGCCGATGAGACTGGCGGACTCGCTACCCACGGCGTTCATCACAGCCGTGATATCGTCCATCCGAACCTCAAGGGGGGTGGCGCCAGGAACCTGATCCGACATCCCCATACCGCGCTTGTCGAACAAGATCACGCGAGCGAACTCGCCCAAAAGTTCACAGAACCGCCGATAAGCCGGTAACTCCCACTCAACTTCCCGGTGAGACCACGCACCCTGCACGTAAACAATGTCCACCGGCCCATCGCCTACAACGTGATACGCCACTTGCACATCACCGCTGCGAGCAAACCGGATATCAAGCATGAACCGACTGTAGTGGTAGATGCCGATCAGCCCTCGAGCCTACGTCGACCCGGAATTCAGATGGTTGCCGTCAGCGATGGCGACGCCACAGAACCGGCAATCTCGAGTGCCCTCTCGGCTCAAGAGGCCGACCTCGACTACCCCGCACAAGAAGTGCCGATATGTGTGGGTGGGTCAGTGATCGGGACCCCCGCTCTGCAGGGGTCTCGATCGTCTGCTTTCGGGTTTCATTCGGTCAGATCATGCGCCCCACACTTTCTCGTTGATCGCCTAGCGGTCCACCTCGCGGATCACGTCATCGACGCTGACGGGCTTGTGTTCACGAGCTTGGGTCACGCCGATCGAAGCAACAACGGCGGCGCCGGCTTGCCGCTCAGACACGCCAATTTCCGCAAACGTGTGTGGATTCCAGCGACTGAAAAGGCTGGGCTTGCTGCCCTCAGGATTCACGACTTGCGACACACAGCAGTCGCGCTGTCGATCGCTGAGGGTGCCCATCCTGCGGTGATTCAGCGACACCTGGGACATAGTTCGATCTCGGTGACGATGGACAGGTACGGTCACCTCTTTCCATCTGATCAGGAGGATCTGGCCGCCCGGTTGAACGCTAGATATCAGACGTCAGTCACCACTCATGTGGACAGAATGTGGACACCTTCGGCTTAGAAACCCGTCGGCTCAGGAGAGCCACAAGCGAAGACCCAGCAAACATGGGACGTTTCTGAGTGGGCCCGGTGGGGATCGAACCCACGACCTTCGGATTAAAAGTCCGCTGCTCTACCGATTGAGCTACAGGCCCGGCGCGAGAAGCGTAGTCATGAGTTACCGAACGCTCTCGGGGAGGTCTTCGAACTCCGGAGTCCTGGTCTCGTCTCGTAGAAGAACGGCTCGTCCACCCGATCGACCCACCCCCCGGCGGTTCGCCCCGGCCCGGAACTACTCCGGGCCGGTCGCCACTTCGTACCCGGCGGTCGACCAATCACTCCACGAGCCCGGATACAACCTTGCCTGCCCGAGGCCGGCATGCTCGATCGCCAACAGGTCGTGGCAAGCCGTAACGCCACTTCCGCAGTAGAACACAATCTCGCGATCACCGCCGACTCCAATGTGGCGGTACTTGTCGGCCAGGACCTCGGCCGCCAGGAACCGCTGGTCGGGCCCTAAGTTGGACTCGTAGGGGGCGTTCACCGCACCCGGGATGTGACCGCCGACCGGATCGATCGTCTCGTTCTCACCCCGGAACCGGTCTCCGGCCCGCGCATCAATCGTGAGCACGGAGCCGAGGCCTTCCTTCAGCTGATCGCGGTCAACGGTTCGGTCCAGTTGAAGGTTGACCGACAGGTCGCCACCTTCGTGGGCCGGGAGCTCGCCGGTGACCTCTCCCCCGTCCGCCTCCCACGCAGTCAAGCCTCCGTCCAGCACGTAGGTGCGCTGATGACCGATCGCCCGCAGCATCCACCACAGACGGGCGGCGACAGCACCGCCCCGATCGTCGTATGCCACCACCACGTTCTTGTCCCCGATTCCCAACCCGGCCATCCGCTCCGCGAAGACCTCCCAGGAAGGAAGCGGATGACGCCCAGGGCCTTCTTCGGCCGAGAGGTGGGCGTCGAGATCCACGTAGAAGGCGCCCGGGATGTGACCTGAAAGGTAAGCGGCTCTCCCTCGCTCGGGCTCGCCCAGATACCAGCGGACGTCGGCCGGGCGCAAAATGGAGTGATCGAGGTGCTCGGCCAGCCATTCAGTCGAAACCAGCGGACCGACGGGCAGCACTAGACGATCGGAGGAGCCGGGTCGGTCAGCCGACCAGCCGACTCCCGGGTCAGCAACTCGGGGGCGAACGCCACCGCCTCCCAGGGCCGGGCAATCACGTGCCAGGACAGGAGGGCGGCCGCCATCGGAACTGAGATCGGCGCGTCGATCCGAACCCGGTTGTAGTTGAGGGTCGATCCACGGAGCCAGGCGGCCGGCTCCGTTCCAACGGCCAGCTGCCAGCGTCGGGGAATGCGTCCGTCGTGTTGCAGCAGGTAGGCAAAACCCAGTCCGGAAACATCCCACCTGTTTCCCCAGTAAGACTCGCGGGTGGCGCGGGCGAACGGCACGTCGTCCTCGACCGCTCGCACGATGCCCCATCCGTCTGGTTGGAGAATCCAGCGGGTGCCGTCGCTCAGGGTGACCCTGGTGTAGTTGTTGCGGGGGCGCCGTATGGCCTTCGCCAGTACTTCACCCCGCTGAATTAGCTGCCATTCGTTGGAGAAGAGCGCACTCGTAAGCTCGGCTTCGCCGACCAGAACCCGTGAAGCGCCGCGTCGTTCCATACCCGAACGGTAGTCGACGGGCCGCCGGCGAATCATGCCCCGTAGGATGCCGCTATGCAGCTGCACCTGCTCGACGGGACTTACGAGTTGTTCCGGTCCTACTTCGGAGCGCCGCCGCGCAACGCCCCCGACGGTCAGGAAGTGGGAGCCGTGGCCGGGATCATCGGTTCGACGCTCGGGCTGCTGCGCGAGCCGGGGGTGACCCACCTTGCCGTCGCCACCGACTACGTGATCGAGTCGTTCCGCAACCAGATGTTCGACGGATACAAGACCGGAGAAGGAACCCCCGAAGATCTGATGGGGCAGTTCCGGCTGGCCGAGCGGGCCTGGAAGGCGCTCGGTGTCACGGTTTGGCCGATGGTCGAGTTCGAGGCCGACGACGGCATGGCCAGCGGCGCCTGGAAGTTCGAAGACCAGGTCGAAAGGGTTGTGCTGTTGAGCCCGGATAAGGACCTGGCCCAGTGCGTCGACGGGTCCAACGTGGTCACCTACGACCGGCGCCAGGAGATCGAGCGCGACGAGGAGGGAGTCTGGGCCAAGTTCGGGGTGGCTCCCGCTTCGATACCCGATTATCTGGGCCTGGTGGGCGACACCGCTGACGGCATCCCCGGCTTGCCCGGCTGGGGAGCGAAGTCGACTTCAACTGTGCTTGCTCATTACCGGACGATCGAGGAGATCCCCAACGACGCTGCCGATTGGGCCGTGACGGTCCGCAGTGCCGCCAAGCTGGCGGGAACCCTGGCGGCCCATCGCGATGACGCCCTGCTCTACCGTGAGTTGGCGGTCCTGCGCCGCGACGTTCCGATCGAGGAGAGCCTGGACGACCTGGAGTGGAACGGGGCCCGGCGGGGTCTCTACGAGGACCTCTGTACCGAGCTGGGGTTCGAAGGCCTCCTCACCCGCCCCCATCGCTGGCAGGACTAAGGGACAAACGACCATTCCCCGGGTCCACCCGAGCTGATACGTTGGGAAGTGGAACCAGGAGGTAGTCCATGTTTGGTCACATCCTTGTTGCCGTTGACGGCTCCGAGCATGCCGCTCGTGCCTTGGAGACGGCGGTCGACCTTGCCCAGCGTTACGAAGCCAGGCTCACGTTGATTCATGTGGCGAAGAGTGCTCCGCTGCGAGAGTTGCATGAGGATCTCTTGCCGCTCGAACACCTGGAGAAGGTCGAGTTCTCCCGCCACGACCTGCTGGAGCTGGTCGAGCACGATGTGCTCGATACGGCCGAGCGCCGGGCGCGTGATCTGGGGGCGACGAGAGTGGAAAGGGAGACCCGGCTGGGATCGCCGGGAGACGAGATCGTTGACTACGCCGGGGAAGCCGGAGTCGATCTCATCATCACCGGTACTCGAGGCCTTTCCAACCTGCCCCGATTGGTCCTGGGCAGCGTCTCGCATCGCATCATTCACCTGTCGGAGGTGCCGGTCATGGTGGTTCGCTGACGGGGACCAACGCCCATTCCCTAGGGGCGAAGGCCCCGTATCGGCATATTGGGCACCGGGTTAGGGTCACAGCGGAGGTACCACCGTGACTAACCATTCACCCATCCCCGAAGGGGGCGAGCCCGACCGGCCGTCCAGAGGAGCCGATCCGGCGGACGTACATGGGAGCATGGCACGATGAGCGACACTGCAGACACCGTCGAATACGAACTAGCGATCATCGGAGCCAACCGGGCCGGCACCTCCGTGGCCCTGGACGCCTATGAGGCCGGGGTGAAACGAATCGTCATCATCGACAGCCACGAGATCGACCTGCCGGATCTGGGCGGTCAGCCCGACCTTCTCTTCGGCACCCCTGTACAGACAATCACTGAGGACGGGGTCGTCTCCATTGCCGGCGACGGGTTCGAGGTCACCGCCACGGTGGCGGTTGTCGCCGGCCGGGTCGACAAGCACTCGATCCCGCCCGACACCGACATACCGGCGAGCCTGGCAGACCGCATCCACTACGAGATGCCGGCTTCCATCCCGGTAACCGACGACGTTCTGGTCATCGGGACCGGCGAGACCGCGGCCGAATACGCCGAGGACCTGATCGAGAGCGGGCACCGATCGGTCGTTCTGAGCTTGCCTTCGATTGCCTTCGACCAGCTGGCATGCCAGACCCGCGAGGATTTGCTGAAGATAGAGGCGAAGCGCAAGGCCACCATCTTCTGGCACTCGCACCCGACCGACGTCATCGACGCCGACGGCTACCCCATGGTGACGTTCTCGGATCGTCGCACTCCCGACCTGGTCTTCGACCGGGTCGTCTACAGCCTGGGGACCGGGGAGCGGTCCAAGCATCTCGACAGGCTCAGCATCACTCTGGAGGCGGTCTCCGAATCGGCGGCCGTTTATGTGCTGACCGAGGAGGACCCCGACCCGGACGAGCCGGAATCACCGGAGATGATCTACGTGTCTCCCGGACACGCGTGGGGCGTCATCCACGACCGGCACTTCCCTGAGCTCGACAAGCCGCACGATCTGGAATCCCGCCCAACGCTGGTCTTCGCCGGCCTGGCTGAGCGACTGCGGGAGAAGCACTACAACGCCACCATCACCTCGTTTGAGAACTACCACAGCGATCTGTGGATCCTGCGAGTCAAACCGGACGTTGGCGATGCGCGCCACGATCCCGGCCAGTACGCCACTCTGGCGCTCGGGTACTGGGAGCCCAGGTTGGATGGATCAGACGAACATCTGGACGAGTCCAAGGTCGAGAAGCTGGTGCGGCGGTCGTATTCGATCTCTCATCCCATGATCGACGAGAACGACAATCTGGTAGCTCCCGAAGACATCGACGGCGTCGAGTTCTACATCGTGCTGGTTCGCCCCGAGGGGATGGATCATCTGCCCGAGCTGACACCCCGCCTGGCTCTCAAGAAGGCCGGTGATCGCGTCTTCATGGGTGCGAAAGTGGCCGGACGCTACACGCTCAAGACGGTGACCGATCCCGAATCCGATGTCGTGATGCTCGCAACTGGAACCGGTGAAGCCCCGCACAACAACATGGCCGCCCAGTTGTTGCGCAACGGCCATACCGGCCGCATCGTCAGCGCTTGCACCGTTCGCTATCAGAGAGATCTTGCCTATCTGACAACCCATCGGCGCCTTGAGGATCTGTATCCCAACTACAGCTACTTCGCCCTCACCACCCGCGAGGCCGACACCATCAACAACAAGGTGTACATCCAGGACATGATCACCAACGGCATGCTGGAGGAGGTCCTCGGTCACCTCCCCAACCCGGAGCAAACCCAGTTCTTCTTGTGCGGCAACCCGCTGATGATTGGGCTGCCGGAAGAGTGGAGCGACGGTGATCCCGAATGGCCGGAGCCAAGGGGCGTGTTGGAGATCCTCACCGGAATGGGCTTCACGGTTGACCGCCGCGGTGTCGAGGGCAACGTCCACTACGAGGAGTACTGGTAGAGAGTCAGCTGCCGATTTGTCGACGGGCATCGGCCCTCGCAACGGAGGAAACCCATCCGGACCCCGCCTCCGGCGGGGCCACCCTTCCCTGAGGGAAGGGAATCAGAGCGACTAGCCGAGCACCGTCTCCAGGTCGGCCAGCAGGTCCACGGGCGACTCCAGGCCGATCGAGAGGCGGATGAGTCCCGGCGGGGCCAGCGGGTTGACACTGGCACGATGCTCTACCAGCGACTCAACTCCTCCCAGCGAGGTGGCCCGCCGGAAGAGTCTGAACCGGGCCGCAGCCTCTGCTGCTTGCTCGTACGTTTCCAGTTCGAAGGCCAGAACGGCGCCTCCGGCGCTCATCTGTCGGACAGCCGTTTCGTGACCTGGATGAGTTGGCAGGCCCGGATACCAGACCGACGCCACCCGCTCAGTCAGGTAGGAGGCGACGGTAGCCGCTGACTCTGACTGGCGGGTGATCCGCAACGGCAGCGTTCTCACCCCCCGCAGGGTCAGCCAGACATCGAGCGAACCCGGGATCGAACCATCCCTCACCCGGGCGGCGTAGAGCTGCTCGGCTCGATCGGAATCGGCGGTGATGACCACTCCACCCATGGCGTCGGAATGGCCGCCGATGAACTTGGTGGATGAGTGGACAACGTAGTCGGCGCCCAGCGCCAGGGGCTGCTGCAACACAGGGGTAGCGAATGTGGAGTCGACGGCGACGATCACTCCGCGGGGGCCGAGTTCGGCTGCGACGGCTGCGAGGTCGGTGATCAGGCATTTGGGATTCGACGGTGTCTCCAGCCAGGCGACATCGCCCGCTTCCAACTCTTCCAGGCTCTCGACCACGTCCCAGCCTTGCGGGGCCGAAGTCACGTAGGCGCGGGTGCCGTGGTAGACGTCGGCCGGCAGATATACACGGGCCGGGCTCAGCAAACGAAGCAGCGACGAAATTGCCGACATGCCCGACGGATACACCACGGCGTTCCCGCCCTCGAGCGCTCCCAACACGGCCTCGAGTCGCCGGGTGGTGATGTGCTGGTTGCGGCGGTAGACCAGATCGGTTTGCTCCGACCGGTCGTAGGTAGAAGCCACGTGGATGGGCGGCGCCATGTCGGACCCGTCGGCTACTCCGTCGTCACCGTGGAGGGCCCGGGTAAACGGATCTTCGCTCAATCTGACCTCAGACGAGGGTTGAGGGCGTAAGTGCCCATGACTGAGGCCTCGGCCAGGACGTGGCCCTCAATGGCGGCCCTGACTTGCCCGCCGGTGAAGTCACCATCCACCTGACAGCGATCGATGTCGAGTGCGTAGACCGCAAAGAAGTACTCATGGACCAGCGAATCATTCCAAGGGGGGCAGGGCCCGTCGTATCCGTAATAGAGCCCTTCCATATGCGGGTCACCGGCGAACCACCCGGTGTAGTCGTTAAGACCCTGCCGGGTTCCGTCGGGACCGGCCGGGCCAGCTTTACCGCGAGGAGTCACTCCATCGCTGAACGCCCCGGCCGCAATAGCCCCGGTTGACAGATCGAGATCGACCAGCACCCAGTGGAAGAAGTCTGTGCGGGGAAGGTCGGCGGGCACCTCCCGGTCGTACTTGTTGACATCGTCACCGGCGGTGGGCACCGTGCGATCCCAGCTCAATACCGCGAACGAGGCTGTTCCGCCGGGGACGTCATCCCAACTGAGAGCCGGATTCTGGTTGGGGGCAAACGCGACATGCGCCTCCGGATCAGGAATACAAAGAGCGAAATCCGCCGGGATCGGCCGGCCTTCCTCGATACCGATGACTGTGAGCTTCACGGCAACACCTCCTGGGGCAAGAATAGGAAGCCGACCGGCCGGGACCGGGCGTCGGGTACGGGCCATGCCGCCCTACCATCTCCCCGCCATGTCTGCCTCCTCCTTTCGCAACGTCGCGCTGATCGCGCATGTCGACCACGGCAAGACCACCCTGGTCGACGCCATGCTGGCGTCCACCGGCGTCTTCGCTGCCCACGAGACGAAGGTTGACCGCGTCATGGACTCAAACGACCAGGAGCGAGAACGCGGCATCACCATCCTTGCCAAAGCCGCCTCGGTCGAATGGAAGGGAACTCGCATCAACCTGGTGGACACGCCCGGCCACGCCGACTTCGGCGGAGAAGTTGAGCGGGCTCTAGCGATGGTGGACGGCGTACTGCTGCTGGTCGATGCGGCCGAGGGGCCGATGCCCCAGACCCGCTATGTCCTTTCCAAAGCTCTGGCGCTGCATCTGCCCGCGGTGGTGGTTGTCAACAAGGTAGATCGCGCCGATTCGAGGATCGATAAGGTGGTCGACGAGATCTACGAGTTGTTCTTCGATTTGGAAGCCTCGGACGATCACATCGACTTCCCGATCATCTCTACTGTGGCCCGCGAGGGAAGATCAATGCTCGGGATCGGAGTACCAGACCGGGACGCCGACCTTGGAGCCCTGCTGGACGCCATCCTCAATACGATCCCCGGACCCGCCGGCAACCCCGAGGCGCCGTTGCAGGCGCTGGTCACCAATCTCGACGCCTCCGACTACCTGGGTCGACTGGCAATCGGGCGGGTGGTGGAGGGAACGATGAGGTCGGGAGAGCAGGTAGCGCTCTGCCACTCCACCGAGGAGGAACCGCCCCTCAAGCGGAAACTGACCAGCCTGCTCGGGTTCGTGGGATTGGAGCGAAGCCCGGTGAAAGAGAGAGTGGCCGGGGACCTGTTCGTCCTGGCAGGCTTTCCCGAGGTGGAGATCGGGGACACCATCGCCGACGTAGCCGACCCCCAGCCGCTGCCTCGCCTCACGGTGGACGAGCCGGTGCTCCGCATGACGTTCGGGGTCAACACTTCTCCCCTGGCCGGCCGTGACGGCAAGTTCTTGACCTCACGACAGATCAAAGACCGGCTGGAGCGAGAAGTCCTCGGCAACGTGTCCATCCGGATCGGCGCTACCTCGTCTCCAGAGATCATCGAAGTAGCGGGCCGGGGTGAACTGCAACTGGCAGTGCTGATCGAGTCGATGCGACGCGAGGGCTTCGAGCTACAGGTGAGTCGGCCCGAAGTGATCATCCGCGCGATCGAGGGAAAACCCCACGAGCCATTGGAACGGGCGGTGGTCGATGTCCCAGACGAATACGTCGGAACCGTCACCCAGGCTGCCGCCCCCCGCAAGGGAAAGGTGACCGATCTGCGACCCGGAGATGCCGGCCGCACCATCGTCACCCTCGAAGCCCCCGCCCGCGGGCTGCTCGGGTTTCGTTCACTCCTCATGACATCCACCCGCGGCACCGCGCTCATCCACCAGCACCACGCCGGGTGGATGCCGTGGGCAGGCGACATGCCACACCGAACCGGAGGGGCCATGAGCTCGGACCGGAAGGGAGCGTCCACAGGGTTCGCTCTCGACAACCTCCAGAAGCGAGGAGAACTCTTCATCGGCCCCGGAGCCGACGTCTACGAGGGCATGATCATTGGTGAGGCGTCACGGCCGGACGAGATGACGGTCAACCCGACCAAAGGCAAACAACTGACCAACATCCGCACCCACGCCTCCGATGAGGCGATCAAGCTAAAGCCGCCCCGCGTACACACCCTGGAGACGGCCATCGAGTGGATTGCCGACGACGAGTTGGCGGAAATCACCCCGGGAGCGATCAGGGTGCGGAAGAAGTTCCTCACCGAGAGCGACCGCAAACGGGAAAAGACCAGGGCCAAGTCCCTGGCTTAGCCCGGCTAGAGGAGGTGACCGATCTGCCTCCACAACGTCTTGCCTACCACCAGGAGCCAAATCACGTAGGGAAGGCTCGCCGCCAATAACGCCCGACCCCAATCAAGGTCCAAGGCGGTCTTCGTCGCCGCCACCATCATCGCCGGCATCCAGAAGCCGACTGCGAAAAGAGCCGGCCAGATAGAGATCCCGATTGCGTCGAGGCTCACGGACACGAATTGGACAAATACCGCTATTAGCAGGAGCGGCAAGTGGGCATGACCCATTAGCGGAACCAGCGTTCCGGGAGATACCCGGAGGCCGAAAACCCACCTGGCAATCAGCCAGGTGGCACCTACCAGCCACAGCCAGCCGTACAGGCCGGTGAGAATGATCCGAACGGTGGCCCGTACCTCGAACAAGCCGAGTAGTCCAAATCGGTCGAACGCCAGCACCAGGTAGGCCCCGACGACAATCAGTCCGGCTCCAGCGGGTGTCGCCGTGGTCGCCATTCGCCGCCAGGTGGAACCGTCCAACCGAAGGGCTCGTACCCCCGCGGTCATGGCTGCCAGAAACGGCCGTCGGGCCAGAACGTGTCGAAGTCCCGGGGAAACACGGTGAAACCGGGGAGCACGCCGAGACTCTCCCCCGCCAATGGTCCCTCCTTCCCCAGGCCGCGCACCGGATCCCAAACGGTCCGGGTCTCCTGGTCAAGAAGGATTCCATTCTCAATGACGAGCGTGAGCACGGTGTCATCACCCAGGCGGCGGGCAAAGGTTCCCCAGCGGTCGGGGTCGGCCGGGTCGGCCACCACAGCGATCTCCAGCCCGGCGACGACATCGTTGATGACGCCGGCCGCCACCAGGTCCGGGTAGCGATAGGCGACGGCATCATCGGCCAGATCCAGCATGATGGCCATTTGCTCCAAATTGAATCCCGTAGTGCCCCCGGGGGCGTCCAGCGCCAGCGTGTTGGGATGAATCTCGAGCCAGGCCTCCCAGGTGGTGTAGGACACAGGCAAGGCTTCCAGCTTCTGTCCTTTACGCGGACCGGCAATGGCCTCACCCAGCGGCTGGCTCCAGACGCTACCGGTGTCGTGATCCCAGAAGGTCATGGCGTTTCCCCACAGAGCTCCCTGCACGCCGAACACCACCTCCTGGCCGTCGATGATGCGGCGATGGACCATCGCCGTGGCGCACAGTGGTCACCAGGTAACGAGAATCGGGTCGCCGGCTATGAAGTCATCGACCATCTCATGGCGGCTCAGAAAGTTAACCGGGTAGGCCTTGGCCTCGCCCCCGGCGGCAACCCCGATGACCTGAGTTCCTTCTGACCAGCCGATGCTGGCGGCGTCGACGAATTGTGGTTCGTAGATGGGTTGGATGCCGTCTCGAGGCAGCAACTGCCGGAAACCGTCGGGGAGAGGCTCTCCTGCGGTTACCGGGTCATAGGCGTCGCGTGGTCCCACCCGGGCTCCGGGGTCGGCGGAGATTGTTGGTTGGCTGGGACTAAACGCCCAGGCGGTCACCCCAAGGAAGAAGGCGACACCTATCCACGCAAGCATGCGATTCACAGCTGGATCAACTGTGACGGCGCCGTTTCAGTTCCCGGAGTGTCGGATGGACTCCACTCCGGCCACGCTCCATTCTCCGACCCCGAAGGCGGCCGCATCCACTATCTCCTGGGGTTCGAGGGGACGGACCGCCAACTCCATCCCCACCCACAAGGTGCGCGACAGGGGATGAAAAAGGACGGGAAACAACGCGTTCAGTAGCAAGGTCACGATCAGCAAGGCCGTCCACGGGGTGTCGGGCCAGGTCGCCACCATGCCCCCTATGAAGACCACTAGGAAGACGGCGAATGTGAACACCATGTTCATCATGATCGAGCCGAGCCAGAAGCCGTCGGCCCTTTCGAATCTGTGACCGCAGCGGGGACAGCGCTCCACCATCGAAACCCAGCGGCGGAAGAGTTTGCGCTCCCGGCAGCGAGCGCAGCGTTTGGTGGCTCCGCGCCAGACCGCCTGGCCGCCGGTGGGTTCTTTCACTGCGGTGTGTCGGTCGGATTGACTCCTGCGGTTCCCAGCCGATTGATCCGCTCCTGGGTGCGATCCCAGGAGGTCTGCAGGGCGGCAGCCAGACCTGCGGGTGTGGAATCGTCGTTGAGGGTCTCGGCCACGGGAAGGATGCGGAAGGTCCCCGCTTCGACATAGGTGGGGGTGTAGTCGATGAAGGAGACACTGAACGAGCCGTCTGGTTGCTCCCACACCCGGGCTTGCACCAGGACGCCATCTTCAGTCCCCACCCGCACGTTGCCGGAGCGCTGATTTGAGAGGAAGTTCCCCATCCCGTACACCACGTACTCGCTACCCACCTTTCCGATGGGCTGGATGACGTGAGCATGGTGGCCGAGGATCAGGTCGACGTTCGGCGAGCCGAGAATGGCTTCGGCCTGCTGCAATTGCGTCCCGGTGGGGTCGACGTTGTACTCCACTCCCCAGTGCATGGACACGATCACGAACTCGGCCCCGCCCTCTTTAGCGGCGGCGGCATCGGCCAGGATCTGATTCGTGCCGATCACATTGACCAGGTACTCCTTGCCGGAAGGCACCACTAGCCCGTTGAGGCCGTACGTGTACGAGAGATGCCCGACGGTGACACCTTTGACGTCGTAGAGGGTGGGCACGTCCTCTTCGGGACCCCGCGCCGATCCTGCATGCTGTACACCCGCTGCGTCCAGCACAGCCAGGGTGTTGCGGACGCCGGTCTCGCCCTTGTCGATCGTGTGATTGGACGCCACCGAGCAGGCGTCGTAGCCCGCTCCGGCGATGGCGTCGGCCAGCTCGGCCGGGGCATTGAACTGAGGGTAGGAGGACAGGTTGGTGCTGTCGGGTGAGAGCGGAACCTCAAGATGGCAGATGGCGAAGTCCGCCCCACTGATGAGAGGCTCCATCGGCTCGAGCATCGGCGAGAAGTCGTATCCATCACCGCCGGCGTAGTCACTCGCGGCCCGGTACACGGCCGAGTGAATCAGGAAGTCACCACTCGCCGCCAGACTGAACGTGCGGAACGGCGGCGGAGGAGGCGGAGGCGGAAGCACGAACTCCTGGTAGTTACCGGCGACCGGGATCGCGTCCGGGTCGGGATAGGGGTAGAAGGCGTCGGCAAAGGCGGTTCTGTTCTCGTTTTGCAGATAGAACTTCCCCGCCGACGGGCGGAAGACGGCGACCGTGTCATCGCCATCCATGTCCCAATCTCCGGTGACGATCCGGTCGCCTCCGATCCCGAAATAGAACTCGCTGTCGGCCACGCCGGTGCTGTGGGACATGCGAAGGTAGACGAGCCCGGTCGAAACTCGATGGATGCCCAGTTCGTCAACCCCGTCCTCGTCGAAGTCGCCAACAAAGGGATGGTCACCTGGGGCTCCGAAGTAGTAGTGAATGCCGAACCCCGGCTCGAGGTCGTTGCTGAGCCATACCCGGCCGGTCAGCGGGGCATAGAGGCCGACGGTGTCACAGCCGTCCCCATTCCAGTCGCCGGCCAGCGGAACGTGTCCCTCCCCGCCGATGAAGAGTCGCTCTTTGGCGACGCCGGTGGCATCGTCCTGCAAGTACATGAAGCCGGTCTCCGCCCGCCACATCCCGGCCGAATCAATCCCGTCGCAATCCCAATCACCGAACAGGGGCACATCGCCCGGCAGCCCGAAGTAGAAGGTGCTGAACGAAGCATCAATGTGCTCGACCTGCCAGCGCGCGGTGTCAGGATCGACGAACACGGGCTCGTCGGCAGACGAAGCCGTGCTCGGCGCCAGAACCAGCAAGGCGGCCACAAGGGTCAGGAAGCGGTGTTTCATGGAATTCCCACTCTGATAGTAGAGGTTTCGGAGCAACAGCAAGATTCTTCAGCCGCTTGGGGGCGGCTGGAGCCGATCCTGATCGAGCGACCTGCCTCGCTACCTGATGAGCTCCGACACGGTGGTGCGAATCAGGTCGACCGACCGGTTCGGGCTCGGCCGTTGCTGCCGTGGCTCTCCTCCCGCCAACTCATCGCCGAGTGGAGAGCACAAAACTGAACCGAGTCCGAGCACAGGGAGAGCCGCCGCTACCGCGGCGGCTCTCCATTACTGGGTGGACTGTTCCTCTCACGCCAATACTTGACAGAGTGCCGCTCCGCGAGGTCTTGAAACGAGCCAGACCGGATTCACCCGTTCACTACCCGCACATATCGATGCCTCTTTGTGTCAAGTAGTTGTTTTCGGGTGCTGTTGGGCGTGACGGTTTGGCCCGTGCTTGGTGGCCGGGTTGGGCGTAGTGTTGGGGTCGGGTTCGGGACTGACTTATCCGAAGAGCCGGTGTATCAGGTTGTTAGCCGGTCACGCTGGATTAAGAGTCGTACCTGGGTGTCGTCCCGAGCCCACCTAATTGTTCAGCTGGTGCTTCGGTGAACGTCTGCTTTGAGTTGTCGGTAGACGACGTCAGAGATCCGTCGCTTGAGCGCACGGATGGCTTCCTTGCTGGTCTTGCCCTCCGTGAGTTTCTTCTGGTAATAGTCACGGCCTTCACATGGGTAGCGGAGTTGGCAAACCGCGGCGATATGCAGGACATGGTTGAGTTTGCGGTTCCCCCTCGGGTTGAGCCGATGCCGCTTGTGGTTTCCTGAGGATGCGTCGATGGGAGCAGTGGCGTTATAGGAAGCGAAATGCCCTTTCGTTGGGAACCGGGTGATGTCACCGACTGAACCCAGGATGATGGCGGCACCGATCGGTCCGATCCCCCGAATGTCACACAGACTGGTCCCCGAAGCCACTACGGCGGTGCGGATCCGTTGCTTGGAGGCTCGCATCTGAGCGTTGAAGCGGGCAATGTCATCAACCAGTTCAGTAGCGATCTCTATCCGTTGACGGGTCACCTCATCAGTCACCACGACACTCGCAAGCAGTGAATTGGCTTTGTTTACAGTCATTTCTGAGGCCAACCCACCGGCAGTGAGCTCCCCCAGGAGCGCATGCAGGCGACAGGCTGCCTTGTTCTTGAGTCGAGCCACGTCACGGTGTCGTTTGGCCAACAATCCCAGGACCCGAGTGTGATCATCAGCCACCACTGGCGTCAATCCGGAATGGCGGAGGGCGGCGATGGCTACCGAGCGAGCATCATTGGGATCGTTCTTCTGCGACTTGCTCGAATCCAGGACCCGGACTCGTGATGCCAGCATCGCTGGCACATCCAGGACCCGCTCCCCAGCCGCCACCAACTGCTGAGAGAGCAGATAGCCCAGTCCGCGAGCGGACTCCACTGCCCAGCACCGATCCTCATACCCCGACGCCCACTCCTGGAGCTCTCCCACCTGCCGGGCAGAAGCCCTGACCCGGATCTCCTCGATCACGACCTCATCACCGTTGATCACCACTGCGGTGTGTGACCCCTTATGCGGGTCAATACCAATCATCACACTCATAACACTGCCCTTTCACTCTGATACGGAGACCGCAGCGGGCAAACCTGATTCGGGAAAGTGTGCTCTCGCCTCTTTCGAGCCACGCCACAGCCGAGAACACCAACCGGCAAGCACCTCGATCGAAAGCCAACCCGAAAACGAGTGGCAGGCACTTAGAGAGCCAACCAGTCAGCACCCTCGACGCTACGGGAACACCCCGCAACATGCCCCAAGTATCAATCAGGCACATATAGAGCGGGGTATCGGGGACGCATGCCATCCGTTAGGGCGCCGGCTATGTGCAGGGTCGTTGCTGATGGTTCCCGAAGATCTGTGGTTACCTCCGGGCTACTTGGTGTCCGACGCCACGAACCTGCTTCTGAGGGCCACGAGTTGACGCTTCAGCATCGATCCGCTCATCCAACGGCGTCGGACAGACCGGGTCCGATGGGGTTTGGCGGCCGCCGAAGCTGACGTTGCCTGCCTGATACGAGCAGCCTGTTGCTGGCGTTCTTTGGCCATGTCCTGGCCGATCTGGGGTTGTGAGGTGAACATTGGTCTCTCCTTGCGGTGGCTTGGAACGTGCGGCCAACGTATGGGAAGACGGCGGTGCTGTCATCGGTATCGCCACCCAGAAAAGGGGGATGCGCTCACCCAAATCAACCGACAGCCACTACCTAGGCGGAAGGAGACCCTGCTCCGAAGCCGTTTCCACAGCTTCCTCGCGAGTAGAAGAGTCCAATTTGGAGAGCACAGCCGAGACATGGTGTTCGACGGTCCTGGGTGACACGAAGAGCCGGTCGGCGATTTCGATGTTGGAGAGGCCCTCGTCAAGGAGTTGGAGAACCTCGGCTTGCCGGGCCGTGAGCCCGGCCGCATGCCTCGTGGTCTTCTGGCCCTTGCCACGAGGCACCGACACACCGTCACTCCTCAAAGCCTGCCTGAGTTTGGCCGCTACCGCGGTCGCTCCAAGGGTTTCGAACATCGCGAGTGCTTCCAATCGGGCGGCGTCGTCGCCGTGCATGAGAGCCAAGGCCCGTTCGTATGGGACACCCTTCGCCGCCCAGATTGTCGCTGCCTCAACAGCCTTGCCCTCCATCACGAGCCGATAGGGCTCAGCAATGTTCTCCGGGACCTGCGAAAGCTCGCCAACTCTCCACAGCCAAAGAGCGATGGATCCGGGGGACCATTCGAATCCTATGAGGAGCCCTGCCTCCATGACTCTCACGATCTCCGCCACAGGTATGACAGCACTCCCGCTGATCCACGAGTGCTCTGCAACCGCCATAGCCGCCGGCGCCAAGCGCTGGAACTCATTGGCGACTTCGGCCATCTCCCACGCTTCTATCAGCGTGTTCCGGGCGGCTTTCCGACCCGTTCTCGCCTCGAGTGCGCCAACAACAGGAAGAGCTGCCATGTGGCTAATCGCGGCGCGGTCAAGCTGGTCTCTTGCCAGGTCTTCGGCTTCGCTCCACTCGCCATTCAACTCCAAGATTCGTGCGTACAGGGCCATCGCATAGCGTTCGATGAAGGGGATTTCGTGGCGGCCCGACGAGGCGATTGCCGCTTGCGTATAGTCCGCTGCAATTGGGAGATCCCGCCACTCGAAGGCCGTCCAGGCGTGATTGACCAGTGCCCGACTCTCCTCGTCCCACAGGCCAGCGGCCTCTGCACGCTCTCTGGCTTCGTCGAGACTCCCCTTACCCGCCGGATAGTTGACGATATTGGCAACGGTCCCCTTGCTGTTAAGAGAGCGGACGACTATTCGCTCATCCGGGTTAGCTCCTGCAGCCTCCAAGGTTCGGTCAACTAACTCGAGTGTGGCGGTGAGGTTGCCGGCCATCATCGCCAGCGTCGCGTTCGCCTCCAGCGCCCTGGCGAGATCGGAGGCATCAGGGTCCTCCCCGAGAACCTCCACGGCATCTCGGGCAAGCTGCTCGGATCGGTCTCGTTGCCCGGCGTGGTGATGAAGCTGTGATATCTGTACGAGGGTTCTGGACTCCGCTCTCCGGTCACCGACTTCGCGGTGATGAGAGACGGCCATCCCGGCTAGATCGGTTGCCTCGCTCAGGTTGTCGAGAAGATACTCCTCCCTCGCCCACTCCTCGAGGACGAGGCCTTTGGCGTTTGGGTCTAGGCGGTCGAGAAATGAAGTCAGCTGTCGGAAGTGATGGGCGGCTTCTCGATGGCTCCCGACGGCCGCCGCGGCCCTAGCTGCTCGAGGCGCGAGCTCAAGCAGTCGATTGATGTCGTTGGCTTCGCGGGCATGGTGGACGAGGCGGGCCGGATCGGTTTCGGGACGGAGAACCTCGAGAACCCCGCGGTTGGTGGCCATTCGCTCGCTCTGTGTCAAGGAGGCTTCGACCGCTCGTCGTATTAACTCGTGACGGAAGGAAACGATCTCGCCCTCGACCCCCAGCAAACCGCGCCGTTCGCATTCAGATAGCTCACCCGCAGCTACCCCGGCAAGCTCCATTACGTCCTGACTGGACACGGGCTCTGGAATCACCGAGAGAACCTGCAACATCTCCCTCGCCGCAGGGGACAACTTCTGTACCCTCGCCATCACCGATTCCTGAACTGAAGACGGTAGGGCCTGCCCACCAGCCGAAGCCATCTCAGTAACCAGGAACGGGTTGCCGTTGGTGGCTGCCAGGACCTCCTCCGGATCCAACGTTGCAGCACCAATGATCGTCGATACCGCCGACAAGGAAAGACCACCGAGCTGAACCCTCACGACGCTGTCAGGAGGCAGATCGGCCATCACGCCCCGCAGAGGATGCTCATAGTCGACCTCACCAACCCGATAGGTGAGAAGCAGCATCGCGCTGGTCTGGGCGATCCGACGACCGATGTACTTGATGGCGTCGAGAGTGGCCTCATCCGCCCAATGAGTGTCCTCGATCACCATGATGCTGGGACGTAGCGAGCCCGAGAGCAGATGCAAGATCGCCTCTAACACACCGGGACGGTCCCCGTTCCCTAGAGGCTCCCCAAGCGAAGGTTCCCTTCGGGCAATATCCCAGAACGGGCCGAGTGGCTGAGGGATCAGTAGATCGTCGCAGGACCCAACATATACATGCGCCTCATCGCCATGCCCAGCGGCGAATCCCCTGACTAGAGAGCTCTTGCCTATCCCCGCCTCACCACGAACCAGGACGACCTTGCCCCCTGAGGACTGAACGCCGCCGAGCACGCCGGCCATCAGTTCGAGTTCAAGATCCCTGCCCAAAAGCACGAGCCGCACACTACCCACCCGCACATATCGGCACATATAGAGCGGCCTACCAGGCCTCGCCACGGCCCACATCGCTAAACCTCTGCCCAGCCGTCGGTAGTCCGACACACCAGGAGGGTGAGCCACGACTACGGCGTTGACCGTGATGGAATGCCCACGTCCTCCCCGCGGCCCCACCCAGAGAGGAGGTCCCTGCTGAGGGTCGCACCGACCCCCGGGGACCTTCTCTCGACAAGCTTCGGTGAGGTCATGAGTCGGGTAACCAAAGCCCGCTGAACGCTCACAACGGTGGAGCGGTGTATTGAGGTCGGCTAACTGTGTTGATCACCGCTTGCGCCGGTTCCGGCCCGACTGGCCGGAATGGCTGGGTATGGTTCGTGACCCGCAAAGGAAAGATGGACGATGCCGCTCTACATGGATACGCACAAGAACGTGGAGGGCCTCACCGCGGAGGCGGTGATGGGTGCTCATCAGGCTGACCTGGCGACTCAGGAGAAGTACGGGGTGGACTACAAGTCCTATTGGTACAACGAGGCTGAGGGTGCTGTTTACTGCTTGGTTGAGGCTCCTGATGCTGACGCTGCGATTGCCGTGCATCGCGAGGCGCATGGTCTGGTGGCAGACGACATCGTTGAGGTTCACGAGGGCCATTGAGGCTCGTGGATTAGCGCGTGACCGATCCTCTCCGCGGCTTCGATCCTAAGGGCACTTATGATGCTGCCTCGCTCGACTACGAGCGGGGTTCTCGCGACTTTTGGGAGCAGATCTCGTTACGGACCGTCGCCTTGGCGGCACCGGCGCCTGGCGATTCGGTTCTCGACGTCGCCTGTGGCACGGGTCCCTCGGTTGTGGCGGCGGCTCGGTTGGTCGGCTCGGGCGGGCAGGTGTTAGGGGTCGATCACGCGGACCAGATGCTGGCAATTGCTCAGGAGAAGTTGGAAGCTGCCGGCTTGGCCAATGTCGAGTTGCGGACGGGCGACATGACCGACCTGGACCTGCCGGAGGGTTCGTTCGATGTGGTGCTCTGTGTGCTCGGGTTGTTCTTTGTCGACGACATGCCTGGCCTCGTGCGCTCCCTGTGGGAGTTGCTGCGACCTGGCGGGCGTCTTGCTGTCACCGTGTTGGGCGACCGGTTCTTCGCTCCAATGCTTGACGTCTTCGTAGACGCGGTCCATGCCGAGCGTCCGGGTTTCGACGTGGTCGAACCCTGGCGGCGTACCGAGGACCCGGACACACTGCGGGCGATCGTGACCGATGCTGGTGTCCCCGGCTGCGAGATCCACAGTGAGGTGGACGTCATCCCGGTCGAACCGGGGGACTGGTGGCGCATCGTCATGGGCACGGGCTTGCGACGCACGGCGACCGCCCTCGACCCGGCCGAGTCTGAGCGGGTACGCGAACGCTGCGAGCGGTTCATGCGTGAGCACGACGTGCTCCAGGTCAAACTCGCCTCGCACCACATCATCGCTATCCGGTCATAGGCCGACGATGGCCCGCCGCCGCCACCGGGGCAATGCACCACGTCCGACGCGGGAGCGACGAGCCCTGTCGGTTCCCCGATGGTGGATCCGAGCCGGCTGTTGTCCAGTACTTTCCACCGCTGGGAGGGTTCCGCTTCGGCCTCTTCACGGTTCCGCCCGATTCGGAGACGATGACCGAGGGCCTCGACAGCGTGGAAACTCTGGACGAGATCGAACAGAAGCTCCCGGGGTTGGCCGGCCACCTCGAGCCCGACGCGGACGTGATGCACACGACGGCCAGCATCGACTACGAGTACGTGGTATCGGGACGGGTCGTACTCGAACTCGACGATGGTGCAACCCGAGAGCTCGGGCCGGGTGACACAGTCATCCAGAATGGAACCCGGCATGCGTGGCGGAACCCGTACGACGAGACCTGTTTCATCGTTGCCGTGCTTGTGGGCGCCCACCACGACGCGATGTGACGTCGGGAAACTCGTCCTCTGTGAGTCGTTCTGCCCCGTAGCTGGGCCCTGAGTGACAGTTCTTTCCCCTGATTACAGCAACCCGCACACAACCCGCCATTTCCACTGAGACACCGTGCGGGGTTGGAGTGGTTGGGTCACCCCACCCCGACATAGACGCGTTGAGGATCAGTCAGGAGTGACCACGAGGACCTGGTCGTGGACGCGTGCCCGTTCTTTCACCTTCACTCCGACTGGATCACCCGCCTTCGCCGACGCGACCACCTCATGCTCGATTTGGATCGAATCGACCGTCTGGGTGAAGTCCGAAGTGTGCCCGAGGATATGAATCGTGTCGCCCATACTGAGGTCGTGGGACAGTTCGACGCCAACTACTCCTAGCTCACCGTAGAAGTGGCTTACGACTCCGACAAGATGTTCAGCCATGTCTGCCTTCTCCCTTGCGCAACGACGTCAAGTATCGCAGCCGGTGGCGCACCACGACGCCAGTCCACCGAAGGCGTATGGTCTGGTTGGAGGAGAGTTCACGTGGCCTCGAATTGGCGCGAGCCATGGCGGGCCGCCGCCAAAACGGCTGCCGAACGCTTGGGCTTGCAAACAACCAATCACGGAGACGTAACAGGTTCAGTTGAGGGACTTCCAGTCGCAGTCTTCGTACAAGAGAGTGGGACCGGGGTTTCTACTCCAATCGGCACAGTGTTTCAGGTAGGGCTGCCGGGTTGGCCTACAACGGCAGGTTTGGACTTTTGGCCAGGCCGAACACGCTTCCGCCATTGGCCGATGTTCCGCAGCCGCTACATTCGGTTTAACGACCCCAACTGGGATAAGGCGTTCACGGTCAGGGCCCGTGACCCAGCGACCGTCCGTCTCCACCTTGATCAGGAATGTCGCGACTTGATCGCGGCGCATACCGAAAAGGTGCGAGGAATAGGTCCCATCGCAACTGGTGAGAATTACTGGCTAACGAGCGGGGAAGTCATAACTGTCCGCGGCACCCAGAGCCTGTACCAGATCAGACAGGGCCTCCTCCAATCATCTATCAACGCGGTCGTTACCTCCCCCGACGTGATCACCAAGGTCATGCAGAGAATGATCGACCTCGCCAAGGCCATTACGCGGTAAGCCGACCCACCGACACCGCCTCATCCCCGAGCGAACGCCCCCTGATCATGCGCTCGACTAGAGGCCGGGGTCGCTGCCGAGGTGGCTAACGGCCCGATGGATACCGCGGGGTCATGACGTTGGCCTCTATGGGGGACTTCTCTCGAAGTCTGATGATTGTGGGGACTGCAGCGGGATGGAGAGTCCATTGAATCGATTTCTTGGGGCACTCTTGGCGGTTTGCCTGGTTTCGGTTGCCGCATGTGGCGATGGTGGGGATTCAGTGGACACAGCCACTGCTGGCTCAGGTATCACGCTCAGCCAACAGGACGCGGGCGCCGCTGCCCTCACGGCAAACAACATGGCTGGCCCGTCGTCGGCAACCGACGCTGACTGGATCGACCTGGCGACAGACGGTTGCCGTCGCGGCGCGTGGGACTGGGATGTCGCCAGAGTCATGGCAGAAGAGTTCGTCAGCGCCCATCCAGCCCTTGCCACCCCTGACAGACTCGCCATAGACCACGTCCTTTGGGTTCTCGTAACACAAAGCTGTCCCGACCTGGCACCGGCCGACGCATCGACAGGCCCTCCCCCTGGATAGGACCCAGCCAGGAGGGAGAGGCGGGTAAGCGCTACGTGGGCCACGCCATAGAATGAGAAGCATGCACCCCCTGTTTGAGCGCCTGTTCAAGAAACTGATCCGCCGTTGGGAGACCTATCAAGACGCTCCTCGCGACCCCGATCTGGTCACGAGTTTGGCTACTGCACGCGCCGATCTTGACGACACCCGCCGAGAAATCACCGATGTCAGGAGACGGCTCTACCCGGAGCAGGACTCCACTGGGCCGAATCGGCCAGGCGTCGCTGTGAACCTCAACGCCTACCACCGCGCTCGAATGTCCGGCTTTCAGGATTCCGCATAGCCGGTCCTTGGATGACGCGGCCTTCGTCGCGTTGAGACATGCCAGCAGGCCGCCGACACCGTCGGTTTAGCACTAGCCCAAGACGAGAGCCACGCGCACAGATCACCACGTATGGGCGAGAACACCCGGCGACCAATGATGCGCGAGATCGGCACCTGTAGAGCGGCCCAATGCCCGCTAGATATTGCCTGTGGTCTCAATGGGTTGACGCAACACCTTTGGCGAGAGTGGATGTCTCTTGTCGAGGAGGTTGTTGTGCGGAAGTTCACTGAGGTGGAACGGGCTGAGGTGTGGGATTCGTGGCAGGGCGGTGAGGCGATGCGTTCGATCGCACGCCGGCTGGGCCGTGAGAGTTCGTCGGTGCGGACGATGATTGAGGACACCGGTGGGGTGCGGCCGGCGCCGCGGCGACGTGGCCCTCGGTGTTTGTCGTTGACTGAGCGGGAGGAGATTTCTCGGGGGGTGGCGGCCGGTGAGTCGTTGCGCTCGATTGCCCGTCGGTTGGGTCGGGCACCTTCGACAGTGTGTCGTGAGGTGACTCGCAATGGGGGACGACACCGGTATCGGGCCTTGCGGGCTGATCGGGCGGCGTTGCGGAGGGCTTGTCGACCTAAGACAGCGAAGTTGGCGCTCAACACCAGGTTGCGAGCGGTAGTTGAGGAGAAACTGGGCGAGTGGTGGTCACCGCAGCAAATCGCTGGGTGGCTCAAGGACGCATACCCTGGGGTTGAGGAGATGTGGGTGAGTCACGAGACGATCTACTTATCACTGTTTGTGCAGGGCAAAGGTGCCTTGCGTCATGAGTTGACTCAGTGTTTGCGGACTCACCGGGCTATCCGACGACCGGCCACCAAACGGGCACCGACCGGCAAAGGCCAGATAGTTGACCCGGTGATGATCTCCGAGCGTCCCGCTGAAGTAGCTGATCGGGCGGTGCCAGGTCATTGGGAAGGTGACCTCCTGATGGGCAAACGCATGACTGCCATCGGCACCCTGGTCGAACGTGCCACCCGCTATGTGATGCTCTTCCCCCTCCCCGATGGCAACACCGCCCAAGCAGTCCGCACCGCCCTAGCCGAGACAATCCAGCGGCTCCCCGAGCACCTGTGGCGGTCATTGACGTGGGATCAGGGCAAGGAGATGGCTGAGCATGCTCAGTTCACGATCGATACCGGAGTGCAGGTGTATTTCTGTGACCCGAAGTCACCCTGGCAACGCGGTTCGAACGAGAACACCAACGGCCTCCTACGTCAATACTTCCCGAAAGGCACCGACATGACCGCATTGACTCAAGATGATCTCGACGCTGCTGCCCACTCGCTCAACAATCGGCCTCGACAAACCCTCGGATGGAAGGCACCATCACAGAAACTCGCCGAAGTGTTGCAATGACCCCTTGAGGCGACACCGGTTATGTGCGGATTGCGGTGTGTCTCAGGCTATTTCAGTGGGGACGAGAATCCCATGATTCCAAAAGTAGGTGTACGTTGATCAGGAGGTAGGCGACGATCGGAGAAGTCGCGTTGTCTACTGGGAGGCAACATGAGCGGGACACACGGCGAGGATCTCAAATCAACGGAAGCCATCGACGCCGCCACGGTGGGTGAGTCGGCATATGACGACGGCGACCCTTTCCACGGGGTTGATGGGCTGGTTCTGCTTCGAAAGCTCGCTCAGGAGAGCAATAGGACCGATACCACTCATGCTCGCCTACGCGGACTCCTAAGACGGGCTCGACAGGACCCCAAGAACCGCACGGTTCATGATGAGAGTCTGAGACCAGAGCGGCTAGACCTCGCGAACGATCCGGTAGACGGCCCAACGGGAACTGGCCACACTCAGTACTGGTGCCCAACGGTGGGCAAGAACATTCTCATGCGAGCCGACAGGTCATGCCCAGTGTGCGGGGAAGCCATCTGAAGCGGGGGGTCGATGCACGCTGCGCATATCGGCACAGGTAGAGCGGCCTGAAGCCCGCATGAGGTTGCCGGTTCTCTCTCGGTTCGTGGTTGCCGACGAGGGCGCGGTCAGTCGGTGCGGTAACCCAGTGTGTCGCCCAGTACTGCGGCGTAGACGCTGCAGGCTTCGATGAGGTTGGCGATGGGAACATTTTCGTCTGGGGCGTGCATGACGGCCATTGGTCCTGGTCCGTAGGCTACAGCGGGGATGCCGAGTTCGTTGTAGATCCGGGTCTCTAGGCAGCCGGGGCACATGGACAGTGACGCATGTCTTCCGCTCATGCGGGTGACGCTGTCCTGTACTGACTTGACAAGGGGGTGGTCTGCGGGGGTGCTTGCTGGTCGTGCGTCTTGGAGAATCTCGACTGACAGGGGGTGCTTCTCGGCCAGTTCGTCGAGTAGCTGGAGAAGCTCGCTGCGGGCGTCCTCGTAGTCTTCGTCGGGGTTGGGTCGCCGGTCGATCGTGAAGCTGTATTCGCCGGGAACGATGTTGAAGTTGGTCCCTCCTCCGCTAGTCCCACCGATGAGCACGATCGACGAGCGAGCAGCCTCGGGTTCGATTCTGAAGCTTGTCTTCCGAGATGCCACTGAGTCCCTCCAGGAGAGCATTTGTCCAACTACCTCATGGGCGTGCTCAAAGGCACTGTCACCGGTGAAGTGCAGACCGACATGGGCGGGACTGCCGGTAACCGTGACCTCTACAGTGAATGCGCCTCTGGCTGCGTACCAGATGTTGGGGTGGCTGGGCTCGCCGACGATCGCACCGAGACACCCGTCAGTTCCCAGCAGACCCAGTTCAGCCATCCTCTCCGAACCGTCAGCGCCACCGCTCTCCTCGTCGGGAACGTAGACCAAGCGGACCTGGCCTCCACCACCAAGGTCACGGTGGATCACGGCTGCGAACAACATGGCCACGACGCCGCTCTTCATGTCTGAGGTCCCTCGCCCGAACATGGCCCCATCGTGAATCTGAGGTACGTACTGCTCCTCACTGAATGCCGGGACGACGTCGTAGTGGCCATGCAGATACATGAACTGGTCGCCATCTCCGACCGTCCCGATGATCACAGCGTGATCTGTGTCTCTCCGGGCCGTCCGATGCACCTCAAAGGGGATACCAAACCCCGAAAGATGCTCACCGATCCACGCCTGGCCCTCCTTCAGGTGACTCCCTGGCGGATTCTCAGACCGAACCCGGACAAACGAGTCCAGCAATCCAACAAGCTCATCGGACCTCGACTCGACAACACCTTGGATTCGGTCGAGTTGGGAGCGACTCACGGTGGGCACACCACGAAACTAACCGGGGGCACAGATAACGGCACATATAGAGCGGGGCAGAATGGTGGTCAGGGGCAGAATTGAACTGCCGACCCTCGGTTTTTCAGACCGAACAAACCCATCCCAGCTGGTACCTCATGGTCCCGGATAGCCCTTGGTTGTTGGGTTTCAGGGGCATAGGTGTACCGGCCTGTACCCGGTGATCCCCACTAATTCTCGGGCGTTTGTTGTCAGTTCGTTATCAGTAAGGGACCGGTCAACGGTGGCAAGACCCGCGCTAGATATTGCCGGTTATGAGCGGGTCTCTTGGTTTGTCACCCGGATCGAGGTTTCGTTCGTCTGTATGGTGAAATCTCGAGGAAGGGCGGTTCGCTGGTGGACGAGAATCTCCCCTTTGCTGCGAATCCGGATACTGTCCCTGGTGACTCGCCGGGGGCTGATCGGGGAACGGCGATCGACGCGGTGCTGACATCTGGTGGAATAGGGGCGATGGCAGGAGCCCTGGCGGGTTTCTTCTGGGGCGGCGTCGGAGGACGACTGGCGATGCGCGTGCTTTTCTTGACGTCGGATGAGCGGGTCAGAGGCCTCACCTCAGACGACGGATTCGAAATCGGCGTCATCAGCGGAGCTACCGTCTTCCTACTGATCTTCACCTCGGTTCTGGGAGCGATTGCCGGTTTCTTCTACGGTGTCATCAGGATGCTGCTCCGAGGTCCGACGTGGGTTGTAGCCATTGCCGTTGGAATCACGGCCGCAGCGGCAGCGGGGGCTCTCATCGTGAAGTCGGACGGTATCGACTTCCGGGTTCTCGAACCACTCTGGCTCGCCGTGGGCCTATTCCTGCTGATTGGGGGTGCGTGGGGGGTCACGGTCGTTGTCTTGACGGAACGACTGCTGCGACCCGGCACTGTGTTCCGGTTGCTCCCACCTCAGATCGACAGGCGGTATTGGGGGGCTTTCGGCAGCACGCTCGGATGGCTCGCTTTGTTGGCTATCACCACCCTCGGCATCATCGGCCTCGCCCGTGACATAGCCCAACTCACCTGACTCTCTCCATTGAGTCCGCCGCACATATCGAAGCCTCTTTGTGTCAAGTGGTTGTTTTCGGGTGCTGGTGGGCGCGACGAGTTTGCCCCGTCCTGGGTGGTCGGGTGGGGCGTAGTGTTGGGGTTGGGTCCGGGAAGTGACTTATCCGAA
>Ga0255048_10000022_pt1 | contig 103075 bp, 102 predicted proteins | sample JV7_2_2_MG_FD_183619 | JGI IMG/M metagenome (GOLD analysis project Ga0255048, IMG submission 183619) | Seawater microbial communities from Jervis Inlet, British Columbia, Canada - JV7_2_2 | ecosystem: Environmental > Aquatic > Marine > Inlet | place: Canada: British Columbia | collected... | reverse complement strand
TAATTTTCGAGTAGTCCAGAGGCCTTCGAAAGAGCCTCATTTTGAGGGTCCGGTGTGTCATCAATACCGTGGGAAGTCCAATACACGCTAAAGCAGACATTCGAGTGATATCGTGCTGAGAGGCTGCTTATGACCCAGTTCTAATCGCGATACGATTACAATCAGAATCCCGATCATGAAGATGACTAATTAAGGGTGGACATTCTGAGTGCGCCGCCCGGCCCAAACTAAATATGACTCTTTCCGTTGATAAATTCCTACGCAAGGCCAAGAGCCACGCCAAAAAAGGTGAGATTGACCTCGCAGTACAAATACTGAAGGACATACTGGACAGGTATCCGAAGAACAAACAGGCGATTGAGCGGCTGAAGTCACTTCAGCAACTGACGGAGGCATATGTAGCACCGGGTGCTGGGCCTTCTCGCCAACAACTCGTCGAGCTAACAGCGCTGTACAAGGAGGGAAAGCTCAAGGATTGCTTGGCGCAGGGTGAAGTACTGGCAAAGAGGTTTCCGAATGAACCTATTACTGCGAATCTGCTCGGAGCGGTGTACGTAGCGCTGGGGCGCCCGAAGCAGGCTGTCGCCAGCTACACCAGAGCGATACAAATAAAGTTCGACTTTGCCGAAGCACATAACAATCTGGGCGATGTTCGAAAAATCCTTGGGGAGTTTGAAGAGGCTGTGGCAAGCTATCAAAGAGCCCTGCAGATTAAACCAGACTTTGACGTAGCGCATAACAACCTTGGCGAAGTCCTTATTGATATGGGACAACCGGATAGGGCCCTTTCGAGCTTTGCCAAGGCCTTGCAGATTCAACCAAACTTTGCCGATTCGCACATCAACCTTGGCACAACCCTTAATAGTCTTGGTAAACCTGACGAGGCGATAGCGAGCTACAACAGGGCCCTGCAAATCAATCCTGCGTTTGCCAAAGCTCATCGGTTCTTAAGCACTGTCAAGACCTTTCAGGACGGTGATCCGCAAATTGATCTGATGCTTCAATTGCTTGAACGCAAATCACTCCCAAAAGAAGATCGAATACACCTGAACTTTGGATTGGCCAAAGCACATGAGGATATCAACGATTACGACAAAGCATTTTCTTACTTCATAGAGGGCAACCGGCTGTGCAAAGAGGAGCTGAATTACAAGACTGCTTCTACCCGAGCATTGTTTGCAAAAATAAAAGCAGCGTTCTCAAGTGGGACCCCCGTTCTTCGGAATCTTGAAGGACTTGCATCCGACAATCGCCAGCAGCCCATCTTCATTTTGGGTATGCCTCGATCAGGCGCTACTCTTGTAGAGCAAATACTCGCAAGTCATTCTCAAGTGTATGGAGCAGGCGAACTGGTTCTACTTGGACCGTCAGTCAGTGCTACCGAGTGGATTTCAGCACAGCTCTCTTCCGATCAAATCCAGTCCATTCGAAGGTCATATTTTTCGGGGCTCGAAAGACTCCGAGTACCTGAGCTCTATATAACGGACAAGATGCCAGTGAATTTTTGGTGGATAGGCTTCATCATTGCGGCGCTACCCGGTGCAAGTATCATCCACGTAAAAAGGGACGCTCGTGCAACCTGCTGGTCTAATTTCAAGCACTACTTCTCTCGCAAAGGCAATGGCTACGCTTACGATTTTCAAGACGTATCCGAGTATTACAAAATGTACATCGACCTGATGGCGTTCTGGCAGAAGTTGTTTCCGGGTCAGATATATGATCTGGAGTACGAAGCCCTTACCGAACATCAGGAAGACGAATCGCGCAAACTGTTCAAACACGTTGGCTTAAACTGGGAGGATCAATGTCTGGAGTTTTACAAGACCGAACGAGCTATTCAGACTGCCTCCGTGATGCAAGTTCGGAGGGAAATGTATCAGGGCAGCTCGAACCAGTGGAAGAAGTACGAAGAGTATCTCGGACCTATGGTCAAGTCACTAAGGGGCTTTTGACCTGCTCAGTATATGCGAATCGCATTCAGTTTCTCCGTGCTAATCGGGTAGGTGGCGATTTCGAAGAACTTCTTAATCTGTGTTTGAATGCTGCGCGCATGGAAGCTGGCATCGTCGCCATGCCAATGGATTGAATTGCCACCTAACAATGCGCTTCATTGATGCTTCGATCGGCCGTTTCTGGTCGGAAGCAGTCGCCCAGGTGGTAAACTGCTGAAAGGCTGCTACTGACCCGATACGGACATTGACAAGAAAGTATCCTTTTTCTGGAACCCAGCCTTTTTAGATGATGTGGAGACCACGATGTTCATCGGACACTATGCTCTAGCATTGGCTGCGAAGAAAATCGCTCCCCAGGTGTCGTTGGGTATCCTGTTTCTCGCTTGTCAGCTAGCAGACATGATATGGCCCAACCTTGTTCTTCTTGGTATCGAGACACTTGAGATTGAGCCGGGCATAACCGTGATGACTCCCCTGAATTTTGTGCACTATCCGTATTCACATAGTTTGGTTGCGCTGATACTTTGGAGTGCAATATTCGGAGCGGTTTACGCATTGCTTCGGCGCTCGGGTACGAAGGCAGCGTTCGTGATCGCCGTGCTCGTTCTAAGCCATTGGGTCTTGGATGTTCTAACTCATCGACCCGACATGCCGATCACACTGATCGATTCATCTCTCATTGGCTTTGGACTCTGGAACTTCCCTGTTGTCGCTGTGCCTTTGGAGCTCCTGCTTTTTGGTGCGGGCATATGGCTGTACATCCACCATACAAAACCATTAAATCGCCAGGGTAGCATTGGTTTTTGGGCGCTCATTTCATTTCTGCTTGTAGTCTATGCAGCCAGCCTTCTTGGACCGCCGCCGCCGTCCGCGATAGCTGTGGCGTGGTCTGGCCAGGCACTATGGCTAGTCATTGCATGGGGCTTTTGGGTTGATCATCACCGGGTGAAGTCGCAACCCTAAGTGGCCTTCCGAAACTTCAACTCGCTCATGGAGCTTACGTAGTGAGAGTTTTCTTCTATGGCCTCTTTATGGACGAGAGATTGCTCGCGACGAAGGGAATAAAACCGACCAACGTAAGTGTAGGTTTCGTAAACGGCTACGGACTGCACATCGGTGAGCGGGCAACGTTGGTACGCCGTCCTAATGGTCGCGCCTACGGAGCCATGATGGATATCGCCCCTAATGAGGCAACGGAATTGTATGCAGAGGATAGCGTCGCGGACTACCTGCCCGAGCCTGTAACTGTCGAACTCCTGGACGGCACAGAAGTCGAGGCAACTTGCTACAACTTGACCAGCGCCAAAGTCACCGGGACCAACAAAGACTATGCAGAATCGCTATTGAAGGTGGCGAGCAGATTGGGTTTCCCAGATTCTTATATTGATCAGATTAGGCAGGCGAGAAGATAGCCAATAAGCTGGTCTGTCGAATGTCTCCTTCTGGCCGAAGCGACGGGTTGAAGTCGCAGCCTAAAAGCATACGTCAAGCAGCTAACAGAACCCCTCGAACTTATGCCGCATGAGCAGGTCGAATCGCGGAATGAAGTATGTCGTAACACTAATCCTGGTATTTTCTGGCAGCGCGTTTGCGGGCGGGAGTCTCACGCCTGACATCAGAATATCGAGCGTCGCGATGGGCTACGACATTCAGTATCGGGTTTACGTTCCAGCGGGCATCGAACCGGATGAAGAAGTGCCAGTTATCTTCATCACAGACGGGCCGATGTATATCCAACGGGGCCAGGTAGCAATCGTGCTGGACCGGCTGATTAAGAGGAAAAAAATTCAACCTGTTATTGCTGTGTTCGTTGACTCACGAAATCCGGACGATTTGTTCGAAAACCGCCGCAATGACGAATTTTTCTGCAACAAATACTATCTGGCGTTCTACATCCACGACCTCATTCCGGCTATCGAGAAGGCCTACCCGGTGCAGCGGACCCGCGAAGGCAGGACGATTCTCGGACTTTCATTTGGTGGACTTAACGCCGCATGCTTCGGGCTGCTGGGATATGACACCTTCTCAGGCATCGCTATGCACTCACCGGCAAATCATCCGGTTGATAATTTGTTGCCCGCCTACGAGAACGAGCCGCGGCGGCCCTTGAAAATATTCCTAAGTACTGGATCGCCGAATGACAACACGGCAGCGAACCGCAAGTTTCGCAGGATCCTGCAAGAGAAGGGCTACGAAATGAAGTACATACAGACAAGGGAAGGGCACAACTGGGCCAATTGGCGACCGCTTATCGATGATGTTTTTGTCTACTTTTATGGGGATCCGACTGACGAATAGTCAGCGCTACCCGCGTCTTGAATAGCCTGCGTCCACTGATACGGATACGCTCCCAATTCGAAGGGCGATAACCCGGGATTCTTGTGACTTGGTTCTCAGTGTAGTTCGTGAATTCGGACAATATGCACGGTTTTGTGAATTGCGGCACAAATGCGGCGCGAATCCGCACGTATGCTCAAACCCGTTTAGACAGAACACAAACGGCGAGGCACGCAGATGAAACTGACTTCCGAAATTATTGAACGACATCCCCAAGCGTGGGTGCTGGTCGGGTTATTGATTATCTCAACCGGCCTGTACCTTGGCTTCGACTATTCGGCCGTGTTCGTTTACCTTGGGATCGGCATCACTTGCACCGTATTCGGCTTGGCGTTGCTCGTATTCCAGATTCTCGATGGCCCAAATAAATCAAACATTAGACCTTTGTCTCGAGACTTCATCTCGATTGGGGCCACCGTCATTATGCCGACCCCGCAAGCGGATCAGGATCCCACTTCAAGGTAGTAGTGGACCAAGGCGGTACATTGCTTGCGTAGGACTCACACGGGGACCGGAATTAGCTTGTGTGGCATGTTCCGACCTGAAAGTCACAGACGCCATCTTATGCGCATAATGTATACAAGGCGAAATTGAAATTTGGACAAACTTCTTTTCAATTCAAGACCTTCTGTCGAGTTCACCTCATACGGACTGTAGAGAATCGCGCTTTATTCCGACTCCAATTCGATCGCTATTACAATATTTCCAAAAATCCATAAATTGCGAGAATTACAAAGTGTAATTTTCCTGAAAGTGTAGTGTTATCGTGACCGAAGGACATTTTTAAGGTAGATCGCCGAATGAAAAAGTTCATCCAGGAAAACCCCACTATCGCATATGGCCTGGGATTGCCATTGTTGCTCGTAGTCATTTTCCTCATTGTCTCGGGACTTCCCCAATTGTTAGTTCCGAAGCCGCAATATGAGCTGCTGTATGCCACCGGAATCCATAGTTACCCAAACGTTATACAAATTGCCGTTGTTGAACAAAAGGTGCAGGTTATCTATCAAGGCGTTTCCTACGGCAACGAACGGCCTCGATTGTGGCGTTACAACCCACAATCGGGAGGCGTGCAGGAAATCGCGATAATCCTTCCGCCCAGCCTGGTTCGGTCCGGAAATGGATCGGACGCGGCTCCGCAAACACCAAAAACAACCGTGATCGATGTACCCGATCTCGCCGGCTTAAGAATCGATTCGTCCAGCGTCGCTCCTGATGGCTACGAGTTTAGCGGCGCAGACAGTCGTTATTCGCGCAATATATTTGGCGGCCTGTTTTACTCGCGAAGATACAACCATGAAGCAGTATTGACTAAGAATGGGCGCAGTATTCGTCTGCCAAATTCGAACGATCGATACTACAGTCGCAACACTCAATTCGTCGGTTGGGTTCTACCACAGTGATGGGACTGCTCGTTCTGATCGTCATAGTTGCGTTGATCGGCGGCGGCATGTGGGTTTGGCCGTTTTTGGCGGGAATTCTTGGTCTCTCAAGCGTCACTGACAAGTCGGGCGCGCTGCGACACATTCGCCAGCTTATGGTTACCTACGAAATTTCGCCGGGCGAGGTTGAAACGACGTATCTTGCGCCGGCTGCTATCGATGCCGCCACAACTCAACGCAGCAAAGGTGATATTGCCAAGACGCTTTTTGTATACCTCGGCGCAATTTTTATCCTCGCCGGAATCGGCACCTACGTTGGCATGTTTTGGGGCAGCATGGGCAGCGCCATGCGAATCTTCGTCACGCTCGGCATCGGCTACATTTTGCTCCTGGTCCTGGTTTCGGCGTTGTATGAGAACAGGTATCCCCGTGCAGTAGGGCCGCTGACGATTGCCATGGTATTCATGATGGTCGGAGGTTGGCTTGTCTTCATTGATGAGGTATTTCCCAGCACTGGCAACTGGCGAAACGTAGCGCTTTTTATAAGCGGCACAATGGCCGTTCACTTAGGTATTTTGTTCGGAAAATACAAGCGCACGCTGTTCGCCGTCCTGGGATTGTTTTTTGTGTACGGGTTCATGCAAGTGGGCCTCGATATGCTCGGCATGTCGTATGCCCATATCGCTATCGTTCTTGGGGCCTCTTTGTTCCTGGTTGGCACGGTATTGGAAAAGACACCGCGACCTGTCCCCGCAGAGTTAGCGCTCTTGATTGGAGCGTTTTGGTTGAACGGCGGTTTGTTCGATGTGATAGCCAATGCGACAGCCCCTAATTGGGCAAGCCTGATCATCGGCGTTAGTTTGGTCATTACAGCTTACGGCCTGCACACGGCGGATAAGTATCCGCGATTGATTGGGCTGGGATATTTGGTTGGGTCCGCCATGCTCTATGCTGGCCTGTTCGATCTTGTAGAGGGCACGCCAATCGAACTTCTCTTCTTGGCGGTGACGGCAGGTATTTTGTACGCCTGTGTGGTCCTGCAGAGCAGGGCGATGCTATTAACGACCGTCCTGGCAATGCTCTCGTTCATCGGTTATTTCTCGGCGAAGCATTTCGTCGATTCACTGGGCTGGCCGGTAACTTTGGTTATCACCGGCGTTATCTTCTTAGGTGTTGGGATGATTGCAATGCGTGTGAAGCGGGCTATTTGACCTATTGACTCAGCCTGAGCTGAAATTTGAAATAATATGGATAGTTATCTAGAAGCCGCAATCGACGAAGCACGTAAAGGTCTGGAGCAGGGTGGAATCCCGATCGGTTCCGTGCTCGTTCTCGACGGCGCCATTGTCGCACGAGGCCATAATCAGCGAGTGCAGAAGGGCAGCTCGGTGTTGCACGCGGAAATGGATTGCATTGAAAACGCCGGCCGCCTAACTGCTGCTGACTATCGAAAGGCGGTCCTGTACTCAACGCTCTCGCCCTGCGACATGTGCAGCGGCGCAATTCTTCTGTACGGAATTCCTAAGGTGATTGTTGGTGAGAATCGCACCTTTCAGGGCCCGGAGTCGTATTTGCAGGATCGGGGCGTTGACGTCGAGGTTGTCGACAATACCGAGTGCAAGAGATTGATGGAGGAATTTATCGAAGCAGAACCGACTCTCTGGAATGAAGACATCGGGGAGTAATCACGAAAAAGGAAAACGAAATATGCGCATAATGTATACAGAGGAAATTACACAATGTAATTTACGCAAGAATGCTACTCAAATAGACTCCTGTCGCCGCTAAGTCTAGGATTGCATTACAGGTTAGAAAAAGAAAATTCTTAAATCTGTTTCCTTTTGTGAGGTCTGAAATGCGATTGCCCAAATTAGTGCTGCTTAGTTTGATGATCCTAGCGAGTTCGGTTCAAGCACAAGACAAGCCCAACATTGTCTTCATATTTATGGACAACTTCGGCTACGGTGAGCTGGGAATTTACGGCGGCGGCATTACGCGTGGTGGCGCCACCCCACGGATCGATGCTCTTGCGGCCGAGGGGATTCGTCTTACCAATTTCAATGTCGAGGTGCAATGTACGCCGTCCAGGGCGGCGTTGATGACCGGGCGCTATGCAATTCGTTCGGGCAACGCCACGGTTCCGATAACAACCGGCATGTACGGCCTGACACAGTGGGAAATAACGATGCCGGAAATGCTGTCGGACGAAGGGTATGCAACGGGAATGTTCGGCAAGTGGCATCTAGGCCATACGAAAGGGCGGTTTCCCACTGATCAAGGTTTCGACGAATGGTATGGCATTCCGAACTCGACGGATGAAAGCCTGTGGCCCGATCAACCTCAGTTCAATGCTGTCGTGAAAGAGAATCTCAGTCCGTACGCTGTACCCGAATACATATACGACGGACGCAAGGGCAAGGAGCCAAAGAAGGTAAAGATCTATGACTCCAAGATGCGTCCAGAGATCGACCGGGAAATAACGGACAAGGCAATTAACTTTATGGAACGGCAGGCGCGTGCGGAGAAGCCATTCTTTGTCTATTTACCGTACACGCAGACACATATGCCGGTTGTGCCAAGCACCGAGTTTGCCGGGAAGAGCGGTAACGGCGACTGGGGAGATGTGCTAATGCAAATTGATGCATATGTCGGAGAACTCCTGGGCACGATAGAGGAATTGGGAATCAGCGACAACACGATCTTCGTGTTTACGTCGGATAATGGACCGGAAATGCTGCCCGGTCATAACGGATGGAGTGGTCCGTGGCGCGGCTCGTATTTCACCGGCTTGGAAGGGAGTCTTCGCGTACCGTTTATCATGCGCTGGCCCGGCAAAGTTCCGGCCGGAGTTGTGTCGAACGAAATTGTTCATGCTCTTGACATGTTTGCGACTTTCGCGAATGTTGCTGGCGCAGACGTTCCTGACGATCGTGTTATCGACAGCGTCGACCAGTTGGATTTTCTAACCGGACAACAGGACAAGTCGAATCGTGACGGATTTATGGTTTATGTCGGCAGCGATCTATTCGGCATCAAGTGGCGAAACTGGAAAATGATGTTCAAGGAGGTCGAGCGCGGCACCGACGATAAGCGCACATTCGATTTCCCAAGATTTTTCAATCTCTACTCCGATCCGAAAGAAGAATATCCGCTGACAAAAGCAACCGCGGGTCATTTTTGGGTGAGGTGGCCAATGGGCGAGATTCTTACTGAGCACGGAGCATCGCTGCAAAAAGAGCCCCCGATCAAGGCAGGAACTCCTGATCCGTACCTACCTCCCGGAGGTTAGCGAGAGATCATATGCGCATAGTGTATACAAGGGTGAATCTTCGGATTCGCCTTTTTTCGTTTGCGATCAGTGCGTTATTTCGCTGAGTCGCACTACAAACTGTAGAAAATCACAGATGGTGCGTGGTGTGGAAGAGGGCGGTTCGGCAAAACCATTAGATAACAAGGGCTTGAGCAAATTACACATTGTAATATTCGCGTAATTGGCGCCTCTACGGATCCCAAAAAGAGAAAACGTCAGACTGTTCGAACGGGCTTTGAGACTTTGTACGCCAATGTTAGTCTCGTGCAGATCCTTTGGTTTCTACGGTGATACCGATGTTACGTAAGCACTTGGCAAGCCAATTCGCCATTTTCGCAATGGTCCTGATGTTCGTCGGTGGTTGCGGTCAGGAAACACACAATCCTGAAAATTCAGCCGAGGACTCCCCAGTGATCACGCTTTGGTATGGGGGTCCTATCATTACGATGGACAAAGATCAGCCGCGCGTGGATGCCGTGGTATCAACTAATGGCGGTCAAATCCTATTCGTTGGTTCCCTGGTCGAGGCTCGAGAGCAGTTTCCCAATGCGCAGTCGCACGACCTCAATGGTCAAACGATGATGGCCGGTTTCATAGAGCAACACCTTCACCCGTTTCTCGCAGCATTGAGCCTGTCCATCCCCGTCGTCGCGCCGGAGGCGTGGGAAATACCGAATAAAATTTGGCCCGCTGCGACAGACGCGGAAAGCTATTTTGCTCGACTGGTGGAAATCGAGGCAACGATGGAAAATCCTGATGAGATTTTCTGGTCATGGGGCTACAACAACTATTTTCACGGCGAACTGAATCGATCGATGCTCGATGAGATTTCGACCAGCCGGCCAATTGCCATTTGGCATCGTTCAGTGCATGAGTTCTTCTTAAATTCGGCAGCCATCGAGAGATTCGGAATTAACCAAGCGGATATCGATGCACTCGGCGCAGAGGTCATCGAACAATCCAGTATCGAAGACGGGCATTTTCTCGAAGCCGGCGCATTGCTCTATTTACTGCCCATCATATTTCCCGAACTAGGTAACGCAGAGCGTTTTCAATCGGGTCTTGAGCAAATGGTGGAGATGCTTCACCGGAAGGGGATTACGGCTTACAACGAGCCCGGTGCTTTTATTCCTGAACCAATGATTCCGCTTTATGCGAGTGTCTTGGGAGCCGATAGCACGCCGATGTATTCCTTTTTCATCGCTGAAAGCAAAACACCGTTTTTTGCCGCCGGGCCGGATGGCGTACAAGAGGCAGTTGAGGACGTAGTCGCCACTTTTGGTGATAGCAACAAGGTCCGGTTCTTTGAAGGGCACATCAAGATGCTTGTGGACGGAGCGATTGTTTCGCAGCTGATGATGATGCGCGATGGCTACGTTGACGGCCATCATGGTGAGTGGATCCAGCAGCCCGAGGAAATCGAGGCGATATCAAAGATATTCTGGGAGGAGGGCTATCAACTCCACATCCACGTCAACGGTGATCTGGGATTGGACACCGTCATTGCCATGCTCAAGCGGCGACAAGCAGAATTTCCGCGAGAAGATCACCGAACCACAATAGTCCATTTCGCCAATTCCGCAGAAGATCAGATAGACGAGCTTGCCAATCTTGGGGTTATTGTGTCGGCAAACCCGTATTACGTTACTGGCTTTGGTGAACGATTTGGAGAGGTAGGCTTAGGGGTCGAACGAGCTCATGCAATGGCTCGCTTGGGGCCCGTCGAAAAGGCCGGCATTTCAGTTTCATTTCACTCAGATATGCCCATCGCGCCGGCCGATCCGCTTTATCTTGCGTGGAGCGCCGTTACGCGGGAATCCTCATCCGGCAATCCACTACGACCAGACTTGGCTATGTCTGTGGACGGTGCCATGAGAGCGATTACGATTGACGCCGCGTATTCCTGGGGCATGGAGGACAAACTTGGAAGTATTGAAGTTGGCAAAGTAGCTAACTTTACAATTCTTGATCAGAATCCTTACGACACTGAACCGCATAAATGGAAAGACATCGCTGTTCGCGCAACCATATTTGAAGGAAATTTATTTCCGGTCACAAGGTAGGTACTACTGAGTTTATGCGCATAATGTATATTATGTTAAATTGAATATATGACTCTGGATATCCGTGACCCCCACCACCTCAAATCCGGCTTGTTACCTGCCGGTACATCATTAGTCCGAAAATCGGGACAAGCACGCATCACGTTGTAACGATTGTGGAAGCCCATGCGATGGGTTCGACAGGATAAGTTGCTCCGCCAGCTCGCTGTAGGATTTCCAGCGAGCAAGCACCTGTTTCAGTCCGATGCCAAGGTCTCGAATGGCATGGCGATGGTCCAAAGCAACAACAATGGCGGCTGAGACCATCACCAAACGCCAAATAACGACAAAAACTCGTTTGCGCCACGGTTCAGGGGTCTGAACGCGCAAGAAATCACAATGAAAATACAGATGCGACCGTTCATCCTCGACGATCTCGAGCAGCTGACTCCTCAGGCGCGATTGCGGCAGATGCACAGCCAGCAAATGGTAGTAACAAAGTCCGACCACTTCCGCGGCCAGGAGCACGACGACCTTTAGACGCAAGCCGATCAATCTGCGAGCGAACACAAAAAGACTCGCGGTCCAGTTACTGCGTATTAATGTGCCACCGAGCAAGCGAACGCACATGGCCAGGATATTCGCATGGCGATGTTCTTCCTCGACGAAATACGCCATGGAGGTACCGTAATGTTCGTCCAGTCCAGGCAACGAATTGCAGAACGACTGAGCGACGATGCTGCCTCCGCCAGATTCACCCAGCTGAAAAATCGCCAGTGAACGCGCCAAAGACTTCGGCAGCGCCGAATAGTCGAGGTCCTGCTCAAGTGCCGGCAACGGTCGATAACTTCTATCCGTGAAGAATTTTTCCCAGTCTTCCCAAGACCTGTGCTCGATGCCCATTATTTTCCCCTGTAATTGCCTTCCTACACGTTATAAGCGTGTGATCTGGCAATTCAGGGGAGAAAATGTGGCGAGCCTGTGGCACCTCTTAAGCAAGCCAGCCGAAGGCGCCGCCTGTGAGTAATGAGTAGATCAAAGCATCAAGGAATGTCTTTATCGTTGCCGACCACGGACGGCCAAACCAGACGGTCTCCTGCACGTAAGCCATGCCGTAAGCGACAAACGCAACAGCGCCGCTAATCCGGAATATCGCCAGGTAATCCGCACCAGGCGCGGCTGTGCGGCTTACGAAATAGGCGCAGACCACCGCAACCAGTACGTTGTAGGCAAACATCAAACCGAGCTTTGGCCCCATCACCGGTAGCCCGGACGGGACAACCGTGATAAAGGCGAGTGGGCCATCCTTGAACCTTTGCTGCACATCAGGATCTTTGAAGGCGGCGTGATCCGCGCAGTGTGGCAAATTGTATTGGCCGGGCGCGAGGCCTCGAAGCGCGTTGCGTGCGCCCTCCTCGTCAGTCACTTTGCTGAAGTCACTCTTGTGCCAGGGCATCACCATCCAGATCACTGCGCCAGCTACGAAGGTAAGTACCGCTGACAGCAAGATTGGCTGCCACAATGTCATAATACTCATATCAACCCCCTTTAAGACGTGTCCCTAAGCTATAGCAGAATGATCAGTGTCCTACCATTACTTGTTGGCATAGTACCCGTCGTCGGCGTTGCGGCCGCCTACTGGCTAAATGTTAATGCCGGAGTGCTGCCAGGCTGCATGCCGCTGCTGGATGGCTGTACCTCGATTAGCGCGACGGGCCGTTATATGCCCGGGAGCATGCTATTTCGGGCGGTGTTGCTGCCTCAGGCGGCGTTCCTGGTGGTTTTGTGGTGGATTGGCGTCGGGTGGCTCAAACAAGTGGCGCCAGCGTCTCACGTGCGACCCGTAGTCCTTTTCTCGGGCGTTGTGGGGGCTGTTACTTTGGTCACTTACGTAACGTTTTTGGGGACCAAGCAGCCTTTCTACGAATTCATGCGGCACTTTGGCATTTATTTTTATTTTTTTGGCACTGCGATTGCACAAATCGTTTTGACAACGGCCATGCCCCACTCTGGCCATCGAACTGCGATGTTGTGGGTAATTGCGTCGCCCTTTGTTCTTGGCCTGGCCAACTGGGCGCAAAAACTGTGGCTCAGCGACTCCGATATTTTTGAAAACAGCATCGAGTGGGTATCAGCGTTGCTGATGCAGGTGTGGTTTGTCTTGTTGTATTTCGCGTGGCGAAAATCGGGAATCACGGTTAGCGTTCGAACGGATCCGTCCAACGCTCGTTAGTAAGAACGGAGTTATCTGTCAGCGACGCCAGAAACTCGATCAGGTCTGCCCGTTCTGATTTCGACAAATCAAATCCATCTACAAATTCGGACTTGAAGGGACTCAAGCGACCGTCGCCGGCATTGCTCCCGTCTGCGATCAATCGCCCGCCACGAGCATAGTGATCGATAACAGCGTCCAGCGTGGCGATGCTGCCATCGTGCATATAGGGTGCGGTGAGCGATATATTTCTAAGTGAGGGTGCTTTAAAGCGGCCCATGTCCCGAACTTGTCCAGTCATGTCGAATAAGCCGGTGTTGTCTTCGGGATAGGCGCCGGACGCATTCAGGTTATAGAGCCCCGTATTGTGAAAACCGACCTGGTCGACAGTCGAATTGGCATGTGTGCTGCTGTCAGTGAAATTGAAGCCGCCGTGACAATGGAAGCACTCAAGTTCCTCGGAGAAAAACAGCTCCAATCCCCTCTCGGCCGCTGGCGACAGAGCCGTGAAATCGCCAGCAAGATACCGATCGTAAGGTGAGTCAAAACTGACGATAGAGCGAACGAACGCGGCGATGGAGCGAACGACGTTGAGCACCGAGTTCGGATTCTCATCACTCGGAAAAGATGCCTCGGCGAGTCTTCGATATTTCTCGTCGGACGCCAGCAACGCAGCGATTTCTGCCTCGTGTCCACCCATTCCCATTTCGACAGGGTTGTCTCCCAACAAAGGTGTCAATGCCTGATCTTCGAGCCGGTCCAGTGAGGGATTCGCCCAGGTCAGTCGGCTAGCGTACGCCGTATTGACGAGGCTCATCGAGTTCCTCGGGTGCACGGTGCCCGTTGAACCGACTGATCTGTTTTTGCCGTCCGTGAAAGCCAGTGCCTGAATATGGCAGGTCGCACACGACATCGTATTGTTGCCAGACAAACGTGTGTCATAGAACAACCAGCGACCCAACTCGACTTTGGTGTCGCTCATTGGATTATGTGCTGGTACTTGCGGTTCCGGATAGGTACTCGGCAAACGCCAGTCGTAAGTCGCGCCCTGCGACGCGAATATCGCTATTGCAACGACAACACCGACACCAACTATCGCGACAAAGTATTTCAACGCTGTACCTGAAAAACCTTTTGTGGTTGCAGATTTGTGACGCCGTCAATGGTCAAGCCCAATCTCTCAAATGGCGCCGCACATTCAGATTCGGCCGGGCTGGATGAGCAATCGCTGCCAGTACCATCCTGTAAATCGATGCCGCGAGACAACTCAGCAAGATCAAGTGCAACTCGGCCACCGTCTGCCGAAAAATCAGAAAGCTCGATCGTTACTCGATTGGGAGAACTGCACCCCGTGATGTTCTGGATGGTGCCCTCACATCCAGTGCTACCAAGGTGAATCCAGAAACTGTCATTCGGGCTCGAAATGCCAGCCCGCAGAAACTTGTAACCGGAGCGCCAATGCCAGTGCATGGCAGCATCGTCGAGCGGCGGCTGCGCGAGCAAAGGGTTGGCGTGGTTCATCTCGAACGGTACACCGATCGTAAACCGGATGCCGGCGAAATCGCTCGTCGTGACAGTGCCCCTGATCGCTGAATTCATGTCGGATGTACCATTGCTGCAGGCACCGGCGCCATTCTCGAGATCGATCAACGCGATATTCTGCTGCTGCCAGCGTTCGTCAGGCGTTAGCGACACGGGGTGCTCTGCTCCCGAGGAGTCGATCACCAGCACCTCGGAGACGTAGAATCGAAGATCGGTCAGGGCTAGTGGAGTGTCGTCACATTGAACAGGCTGTCCTGCCCAGGACGCTGAGAACTCGATGTGCACCGGGACACTTTTCGCAGAACACGCAGCGCAAGCAACCAGGATTGTGACAAGCAGCAAGTAGCTAGCTGGACGCTTTGCTAACTTCATCGGATACGTCGTCGTCTTCGCTGGCGTCGGCGTCCGGGTCTTGGTTGTCGGGTATGAATGAATAATCGAGAACTCCGGTGGCAATCATGTCGGTCGATGCCTGTGCGACGGACAACTCTGTTTCCACCTCACGAATCTTGGCTTCAGCGTGCACGCTTGCCGTAGCACGGTCTGTGAGTTCAGACCGTAGTTCACGCGTCTTCAAGACCGATTCTTTCAGGTCCGAGGACACTTTATCCAGCTTCGACTGCTGTTGGGTGATGACATTATCACGCCGCTCCAGCCCGATGGTCGTTTCCTTCAGGTCATCCTCAAGTTTCTCGAGGTGGGTCCTCGAATCAGTGGTATCGGATTGCGCGATTCGTAACTCTGCCTCAAGTTCACGAATTCGGTCATCACGCGGGTCACGTTTCTTCGCCCGATGTCGCGCGCTCAAGCTGCCGCTGATCGCAGCCAGAACCCAGCCAAGCACGAATGCCCCGCCGCCAATGAAAATAAGTTCATTTTGAAAATCTACAAACATCGCGTCATGATCAGTTTATTTTACCGTTCAATAAAGGACCGGGTTCTCAATCCTGACAAAGCCGAATTGACCTTCTATGACCATAAATGGTCGCCATTCAAAAGGCAATGAGATATTTATCTCTGCAAAAACAATAAGTAATGGTCATTTTCTAATGCAATATCTAGTTTGATGCCTAACGACGGCACCAGTACTGCTCCGACTGACTGTCGAGAAACTGTTCTGCGATTGCGCCCTTCAGCATCGCCAGAGTCGACAACATCCCCGCCTGCGTACAAGTGTCTGCCGCTACCGTGATGGACGATGCCGCCTCCTCAACTGGCCAACCAGTTCGAGGATCGATCACATGACCGTAGCGTACTCCATCTTTCAGCAGGAATCTCCGAACATCGCCGCTGGTTGCCAACGCTCCATGCCGAAGTTCGATCAGTATTGCTGCCCCACTGAGGTCTGCAGCTTCAATTCCTACCGTCCAGGCATTCCGCAGTTGTGGTGGTCCGGTCACGGCCAGGTCGCCGCCGAAATTTACGAGGCAAGGCGTATCGCCAACAGACCGAAGCATGCCGACAGCACGATCTACCGCGTATTCCTTGCCGATGCCACCCAGATCGATTTCCATCGCCACCGGCATAGTAAGTTGCGGCGATTGCCAGTCCACCTTATCCCAGCCAACCAGGGTCAACAGGACCTCGATGTCTTTCGCCGCCGGAATATTATCGCTGCCGTCGAAAGTCCATGCTCGCCGCAGTACGCCAGACGTGATGTCGAAGGCAGCATCACTCATTGAGTAAAGTGTTTCTGCAAAATCCAGCAACTGGGCCGTTTCACCATCGACCTCGACCGGCTTGCCGTCCGCTGAGTTGATTTGATGGATGATATTGCCGTCAATATAGCGGCTGAGCTTCTCTTCGATTCGCCACGCTTCGGCGGCTACCAGTGTGGCGAGTTTCTCTGCATCACGAGCAGAACTGGCCTCGCACAGCAATTCGCAGGGGCTACCCATGGCCTGAAAACGGCCCGAGTAGCCCTGCGGTAAGGGTTCTATGCTGACATTTCGGTCTATTTCTTGAACCGGTAGCTGAATTGAACGATAAGAGCATTCAGGTCAGGGTAGTTATCACGCCCTGCCTGATTACCAATAATCTGACCGTTGGGAACCGATCCCGACTGCTGATACAACTCAACCCGAACGCTCATGTCATTTTGATTGCGCGTCTTCCAGCCGTACTTCGCGCCCGCTGTTATTGCGTCGAAATTGCCGAGACGATAATCCGATGATGCGTAAAGCGGTAAAGGCGCTCCGCCGGTAATGCTAAGGCGATAAAACTCTGCCTCAGTTTGAGTGTAGAAGCGCAGGTGCGGCTCAAAATATTTGTCATTGCCAACCGGCCAGCGATATCTGAGGTCTACTGTGTGCGAGTCAATTTCCCAGTCATCGGTCATGTAACGATAGGACGCATCGAGCACATTACCGTTCATGTAGTACTTGGCTTGCGTGTACACAGAATGCCTGCTGCGGTCATCGGGGCGATTTTCGAACAGGAACTCATGTGTGGGGCCACCACCCGGTGCTGGAACACGGCCAACCGTATCGCCAGTAGTTCCGTCGACCACACTGAGTATCTTGAAGGGGTTGCTGAGATAGCCGCTTTCGTTGCTATATGAGTAATTCGCCTGCATCACGAGATTTCTTGTCATTACCTGCGAAACTCCCACGACAAAATCCACAATATCCTTGTCCTCGGAACCGCCGCGGTTGCTCAAATCTCCCACATCGAGCACCGACGAAAGCCCGACCGGCGTACCGCCAATTGGATCGTTTTCATCACTCGAAATTGCAAATCCTGCCGAGACCGTGGTGTTGCGTTTGTTAAAATCCTTCGCAAAGCGCCCATTGAGGCCAAGGTGCAGGTAATCGAATTCTTTTGAGGCGCTGAACCCCCAGTTCATTTGACTCGATTCGCCAACCGGTTGCTGCCAATTAGCGGTAATGGCGACTCTGGTATCCTTGAACTCTTCGTCCAGCGGTAGCTCGCCGGCAGGAACGGTGTAGACGGAGTTGCCGGAGGCATTGGTAATAGTTTGTACGGTATCCAGCGGTATCGCGCCGCTTGGTGTTGCGCCAGTTAGCCCATCAATGGTGAGCCCGAACGTCAATACACGGTCATCGGCGAACATGCGGCTAATTATCGACTTAAGACTGAATTCCTGAACCCGGTTTTCGTCCTCACCGTAGTACAACAGTGACGTATTGAAGTCCCAGGTGGGTTCTTCTTGTGCGTCGACGGCCGTCGGAATTCCGGTTCCGAGCAAACTGCAGGTAGCGGCCGCGAGTGCCGCTGAAATCGAAACTTCTTTTTTTCGACTCATGGCAATATCCTCAGTTACAACCGCAACCGCCGCCACCGAATCCCCGGCCACCGCTGGATGCTTCTTTACTGAAATAGATATGATCGTCTGTCGCCGCTTCGAGCGCATCCGTCGTCAGTTGCATTTCGTCTTTCGCGAGAACGTCTCGTTCCCAGGGTTCGATACCCATCGATGTGCAACCGCTGCAAACCAGCAATATTCCCATTGCCAGGAAGGTCCTCATTTTTCTTGCTCCAAATTCAGTGCCGCCCGAAGGGTGGCCTCGTATTCATCTTGTCGCTTCACTTTGAATCCGGCGTGCCGTTCAATCATCTCACCATTTCGCCCAATTATGATCGAACTAGGCATAACTTCCACACCGTATTTTTTCGCCAACACGCCTGTGGGGTCGTAGGAGATTTCGAACCTGGCTGGATACTTCGCGAGAAACTGAGCAGCGTCATCCGCGGATCGATCAAGATTGACCGCAATAATGACCAGTCCATTCGCAGTGTACTTGTCGTGCATACCATTCATCCATGGGAATGAACGTCGGCACGGCACGCACCAGGATGCCCAGAAATCGATGACCACGACCTTGCCCTCGTAACTCGACAGATTTAATCCAGGATCAGCAGCTGCAAGTGGCGCCCATGTGAGTAGTGCTGCAAGCAGTATTACTTTCTTCATGGCGTCTTTATGCCCTTTGGGTGCTAGTGTGCTTTGGCCAGATCCGGAAAATCGGTGAACAGGCCGTCAATAGAGAGTTCGTCGACTGCGAAACCCATAAGTTCCGCAAATGATTCAAATCCCGGCGGAAGATCGTCTTTTCGAAAGGTAAATGGGTGCACAGCCAATCCTTCTCCGTGTGCTCTGGCTACCAGACCAGAGTCTTCAATCAGGCCGCCCGGACGTTGCAGGTAAAGATGATTGATCCATGGCCCGATACCGTCCACCCGTTCAGCGAGCTGGTTGAGACCATCGGCGCTGCGCAACCGATCGTAGTCGGTATCGGCCTCGCCCCACTCGTTCTCACCGATCAACTGAATTAACTTCAGCTCACAATTGTAGACGTCCCTGATCCGGATCAGCTCCTGGTCGTCGAAACACTGTACATAGACCGGGTCACCGTGCGATTCGAAGCCGAACTCCCGCAATACGGCGAGGAACAGCGGTGTGACATCAACGCCTTCGTTCCGGTGCCACGCAGGGCGTTTGATCTCGGGGTAAATGCCCACTGGTCGGCCCGCCTCTGTCTGTAGCTCTGCGATGAAAGTGAGTTCCTCGGCGAAGGTGTGTACATGAAATACTTCGTCACCGGGTTCGTAGCGATCCGGGTATACCGGTGTCCCATCGGCATTCGTTCGTTCATGGATTTTCAGTTGCTTGATTTCATCGAGTGTGAAATCGCGGACGTAATAGCGACCATCGGCTCTGGCGCGCCCGGAATATTGACTGGCAACATCTGTAACGCGATCCAGGTGGATATCGTGCAAGACAACGAGCTCATCGTCACGCGTCGCGACGACATCCTGTTCGAGGTAATCCGCACCCATTGTGTATGCGAGTGCTTTCGCAGGGAGCGTGTGCTCCGGCAGATAACCGGAGGCACCCCGGTGAGCGATTACGACTGGCCTAATCGGTGGGCCCGTCCGAATCGAAGCCTGGAAAGTCCAGGACTTCCCAGCGGGCCGTATCTTCACCGCGGGCCTGGCGGCGCAATGCGTCTGCCATCTCACGATCATTCCAGCCGATGTTTTCCTGACAGCGTTCAAGCAATTCGGGCGGCGTTTCAGCGCCGCTGCCAAATGGTCGGATCGCAATCATGTTCGTGTGGTTCGCTTCGGCGACATCCATCATGAATTTGACGAGATCGGGCTTATCTTCGTAGACGCTGGACAGCACGAATAGCGCTTCTGCTGCCTTGATTTGTTCGATCAATTCATCCTTGATCGTCTGCAATCCACCCGATCCCGGGATGTTCTCCGGCTTGCTCACGTTGATGTAGTAAAAACGATCTACGCCCTCGAGAAACTCAAATACGCGCAGGTAATCGAAGCTTTCTTCAAACGTATGGGTCGCGAAGACGTTTATCGGGTTACTTTCAGACACCTGTTACACCTCTATTCCAAGTATGACCTTAGTTTAACGAATAAAATGACTGTACGCGCGCATGGCGCTGCAACGGCCGATTCGGTATCTTATGCAGCGCATGCGCCTCCTCCAATACAACATTCGATATGCCGTCGGCGGTGGTGCCAGTATGCACATGCCATTACCGGGTGCAGGCTACGTTCTGGGCAATCAGTCCGTGCTTCCGGATATCACGAAATTCATCAAATCCGTCGATCCGGACGTTGTTGGACTCATTGAGGTCGATACCGGCTCGATTCGCAGTCGCAAGGTGAATCAGGCCGAAAAAATTGCTGCAGATCTGGGCATGAATACTTCCTACGAGACGAAGTATGGCGAGAGGTCGCTCAATCAATTGTTGCCGATTGTCCGAAAACAGGGCAACGCCTTCATGGCGGCGAATCGGGTGCACGGTGAGAAGTTTCATTATTTCGATACCGGAATTAAGCGGTTGATCATCGAACTGGAGCTTAAAGACTACGCGATATTTCTGGTGCATCTGTCCCTGAAGTATCGCCACCGCCATCTACAAATGCGCCGTCTTTACGACCTGATTCAGGAGACGAAGAAACCTGTAGTGGTCGCCGGCGATTTCAATACGTTCTGGGGTGAAAACGAGATATATCTTTTCATGAAAGCGGCTGGGCTTACATCTGCAAACACCGAAAGTCTGCCCACCTACCCTAGTCGGTCGCCGCGCAAGGAACTTGATTTCGTGTTGTATCAGGACGGTATCGATGTAACCGGTTTCGAGGTTCCGAACGTGCGCCTGTCCGACCACCTGCCAATAATTTGTGATTTTGAACTACGATAAGCGATATGACCATTCAACACTGGAAAACCGAAACAGATGACAAAGGCGTAGTCTGGCTATGCCTCGATACGGCGGACGCGAAAGTTAACGTACTGTCCTCCGAGATACTGCATGAACTGGATAAGATTCTCGAACCGCTGACCAAGTCTCCGCCGACAGGGTTGGTTATTTGGTCTGGCAAGAACCGCAGTTTCGTCATGGGCGCGGACATTAAAGAGTTCACTAAGATCGAGTCAGTCGAGCATGCGCAGGAAGTGGTGCGTCTCGGACAGCAGCTGATGGACAAGATCGAGGACCTGCGTTGTCCGACGGCCGCAGTCGTCAATGGATTTTGCCTTGGCGGTGGACTCGAGCTAGCCATGGCCTGCGACTACCGCATCGTATTTGCCGGAGACAAGAAGATACTGGGGCTGCCAGAAGTAAAACTTGGGCTACATCCGGGTTTTGGCGGCACCGTAAGGGCTGTGCAGATCTGTGGCGTCCGAGCGGCTATGGCAATAATGTTGACGGGTAACCCGATCGCGCCCGGCAAGGCAAAGTCGATTGGGCTCGTTGACAAGATCACGACGGACGATAAGTGGCGTGAAGATGCTGCCGCGATTCTCAGCTCTGCGCCGCCCAAACAACGAGCGCCCCTGGTTGATCGCCTGTTAAATATGAGCGTCGCGCGCCCGATGGTGCGCAACATGCTGCTAAAGCAAGTGCAAGGAAAAGCACGCAAGGATCACTACCCTGCCCCATACGCGATGATCGATATCTGGACATCGGATGGGGCGTCGGTAACTACAGGATACGTCGCAGAAGCAAAGAGCTTCGCGAACTTGATGTGCTCCAGCACCTCGAGAAATCTGGTCCGAGTGTTCTTTCTGCAAAACCGCTTGAAAGGTCAGGGAAACAAGACTGACGTTAAAGTTAAGCACGTGCACGTCGTTGGTGCCGGCGTCATGGGTGGCGACATCGCTGCCTGGTGTGCCCTCCGCGGCCATACGGTGACATTGCAGGATCGCGAGCAGAAATACATCGATCCGGCGATGAAGCGAGCAGCGAAATTATTTTCGAAACGTGTTCGCGACGATGAGAAACGAGCAGCCACCTCTCTGCGATTGCGTTCAGATGTCGACGGCGACGGTGTCGCAGATGCAGATCTGGTGATTGAGGCTATTTACGAAGACCTGGAGGCGAAGCAGGCACTCTATGAAGCCTTGCAGGCGAAGATGAAGCCCGGCGCGTTGCTTGCCACCAATACGTCGAGTATTCGACTGGAAGAACTCCGCACTGTCCTGCGCGAGCCGCAGCGGTTCATTGGCCTGCACTTTTTCAATCCGGTGGCCATGCTGCCGCTGGTCGAAGTGATTCGCTGCGCTGATACTGATCCGGATGCACTCGATATTGGCTTCGCCTTTACGAAGGGCATCGGCAAACTGCCGCTGGAATGCGCAAGCGCACCTGGATTCGTGGTCAATCGCATCCTGGCGCCTTACATGGGCGAGGCAATGGCCCTTGCTGAGGAAGGCGTGCCGTTGACTGAGATCGACAAAGTGGCGGAAGCCTTCGGCATGCCGATGGGGCCCGTCGAACTGGCCGATAGCGTCGGCCTGGATGTTGCTTTGCACGTTGCGAAGGTCCTGGGGGCCGGATCAACACGGCCGATCCCGAAAGCGTTGCAGGAAATGGTCGACAGCGGTTCTCTCGGAAGGAAATCAGGACAGGGCTATTATCGTTGGGAAGATGGCAAAGCCATCAAACCGGCAAGCGATGGCAACAATTTGCCCGCGGATATCGAAGATCGCCTGATACTGTCAATGGTCAACGAAGCGGTTGCCTGTTTGCATGATGAGGTAGTGACTGATCCCGACCTGCTGGACGCAGGAGTGATTTTTGGCACGGGATTCGCGCCGTTTCGCGGTGGCCCCCTGAACTACGCCAGGGAGCGCGGTACGACCACTGTTGTCATGCGATTGAACGAACTGGCCAAAGCCCATGGCGAGCGATTCGAGCCGTACAATGGGTGGTCTGACCTGTGACGGGCGTCACAGACCGCCTCCTATGCGAAAATAAACTGTGCGGCGTTTCACGCTGCGTACACAGAGCGGTTCCAGAAGTCATTGAATTAACGGTAGAATACACGCTAACGGGACTCTGCAGTCCCATGAGCGAAACTTGAGTGATATACGGGATGAACAATGGCAAATGAGCAGGTAAGCACAGAGCTGCTCAGAGGATTCTCTCCGCTTGACGGCCTGAAACGGGACAACCTTGCTGCGCTCGCACGCAAGGTGCAGATCCGTGAGATGTCGCCTGGCCAATTGCTGTTCAAGGAAGGTGACACCGAGAAACGCACGTTGTACATCCTTTCCGGCATTCTGGAGCTCGTCGATCAGGCTAAAGTCGTCGGCACCGTCGAAGGTGGCAGCGAGACGGCCCGTAACCCGGTCGCCCCGGTCTACCCGCGTCGCGTAACCGGACGTGCGAGAGATCGAGTTCAGTTTATCTCCATCGATAGCGACCTTCTCGACGTCATGCTGACGTGGGATCAGACGGGTACTTACGAAGTTTCTGAGTTAGCCGGCAAGTCCGACCAGACCAACGAAGACTGGATGACGATGCTGTTGCAGACCAAAGCATTCCACAAGATTCCGCCGGCAAATATCCAGGCGATCTTCATGCGTATGCAGCAGATCAATTACCGAACTGGCGACGTCATCCTCAAGCAAGGCGCTGAGGGAGACTACTTCTATGTGCTGATCAGGGGTTCCGCTCTCGTGACTCGTGAGACGCCACTGAGCAAAGAAGGTATCAAGCTGGCTGAGCTGAAGGTTGGCGATACATTCGGCGAAGAAGCGCTGATCTCGGACGCGAAACGCAATGCGACGGTCACCATGCAAAGTGACGGTGCGGTAATGCGGCTGGGCAAGGACGACTTCAAGAAGTTACTTAATGAACCGATGCTCGATTGGGTCAGTATGCCCGAGGCTGAGGAAATTATTCGCGGCGGCGGCCTATGGCTGGATGTCAGGCTACCCAGCGAGTTCGAAAACCAGCACCTTGATAGCTCGCTCAACATTCCCCTGTACTTCATTCGTCTGAAAATCAACACGCTGGATCACAGCAAGAAGTACATTGTGTGCTGTGACACCGGTCGGCGTAGCTCAGCAGGTGCTTATATCTTGAGTGAACGCGGGTATCAGGCGTATGTGCTGCGGGGCGGTATTAACCACGATCAGTTGTAACGACTGCTTGCCTACATCGTATGAGTAGGCTTGTCCCCACCAAGTGCGCCGGCAAGATAGTTTTCGATCTTCTTCTGCGTGTTCCCCTGATCCTGATCTGAGAATTGCACTCCAATGCCGGCAGTGCGTTTTCCCTGTGCACCCTTCGGCGTCATCCAGATCACGGTACCTGCGACTGGAATCTTTTCTTCCTCGCCCATCAGATTCAACAACATGAAGACTTCGTCGCCAAGGCGGTACGAGCTATTGGTGGGAATAAACAATCCACCATTGATCACGTAGGGCATGTACGCAAGGTACAAGGCGCTCTTGTCTTTGATGGTTAGTGTCAGCAGTCCAGGTTTGCTCATTTCACACTTTCTCTATTGCCGGCGGGCCAGCATCAGCTCCATACCGTCGGTGGGTGGCGCCAGACCGCAATCCTTCAGTCCACTCGCCCAGTCGATCAACAAGCCCTCAAGGGCCAGCTGAACGTTATACGATCCGCCGGGTTGCCCCCGCAATCGATTGATTATGTCTAAATAGCAGAACAAATTTCGCCTGTCCATGCGGCGCAGCACAGAATCGTCAATTGTGAGGCCATCCGCCAACTCCCGGCCTGCTGTGGTAGCCAGTACTGCGAGCTTTACCTGCTGTGAAAGCCAATTGAGAACGAACCCCGGATCGTGTTTCGCCCAGCGTCCGGCGATCTCGACAGCCGACCCCCTGCCATTCCCCAATACCTGCAGATCGCGCCCCATTCCTGTGCTGGTTTCAAGGTCTTCGAGAGCGGCAATAGCTGCCAAAGGCGCGCCACCAGACATCCGCAACGCTTCTATCCATGCCGCTCCGGGCTGTAGTCGATCCAACCATGGCAGGGCAACGGATTCTGCAGGGACGGCCAGATCGATACGCTGACAGCGGCTAAAGATCGTAGCAGGGAGCTTCCCTACCCGATCGGCTACCAGAACCAGCAAGGTATCTCCTGGTGGCTCTTCCAGCGTCTTAAGCAGGCTGTTGGCTGCATTTACGGTCATCTCATTTGCAGGTTCTATAATCGCGACCTTGCCGAGTCCTTCGTAGCTGGTCAGGTTGAGCTCAGCGACCAGCCCCCGAATTTGATCGATGCCGATCGTTTTCTTGTCCTCGGGGGTCGATATCCAGCGCATGTCGGGATGTTGTATGACCTCAAATGGAAAAACCGGCAGCGCCGCGCCAAAAGGGTCCGGTTTGAGGCGCTGTGCAGCAATCCATGCCGCTGCAGCCCGCTTGCCAACGCCGACAGGTCCCGTCAGCAATACGGCATGCGGCAGGCGCCCCTGCTTGCTGCGGTCCGACCACGACTTGGCGAACTCACTGTGCCAACTTAGCTCCATAAAACAGTATGTTATCCGTGATATTTAATGTGAACTAACATCGATGAGCTGCTTTACCAGCAGACCAACCTCTGCTTGCACCTCTTCCAGACTGCGGGTCGTGTCGATGACGACAAATCGATCCGGGCTGCGCAATGCCAACTGAAGGTAACACTCGCGAACGCGCTCAAAAAAAACATGTTTCTCGCTCTCAATTCGATCTGGCGCGCTCCGACTACTCGCTCGCGCCATTCCGACCTCGACGGGCGCGTCCAGGAGAATCGTCACATCGGGATTGACGTCCCCATGGACCCAGTCCGCCAGGCTGTCAATGGTTTCCATCGGCAAGCCACGGCCGCCTCCCTGATAAGCCCGGCTTGAATCACTGAATCGGTCACAGACGACCCACTTCCCGGCTTGCAGCGCGGGCAGAATGACATTGTTAACGTTCAACGAGCGTGCGGCGAACATCAGCAGCAACTCGGCAATTTCGGGAATAGGCTCGTCGCCGTGGTCCATCAGCAGCTTGCGAATATCCTCGGCGACCGGTGTGCCTCCGGGCTCACGCGTCGTTAGTACTTCGATGCCGGCACTCCTGATGTGGTTGACCAGGACCTCGATATTGCTGGATTTGCCAACACCCTCGATGCCTTCAACGGTGATAAAGCGCCCGCGATTCAACTCAGCCACCAGACCGTCTTTTCTTGCGAAGGCGAATCAGATACTCGGCGACGGCGGCATCGTGCTCCGCTTTTGTCGTCGAGAATTTATGGCTGCCATCGTCCAGGCCTGACGCTACGAAATACAATTCTGTTCCATCCTCGGGGTTTAATGCTGCGTTGATGGCCGCCCTGCCCGGCATCGCAATCGGAGTTGGCGGCAGGCCATGACGCGTGTAGGTATTGTACGGCGTGTCCGTCTTCAGGTGCTTGCGTGTCAAATTGCCATCAAACGCGGGACCTATGCCGTAGATAACTGTCGGGTCCGTCTGCAGCCGCATGCGTTTGTCGAGTCGGCGAGTGAATACGCCCGCGATCCTGGGCCGCTCATCTGCACGGGCCGTTTCCTTTTCCACGATCGAGGCGAGAACCAGTGCTTCATACGGTGACTTCACCGCTGCATCATCGCTACGGCCATCCCATTCTTCGACGAGTACTTTCTGCATGAGCGCGTACGCCTGTGTAAGCAACGCACGATCCGTTGTATTGCGGGGGAAGCTATAGGTTTCCGGCAGGAACAGCCCTTCCGGATGCGTGACCTCAGCGCCTAAAGAATCCAGCAACGCGGGCCAGTCCTCATCCGTCATTGTTGATTTGATAGTGTCGGTGGCATGCAGCGCCTGCAAAACTTCGTTGTGATTCCAACCCTCTACGATAGTGAATGCGTACAAACGCACTGCACCCTTCGTAAATTGATCGAGCAGCGATTTCGGCGTTGCACCAGGTTCGATCCAGTATTCGCCCGCTTGAATAACTCCTGCCTGGTCGTGCCAGCGTACGTAGAGGCGCAACCAGCGATCATTGGCAATTAGCTCACCGGCAACCAGTTTATTGGATACGGAGGCGAATGAACTGCCAGCTGGGATTTCGAAAGCAACACCGTCGTCCGGAATCGCCAACGGTGCAGTCATGAATTTGTCGACCTGATGTGCGACCGCGAATACCGCAGCCACGGCAACCAGCAGTAGCGGCCCGAGCGCGAGTAAGAGTCGTCTCATTGGCGACATTCAATGACACCATTGTCGGCCAGAATCGCCATTACATTCCGAGTTGTATTGCCCACTGGCCATCGCATATCGGCGCAGCTTTGTACCGGCATTACGCCGAACTGGCTGTTCGAGATGAAAACCTCATCAACATTTTTCAAGTCGACGAGGTTAATGGCCTGAATTTGTGTATCGATACCCTGCGCGCGCAGCGTTTCGATGACATGCCGGCGCATAACGCCGTCAACACCGCAGCGAGCCAGTGACGGTGTCGAAATAGAGTTGTTTGTGACGAAGAACACGTTGCTCATAGTACCGCAGATAATGTCGTCATCCGCGTCCATTGTCAGCCCTTCGAACTCGCCAGTTGCAACAAATTCGGAGCGCGCCAGTACCTGTTCCAGTCGATTGAGTGTTTTGAGTCCGGCCGCTGGGGAATTGATCGCAAGACGGGTTTGGCAGAGTGCCGCTTGCAGTCCGTCGCGGTACGACTCAACAGGCGGTGGCAATGCTGGAAAAGCACCAAATAGTACTGTTGGCGTCTCGGCCAGTGCACGGCCATAACCTCGCAAGCCAGTCCCGGCCGTTACGATGATCTTTGCAACACTGTAAGCGGTCGGCGTATTACTCTGATGAAGCGCATCCAAGACCCCGGCCGTCAATTCAGCGTCTGGAGGTTTCCTGATGTTGAGCAATTCACAGCCCTTGGCCAGGCGATCCATGTGGTAATCCCACAGGCGGGGCTCACCGTTGCGGATCGCGATAGTCTCAAAAAGACCGTCACCGTATTGCATGCCACGATCGCTCGCATCAACATGCCCGACAGCTTCACCATTCGAAAACCAGTCAGCCATTTTGTATTGCTCGCAACATGCCTTCCGCTTTTGCTCTCGCTTCATCAAGCTCAGCTTGTGGTTCTGAGTCGGCAACGATTCCCGCTCCAGCCCGAAATGTCACTTCGTTACCGTGCTTTACCATCGTGCGAATCAGAATGTTCAAATCGAGGCTGCCATCGCGATTGAGATAGCCGAAGGATCCCGTATAGGCCCCGCGGGGCGCAAGCTCAAGTTCATTAATTATCTGCATACAACGTATTTTAGGGCAGCCTGTAATCGTGCCTCCAGGAAACACCGCCGCAATTGCCTGACCGGGCGTTACATCATCGCGTAACTGCCCACGGACGTTCGAGACAATGTGATGCACATGTGCGTAACTCTCCAGCACCATCATCTCATCGACTTCGACTGTGCCGGCTTCGCAGACCCGACCCAGATCGTTCCGTTCCAGGTCGATCAGCATTACGTGCTCCGCTCGTTCTTTTGGGTGTGCAAACAGTTCGCTGGACAGATCCTCATCGGTGGCATCGTCCTTTCCTCGTCTACGCGTTCCTGCGATCGGGCGTGTGGAGATGACGCCCTTATCGATGCTGACAAGCCGTTCCGGCGATGATGAGATTATCGCCGTGCCCTGCCAGCGGGCGATGCCGGCAAACGGCCCCGGATTGGCCGAACATAGTGACTCGTAGATGGACTCCGAACCCAGAGTTTCAGGCACCAGGACTGTCCATTGTCGTGACAGATTTGCCTGATACACGTCACCCGCGGCAATGTATTTTTTGGCGCTCGTGACGGCCGTGGTGAATTGCTCCGGTGGATCGTCGGTAACCGTCAGGTTCCGAGATTTGATCTTCGGTTGATTGCTGGCGAGCTGAGCGATGTCGCGATGAGTTTGCGCGGCACGCTGTTCATCCTTGTCTTCACAAACAAAGCTGCATTGCTGCCTGACATGGTCGTAAACAATGGCAACGGGACAACGTACAGCAAAAGCCGTTGGCAGCTGCGGATCATTGTGCAGTTGCAAACTGGGTTCAATTTCCGCTGCGAGTTCATAGCCGAGATACAAGAACCATCCGCCGAGGAATGGCAAAGGACTTTCCCGGGTAGCAACTCGTTCTTCCTCCCACCAGGCGTCGAGTGCGCTCAGAAATTTTGTCCGGTTCCCCGCGTGAGGTCCGTTCAATTCACGGCTTTGTTCCAGCACAAGCGAATCGCCGGGAAAGGCAAACAAGATATCGAAGCGCCCTAGCCCGTCGTCATGGGCGGTACTCTGCAATAAGTAGGGGTATCGGTCAGGAAAAAGCTGATTGAGCCTGCGCAGCTCATCAGGGCCGGAAATCCCGGACAGGACCTCAGTCAAATGCTTTGAGAATCAGGCTGCCGTTAGTGCCGCCGAATCCAAACGAGTTGGAGATCGCAGTGTGCACCTGCGCGTCTCGTGCAACATTCGGCGTGTAATCCAGATCGCACTCGGGATCCTGATTCTCCAGGTTGATTGTCGGTGGAATAACCTGATCGCGGATCGCCAATGCGCAAAAAATCGCTTCTACCGCGCCAGCCGCGCCCAGTAGATGGCCCGTGGTCGATTTTGTTGAGCTCACTATGAGGTCTCTAGCGGCATCACCAAAAGCACGTTTAATGCCGTTGGTCTCTCCGATGTCGCCAGCAGGCGTTGATGTGCCATGCGCATTTAGATAATCGACGTCCGCTGCGTCAATTCCGGCGTCGCGAATAGCTGCGGTCATGCACTTGCGAGCACCTTCACCGTCGGCTGGTGGCAGAGTAATGTGGTAGGCGTCGCCACTCATGCCGAAGCCGATGACTTCAGCGTAAATTCGGGCGCCACGCGCTTTCGCGTGCTCGAGTTCTTCGAGCACAACGCAACCAGCACCATTGCTCAGCACAAAACCATCGCGATCAATGTCGTAAGGTCGGCTTGCACCTTTTGGATCATCATTGCGTGTGGACATCGCGCGTGCGGAGCAGAATCCGCCCATCGCAAGCGGTGTCGTTGCGTATTCGGACCCGCCTGCAAGCATGACGTCCGCATCGCCGTGCTCGATGCTTCTTGCCGATAAACCGATGCAGTGTGTCGATGTCGCGCAGGCGGTGACGATGGAGATATTAGGACCAGTGATGTGCTGCATGATACTGGCCTGACCAGAGGTCATATTGATAATGCTGCCCGGGATAAAAAACGGCGACACTTTACGTGGGCCACCGGCGAGCATTTTGTTGTGATTGTCTTCGATGGTTTTTATTCCACCGATACCGGCACCCATAGCGACTCCAATGGTATGACCGTTACCTTCGGTGATCTCAAGACCTGCGTCCGCTATCGCATCCATCGTGGCTGCCACGCCATAGTGGATAAACGGATCGTTCTTGCGTTGATCTTTTTTCGTCAAATAGGAATCGACGTCGAAGTCTTTGACGAGACCAGCAATCCGGGTTGGATAGTCGCTGGTGTCAAACACATCGATCAGTGTTGTGCCGGAAATACCTTCGCAGACGTTCGACCAGGCGTCTTCAAGTCGGCTACCGACCGGAGAGATTATCCCCATGCCGGTGATTACAACGCGTCGTTTGCTCAAGTTAGTTTCGTCTTGAAGTGGCAGAAATGCCGAAGGGTACTAAAGAAAAGTGGCGCGGCGACAAGCGCCGCGCCGACATTCTTAGTCTTTGCTCTGGCGAGCAGTTACGAAATCAATCGCTTGCTGAACGGTGGTGATCTTTTCAGCATCCTCATCAGGGATTTCGGTTTCGAATTCCTCTTCGAGTGCCATAACCAATTCAACGGTGTCGAGCGAATCAGCACCCAGATCATCGACGAATGAAGCATCGTTTGTTACCTCGTCTTCTTTAACTCCGAGTTGCTCTGCAACAATGCCCTTAACTTGTTCTTCGATACTGCTCATAGTCTTTATTACTCCTGAAAAGACTCAAAAATTTAGTTTTGGCCTGCCAATATTGGCGTGGAAACCGGCCTTAAAACACGGGTGAAATCGCTCTAAGTTATTGATATTTACTCAATAATAATAAGACCAGTTCGCTCGTGGGCGGCCATTGTATGTGAATAAGTTGCGGCAATCTATAGCCGATCAGTCCATCACCATGCCGCCGTTGACGTGCAACGTCTCTCCGGTGATATAGCCGCCGCCGCCAGAAGCCAGAAAGAGCACCGAATTGGCGATATCATCGCCGGCCCCAAGCCGACCTAGTGGTACTTGCGACAACATCGCTGCACGCTGATCTTCGGGAAGGTCTTTAGTCATGTCCGTATCGATAAATCCGGGCGCCACGACATTAACGGTGATGCCGCGAGAGCCGATTTCGCGCGCCAGTGATTTTGAGAACCCAACCATGCCAGCCTTGCTTGCAGCGTAGTTGGTTTGGCCGGCATTGCCCATCACCGCGATGACTGATGCGATGTTGATAATGCGCCCTTTCCTCGCTTTCATCATGCCGCGGAGGCAGGCTTTACTGACGCGATACAGGCCCGTCAGATTGGTCGCAATGACGTCGTCCCATTCTTCCGCTTTCATGCGCATGAGTAGATTGTCTTTTGTGATGCCTGCATTGTTCACCAGGATTGAAGGGCTGCCTTCGTTGCCCTGAATATCCTTGATAGCTGACTGCACCGACTCGTCATCTGCAACGTTGAGGACAATACCGCGGCCCTTGCCAGCCAGTGCAGAAGTAATGCCCTCTGCCCCACCCTGACTGGTCGCTGTGCCGATGACTGTAGCTCCGGCGCCAGCCAGCGCCTTTGCGATCGAAGCGCCGATACCACGTGAGGCACCCGTTACGAGAGCAACTTCACCGGCCAATGCGTCCGAACTATAAATACTTGCCATTGCTGATCCTTGGTTATTGTAGTGATTTCTGCAGGCTCTCAATTGAATCGATAAACGTTGCCGGCGTACCACGGTCTATACGACGACATAAGCCGGCCAGGACTTTACCTGGACCGCATTCGATAAAGCTCGAAGCGCCGCCCTCTATCATGGCATTGATGGTGGTTACCCAGTGTACCGGGCTGAAAACCTGCTTTGAAAGTCGGGACCGAATATCATCGCTGTTGCTATAGGTTTCTCCGTCCATCGAAGCAAAGACATTAATAATCGGACTTTCGAAGTTCGCGCGGGCCAAAGCTTCCTGCAAAGCTTCTCCGGCGGGAATCATTAGCGATGAATGCGTCGGTACGCTGACAGGCAAAAACAGAGCGCGGCGAGCTCCAGCCGCCTTACATCGCTCAATTGCACTGCCAATTGCCTCCCTGTGTCCCGCAATAACCACTTGGCCTGGCGAATTGAAATTCACGGGTTCGGCAACTCCGATACTGGACGACTCATCACAAGCAGCGATTACCGAAGCATCATCGAGACCGATGATCGCTGCAACGGCTCCGGTACCTGCTGGCACTGCGTCTCGCATGAGCTCGGAACGGCGAATAACGATTGTCATGGCGTCGGTGAAGCTCAATGATTCCGCAGCCACCAAAGCCGTGTACTCCCCCAGACTGTGGCCAGCGACCTGTTCCGGCGTAGCACCGCCTGCGGCCTGCCAAACGCGATATGCCGCCGTACCAGCCGTCAGCATGGCTGGTTGGGTGACTACCGTCTCCGCAAGCTCCTCAGCGGGCCCATTCTGGACCAGGGCCCAGAGGTCATAACCCAGGATATCGCTCGCCTCAGCATAAGTTTGCTGTACGACCGGAAACTCGGCGGCCAACTCTGCCTGCATACCAACCGATTGCGATCCCTGGCCAGGAAATACCATTGCTCTGCTCAAAACTGTCTCTCCGTACTGTGAATCCGACGCCGAGCATTATATCGATGCTGACGGCTCTCCCCTAATCCAGGCTAGTAAAGCCACCAGAACGCCTCCCAGAACGCCTCCCAGGGCGCCGTAGAGGTGCGCGTCGACCACAACAGGCCCTCCCGATGTGCCTTCAGACCCCGGAACCGGGCCATTAAACTGCTCATAGCCGATTTTGGCGACCAGTAGCAGCAATAGAATGCCGGTTTCGACGTCCAGCGTGCGTAATCGAGGAATGATCCCGGCAACCAGCAAACCATGCAGAAGGCCGGACATACCGACGTACCAGTAGAGTTCCGGATTCAGGAGCCAGAATGCGGTGTCGATCGTTGCCACTGTGATCAGAGTGATCTGGATCCAGCCCATGAATGCATACGATCGGCCGATGAGAAACCATATCAATAGCAACCCGGCGCAATTCAGGGCGAGGTGCGACCAGCTTAAGTGCGTAAAATGGCCGGTCAGGAAACGCCAGGATTCGCCCTGCCCAATCCAGACCCGATCGTAGCGCAGCCATTCTTTGGCAGTCTCGCCGCCCAGCATAATGACGAGCGAAACACCGATGATGATGGCGGGTATTGCCCACGGCATCAGCCAGTCTTTCTTGTTGCCGTCTTTGAAATTGTGTAACCCCATGTTTGGTATACTGACGTTTAATCAATGAGCGAGTCAATCTGACGTTTTGGAGCACAGGAAGTGACGCAACTGCAAACACTGGGCCGCCGACAGGCCGGTTTCACCCTTATCGAGATCATGGTCGTTGTGATTATCATCGGCATCCTGGCCGCAATTGTGGCGCCGAATGTCATTGGTCGAGTCGATGACGCCCGAGTTACCGCCGCCAAGTCGGATATAGCGACTATCGAAGGGGCGCTTAAGATGTATCGGCTGGATAACTTCTCCTACCCGGATACTCAGTACGGACTGGATGCGCTCGTGACCAGGCCCAGCGATCCTGCGATCAGGAACTGGAACCCGGAGGGCTACATCGAGCGACTCAATAAAGACCCATGGGGAACCCCTTACCAATACCTGAATCCAGGTAGCCATGGTGCGATCGACATTTACTCGTTTGGCGCCGATGGAAAACCAGGTGGTGAGGATGTTGCCGCGGACATCGGTAACTGGGATACCGATCAATAATCACGACCAGCACGCAGTAATGTTCCCGCGAATTCGACAAACCGGTTTTTCACTATTAGAAATAATGGTCGTAGTAGTAATCGTCGGCATCGTTATTTCTGTGGCGTCTTTGTCGCTGGGTATTCTCGGTAGCGACCGCGAACTAAAAACAGAGGCTGATCGATTTATGGCCCTCGCGGAGGTCGCTCAGGACGAAGCAACGATGCAAAGCCGCGAATTTGGTATCGAATTGATGACCGCTGGTTATCGCTTCGTGGAGTACGACGCGCTATCCGGGCAATGGGCGGATGTTCCAGGCGACGATACCTTGCGCCTGCGCGCGCTTCCTGAAGATGTTGAATTTGAGCTTTATCTTGAGGACAAGCGCATCCTGCTAGACAACGACCCCGCTGAATTCGACGATCCGGAAAAGCGGGCCACTCGTGCGGCGAGCCAGGTCTATTCGCCGCACCTGATGATCTATTCCAGCGGCGACGCGACCCCGTTCGAACTGCGAATTCTTCGCAACTACGGGGATCAGAATATTCTCCTCCGTGGCGACGCGCTCGGTATGGTTGAGCTTGTCGATCCGGATGAGGACTAGACGATGAAGTTGAGGACAAGTCGTGGCTTCACGTTGCTGGAGGTGATGGTCGCACTCACGATCGTCTCGCTGTCACTCATTTTCATTGCAACGAGTATGAGTCAGATGGTCTTTGAAGCGCGGACGATGCGAGATCGAACCTACGCGAGCTGGATTGCGCAAAATCGAATAGCTGAACTCAGGCTCGCACCGGAGACACCGGACGTTGGTGCCAGCAATGGCGAAGTCCAGTTTGCCAGTGCTGACTGGAGCTGGCGTGCTGTCGTCTCGGAGACCGGTGTCGAAGATCTGTTTCGCATTGACGTTTCGGTATCATTTGCCGGCAGCGACGACAACATTCGAACGGTGACAGGCTTTGTTGGACCGCCCGGTTCACCTGGCGGAGCCAATCAACCCTACCTGCGAATAATAAGACCCGACCCGCCTCCCGATTCTGATCCTGGTGCCGAATCATGAGCATGCGCCGGGCAAAAGGATTCACGTTAATTGAGGTCCTTGTTTCGATGGCCGTGTTTGCGGTCATGACCATATTGGCCTACATGTCGTTGGGCCAGACCCTGATGAATGCCGATATGCTGGCCGAGCGTATGGACCGACTGCAGGCGATTCAACGCACGATACGTTATCTCAGTAATGACCTGACCGCCGCAGCGCCGCGTCCCGTGCGCGATGAACTTGGCCAGGGCTATATGCCTGCTGTGATGGTATCCGCCGCAAACGACTTTGCGCTTGCTGTAACGCATGGTGGCTGGACTAATCCAGCCGGACTGCCAAGAAGCACACAGCAACGCAGCGTCTACTTGCTGGAAGACGGGAAGTTATTTCGGATCTATTACAACGTCCTCGATTCGACCTATTCCAACGACGCTATTTCGACAGAGATTCTTGACGGTGTGGAGCGCCTTGAATTTCGCCTGATGCAGGATAACGGTCAGGAGACCGGTGAGTGGCCACCGTTGGGTGCTCAGGGTTTCAGCGCTGAAACAATGCGGCCGCGCGCGGTTGAAATAATTTTGACCCTCGAAAGAGAAGGCGAGATTCGTCGCATCATAGAGGTCGCATCGTGAACGGGTCGAAACATACTCGCGGGGTCGCGTTAATCACTGCGATGCTGATTACCGCATTGACCGGCTCGCTCGCCGCCGGACTTGTCTGGAACAATGCACTCGATGTACGCCGCACCATGACCCTCTTGTTTCACGAGCAAGGGTTGCAGGTGGCGCTGGGTGCGGAGTCCTGGATTCGCAATATACTTCGTGACGACAGCATTGATAGCCCGACAGATCACCTTGGAGAATTATGGGCGAGTGAATTGCCCGGACTGCCAGTTGATAACGCTTCTGTGCAAGGCGCGGTCACGGGCAAAATCGAAGATTTGAACGGGCGTTTCAACGTCAACAACCTCGTCGACCAAAATGATAAAATTGATCAGGCTGTTCTCGAACAATTCAGACGACTGCTGATTATTTTGGAGATTGACCCGAGATTCGCGGGCCTGGCGGCAGACTGGATCGACAACAACGAAAATGCGGGAATCCCGGACGGCGCGGAAGATTCCATTTACACGAGCCTTACGCCGCCGTATCGGACCTTTGGTCGGCCTCTCGTCAATGTCACTGAACTGGCGGCGCTGGAGGGCATGGATAAGGCGAGTTTTGACCGTCTGTTGCCACACATCACTGCACTGCCTGAGCGAACAAACATCAATCCGAACACCGCAACGCCAGCAGTATTGCAGTCGCTCCACGTCAGCATGGATCAGAGCACGCTGGAAAGCCTGCTCTCGCAAAGAGAAGAAAGTGGCTTTCAGGATATCGATGTGGTCTTTGGTGGTCTGGGCCTCACCGACGAGATGCGCGGGCAACTGGACGCTAGTAGTCAATATTTTCAATTGAAGGCTGTCGTGCAGATTGATACCGTTCGTGTCACTTACTACAGTATCTTGTTGCGGGCGCCCAATGGTGGACCTGTGACGACCATATTGCGCAGCCTGGGGACCATCTAAACATGTCAGAGTACGTTGTCATACGGCTAGCTGCCGAGGATCAGGCGGTCGAGTGGGTTCTGGTTGACAGTAATGGAACACGACGCAGCGGCCTGTCGAGCGGCAATCTTGAACAGGCCGCCATCGAAGTCCGCGATCACGCTGTTATCGCGCTCGTCCCGGCGGAGGACGTCTTGCTGACGTCTGTACATATCCCAGCGCGGTCTGTGGCGAAAATCAGAACAGCGCTGCCGTTTGCTCTCGAAGAAAATCTCGCCGATGACGTCGAAGACCTGCATTTCGCAGTTGGCGATCGACAGGACAACAATCGACTACCCGTTGCCGTTGTCGCTCGCGAGAAGATGTCGGGTTGGCTGGAACGGCTTAAGCAAGCGGGTATCGTGCCAGTAATACTGGCTGCGGAAAATCACGGGCTCGCTAAGATACCCGGCACATTGTCGGTATTGGTCGACGAAAGAACCACCATGTTCAACGACGGCGCCGATGCTGAGTTCAGCATGCAGGACGTGAAGCCCAGCGACGTTCTGGTCATTGCCGGACAACTGGGTGAGACGCAGGACGAAGATGGTGAAAACTCGGGACATTTAGTCGTATTTTGCACATCAGAGCAGGACCAAAACCTGTCGCACGACTGGATAGCGTTGCGGCACGAGTTGCACAGTGTTGATGTCAACGTATTGCCCGATGGTGTATTACCGAAGCTGGCGGTTACCGTTGCCGCTGGCCACGGAATTAATCTCCTGCAAGGCCTGTACGGCAAGAAAACAGAATACGGGACGCTGCTGCGCCCCTGGAAGATCGCCGCCCTGCTGTTGCTAGGATTGACCGTCGTTGGCATGGCCATGAAAGGCGTAGGCTATTATCAACTGCTGCAGGATGAGGCCACGTTACGTGCACAGTTTAATACTGAGTACCGACTACTACGTCCTGGCGATACTCGCGAAATAATTGACCCGGTTGCAACTGTAGAGTCCTTACGTCGTGGCGCCGGAACGTCTGCTGCCTCACAAGTACTTCTGCCCAGCTTGCGGGAACTGGGCGCGGCGCTCGATGCGAACTCGGGTGCGGAGATCGGGGCGATCAGCTATCGGGCCGGAGTCGTCGATCTGCAGCTGACCGCCCCGGACGTCGCAACGCTCGACAGAATTCAAAAAGCCGTGAGCGCGTCAGGCCGTTTCCAGTCGTCTATACAATCAACTAATCAGGTGGCCGACAAGATAAATGGGAACATCCGGATCAGGGAGGCAGGCACGTGAAGGAATGGTTCGACTCTCTCGATACTCGCGAACGGCAATTTCTCTCAATTGGTGCCGTTGTCGCTGTTATGGCACTTGTTTACGGCCTGGGCTGGGCCCCGCTTGACAAGAAACACGATGAGCTAAAGACCGACGTCGCCAGATGGGAGCGTTCGCTTGCCGATCTGCGACCATTGCGGGTAACAGCTGCTAATGGTGGCCAGGTTCGTGCGAATCCCGCCGCGGGCGTCCAGCAGTCGCCAATCATCACCGTTGACCAGACGCTGCGAAGTCGCGGACTGGAGAGTTATCGAAAGCGCAGCCAGCCAACAAGCAGCAACGGCATTCGGGTTGAGTTTGAGAACGTTGCCTTTGATGAGCTTGTACTGTGGCTGGGGGATCTTAGTGGACAGCATGCGATGCACGTACAGTCCGGAAGTTTCTCTGTCGGGGCACGGGTTTCCCCGGGGCGCATCAACGCTTCGTTAACGCTGGAGCGTGCTCTTTGATTAGCTCGACACGTGGTCTTATAGCGACCGGTGTGCTTACGCTTGTTCTTGGACTTATCGTCATGTTTCCTGCACGCGTTGCCATCGGCTGGTTCGCACCTGCTGAGGTCACAATCGGTGGAATACAGGGTTCGCTCTGGAATGGCAGCGCCAATGAAGCTGCCGTCAATGGTCTCTATATGCGCGACATAGAGTGGAGCCTGAACGCACTGCCGCTTTTTACTGGCGAATTGTCTTACAGCGTCGATGCTACGCCGGTCTCCGGATTTCTCGAGTCTGACGTCAGCATTGGCTACAGCGGTGCGCTGACATTGTCAGACCTGACTGCTGCGTTGCCGCTAGATCTACTGGCCGACGTCTTAAACGTGCCCGGATTGCAGGGCAATGTCAGCCTGTCGTTTGAGCGCATAGAGATTGTTGACGGTCTGGCCACCGCTGCAGATGGCACAGCGCAATTCGCCGACCTGATGATTCCAATTTTCGGGCGTGATTCTCTGGGCGGATATAAAGCGGAGTTTTTCACTCAGAATAACGGCATTACGGCCAGCATTGAGGATACTGACGGCGTATTGGATCTGGCCGGCAGCCTTGAGGTCAGCGCGGACAGGTCGTTTAAGTTCATCGCGCTCGCGATAGCGAAGCCGGAAGCACCACAACGTATCCGTCAACTACTACAGACTCTGCCGGCAGCAAACAATCGCGGTCAGCGGGAACTACGCTACGAAGGTATCCTTTAAACCGGCACCTCAACAAACGACTGTAATAGCGGAAAGTACAACGCGCATTTGACGTTCGCGCCTGACCAGTTCTCGTAGATCGATGCATAGCGCGCCAGTTGCACCTTGTACCGATCAGCCTCTGCTTGAAGGAAAGCAGCAAGATTGCCGCCTTCGTGCGAACTCGTTTTGTAGTCGATTATCCAGTGCGTATCGTCTTCGGCGATACGAACGCGATCTAGAATTACCGATACCAGTTCATCGTTCGCTACGCCAGTGAGTGCCAGTTCCGCGTGCCCCTCACCGTCAAGAATCCAGCGCCCTTTTTCGTCATCCAGCATGGCCGTAATTGCACCTTCTACACGATCCAGAATGGGGCTCGCTGCTGCCTGGGAAATACCGCTCTCTTGCAACCAGCGCGAGGTGACTTTTCGCAGCTCAAACTGATTGCCAACCTGCGTGCTGGCGCGTTCATCAGCGATAAGCTGCAACCACCGGTGCACCAGTGTTCCGGCGATTCGTGCATCGCTGCCAACCCAGTAGAACTCCACTTCATTGTCAGTATCAGTTGTGTCGTGCGCAGGCACTATGCCCGGCAGCAACGCCACATCCGGCAGGGTCCACGGTGTGACAAATCGTCGCAATTCGGGCGCCACCCAAAGCGGCGAATCGCTGTCCGGAGTTGAAATATCGGCCGCATCAAACTGAATTGCGAATTCGCCTTCCACTGCCGGCCATAGCAAATGTAAGAGGCTGTCGCTTCTGGCGGGCTTGAAGGATTCCCGATCGGTCGCGACTGCGGTATTACCCATGAGGTGCAGTGATTTCCTGGCGCGTGTGCACGCAACGTAGAGCAACCGTGCTTGCTCGTGTCGGTCTTTCTGTGACTCCGTTAGCTCGATGTAGCGGTGCACCGGATCGTTCTCTACTTCTGCACGGGGCCCAACCGGGCTGATCACTTTTCGCTCTGCACCGTGCTGTATCGGTAAATCGAACCAGGACAATACACGCCGATCACCTTTACCGGGTTGTCGCCCAAGCCCGAACAACAATACGTGATCGAATTGCAGGCCCTTGGCGCGGTGCATGGTCATGATTTGTAGTCGAGCGTTGTCGTTGTTAGACACTCGTTCCAGGTCGAGCACAGATTCCAGTTCGCCGACATCCATCAATGTCCCGCCCCGCTCAAGGCCAGCCAATACATCCAGATAGCGATAGACGTTCTCAATAGCATAATCGTCGTCGAGTGCTGCCGGCCCACCAAGCGCAAACCAGACTTGCTCAATCAGGTCACGGAGGTTCTGCGAACGGCGCGGAACTGTCAGTCGCTCCAGTGATGTTCGCGCACGCTCGATCGCTTGTCGCCCGTATTCTGATAGCGACGACAAACGTTCCTCGTTCTGGAGTAGTTCCCACACAGTGCTCGTCGAGTCGCTTCGAACCAGAGCATGCAAGTCCGACCATTGCAATCCTATCCAGGGTGCGCGCAGCAAACCCAGCCAGGCTATGCGATCACCCTGATGGGCCGCGGCTCGAGTTAAAGCCAATACATCAATGACTTCCGGCAAATCCGTCAGGCGGTCGATCTCGACGGCACGGTACGCAATGCCGGCGGAACGCAGCCTGGCCAGCAACTGTGGTAATTGCGTGCGGCCGCGGACGAGTACAGCCATGTCCTCATCGGGATTATTATCCAGCGTATCGGCGATAACCTGGCAGCCTGAGGTCGCCTCTGCCTCCGTATCAGCACCGAACACGGCATACGTAACGCAAGTCCCCTGCCCTTGAAGATGGTCTACTGGCACGGCCTCTGAATACGAGACAGCGCCACGAAGCGGATCGTCATTCGCCGCGAGGATCGTCGGGAATACGGTATTGAACCAGTCGACCAGCCATTCACCGGAACGAAAGTTTCGTCTTAGCACCAAAGGTTCGAGGCGAATGTGCCCGACGCCAAACTCCTGTGCGAGAAGAAACTGCCCGACTTCAGCATTTCGAAATCGATATATCGACTGCATCGGGTCGCCAACGCAATAAAGACTGCGACCATCGCCCGGCTCCCAACCACCCGTGAGTGTTTCCAGCATGCGGTATTGAGCAGCGGATGTGTCCTGCATCTCGTCGACCAGCAGGTGCTTCACCTGATAGTCCAGGAGCAATGCAATATCGCCAGGATTTTCTGCGCTTCCCAGGGCGGCCCCTGCGGATAGTGCTACCTCAACATGATCGGAAATCCCTTGCTCATTAAACAGTCGTCGCAATTCCGTAACGGCCAGCGGCAATAGCCGAAACAGGGCCAGCAACACTTGCCATTGTTCGTCGGTGTAGTTAATCGGGGGTAACGAAAGTACTCCATCCAAGCTCTCCGCCAGTGCAACATCGCTCGACATTGTTTCGAGCAACGCGTGCATCAAGTCCTTCCTGGCCTTGTCGCCAGCCGGGAAGCCTTGTCGCTTGTCCACCCGCTTTCGGAATTGCCCTTGCTGAGTTAACAGCAATTCTGCAATTCCGCGCCAATGAGATATTTCTGCGGGCACCGGCGCGGGCAGCTTCGTGAGACCTGAGAGGCTGCAAATGGGGCTTGCGGTCGCCGCCGAGTCGACCATGTTTGCTCCGGCATAGTCGAGCAGTTCGCAGAGGTCGGCATACAGTCCGGAATCCAGTTGATCAGCCGTCCTTTGCAGGTGCTCCGTTACCGCGAATTCGAGGCTTTCCTCAAATTTATGCCGCAACACGTCGGCATCGGCATCCGATAACAACCCACTGCCAACGAATGGCAGCCATTGATCTCGCGTGCTCAGCATTTGTGACAAGTACGATGCGTAGACCCAGGTGTTGTTGTCGACGTGCTGTAGTACTTCGACTGTCGCCACCTGCATGGCGCCCTTCTCGGCTAGCCAGTCCAGCGTTGCTATCGATGCGGCCCGGTGGATGGCCTGTAGTTCTGCACCAACGACTACACGAGCACCTCCGCCAGGTGAGCTTAATGGCTGAGCTCGTGCGATCGATGCATTCAGTGCGTCGAGTGTCAGAATGCGCATGCGGCGTGGATTATCGATCAGGTTCCATTTGAGTGCGTCGCTCTTGTCCAAAGCCTGACCAGCGAGCACGTAGGTTTTGCGCTCATGGTCTTCTGTGGGCTCATCGCCGCTTAATCTGCGTCGCAAAGCTTCCAGAATGCGCAACTGCATCTCGGCGGCGGCTTTGCGGGTAAATGTAATTGCGATGACTTCCTCGGGATATTCAACCACCGCAAGCAAAGCCAGGTAGCGCTGAATAAGAAGTTCGGTCTTCCCCGACCCGGCTGGCGCTTGCACGATGAATGAGCGTGTTACGTCCAACGCATCTGTTCGCGCCTGCACATCGTCCTGCAGTAATTTTTTATCAGTTGTCACGGCGCAATTCTGTGTAGCGGGACAACAAATTCAGTGGCCGTGCCGACTTGATGCCCTGCTCGATATTGATTCGAACGTCACCGCCCGATATCTCGTCGCACGCCGCAGAAATCTGCACTTTGATTTGCTGCAACAAATCTGGCCATTCGTCAGCGTCGGTGTAGCCCAGGCCGGCACCATCAAATGCTATCTCTCTGCTGTCGACATTTACGAGCGCCAGAGCCGAAACGGGGGCCTCTGTTGCACAGGCGTATACGAATAACTGGATCTCTTGTACTTCTTTTTTTCTGTTCAGCAGTCGTTTCTTCGCGCCCGTCTTGTAATCCAGTATGGCGATTCCATTCTCGCCGACACTGTCAATTCGATCAAAGCGCAACGGCAGGCGGATATGTCCTGCGACAAATTCGAACTTGCCCTCCACACCTGCAACCTGGAAGTCCTGACGAGCGCCGTCGACTACAACGAACTGCCGAAGCAAGTCAGAGATTCGGCGTCGCTCCAGTAGCAATAACTGTTGCAGTACCGCATCGACGTTTCGTTCGTGGCGAGCGAACGCGAAATCCACAGAAGCATCAATGCGCTCTGTCAGATCCCTGCCCTGCCAGCCGCGGATAGTTTCACTGGATGGCAAGTCAATGTAGAGATTGTAAAGGGCGTCATGGATCAGATCGCCTCGCATCATTGCGGGAATTCCGACGGCCTGCGGGTAGATCACACGTGCCGCCATTCGACCTTGCACAAATGCCGAAATCGGGTCATTCAATTGACGCTGAATAGTGCCCGCCCCGCCAGCTATCCTTTCTTCCGCAGTTACTGGCGGCACACTGTCGTCAGCCAATCGCAGATCTGTCTCCTTGGGGAATCTCGCCGCATACCAGCCGGGATCGTTGCTCGATACTTCAACCGTCGACGGAAATAGCTGCAGGAGACCGCTTGCCGTTTGCTCAGCGTCGTCGTCGCTAAGTGCGTAACTGCAAACGATGGTTTTGCCGGATCCCATCAAGCGTTTCAGCATCTCAACCGCGTAATGCAACGTGTTTGCAGGCGTACAGTCCGGCATGCCGGTTTTTTCCTGCAAACGGCGCGACACCAGGCTCGAGGGAGTACCGGCTGGCGGCCAGTTGGTGGTTGTCACGCCTGAAAGCCAAAGCGCGTCGAACGCTGCCCCGGATGCCTCAAGTGGTCCCATCAGTTGCACGACAGCGCTGCTTGATTCGGGCTGAAAGACAGTGTCGTTCGCCATCAGTTCGATTCTGGATGCGGCTAAATTCGGGGCCATGTTTGAGCTGACGAGTCCAAGTCGCGCAAACTCATTCAATAGTTCACGCCATCGGTTTATTAGCTGGAATTCGGTACTGTCCAATGCGCTCTGGCCCGGCCACCCGAATGCCCGCAAGACCTCGTCAAACAACACGGCCCACTCTGCGGGTGTAGCCTGCTTCGGCAGCTCTCGCCTGCGCTTGCTAAATGCGGCAAGTCTCGCCAGCCAATCACTGACATTTTTACCATCATCCCGCCCACGTAGTTCCGCCGTGATCATCGATGGTGACCAGTGACGATCCGGCAACTGTCGCAGTCGCAGCTCAAGCCGGCTCCGCCCGGCGACACTCGTTGTACCCAACAACGGCGATCGCAACAGCATACTGACATCAGCTGACGACAGATCGTCGACCAGCCAACGTAGTAATATCATCGCAATTGAAATCGCCGGATAATCCGATAGCTGCCGACCATAAGAGACGTTCACGGCATCAAATAGTGATTTGTGACCATGTTGCCAGCCTGGGGTGGCTCCCTCTCGTACGTGTCGCGCAATTACGTCAGAACCCTTTTCAAGACCGTTCGCTATGATCGCGATTCGGGCCTCTGGATTGTGTTCGACTTGTTGACGTGCCCAGGCACCCGCTGATCTCAATTCCGCGCTAGTGTTTTCGAAAGCCTGCAGTGAAGCCTGAGTACCTGGCTCAGTATCCGGGACATTATTTACTTCAGTTCCGACATCCGCCATTGCCTCCTGAATGGCTTCGATAATTGGCCTTTCACGATCAAAACCAACAAAGGTATGGCGTCCGGAAAAAACTACTCGACGATCCTTGATCAACTTCAGGGCCAGGCTGCCGAGACCGGCGTCATCGACCCAGTTCTCGTGCTCCAACACACCAAGGTAACGCCCTGCAACAATTGCGAACAGGCGCTGGTCTTCGTTTTGTGCTGAGCGGGCAACGTCTCCAATACCCACCTGCCAATCGGCGAGTCGTTGCCACGTATCTCGTGATAAACGGGTTAGGTTTGGAATGCTAACCTCCGAGTCACGGAGGTCCTTTCGCAGGCAGCGTTCCCAAAGTAACTGGCTTTGTTGCGCATTGATTCGCGTCGGCAGGTCCACCTGCCCCACTGCTGTGCTCGCCAATTCGGCCAGCCAGTCCTGCCGGCTGAGTATCGCCGGGCTGCGCCATGCTTTCTTACCTGCGCCGAGTTGCTCCGCTGCATATTTCTCGCCCAGTACCCGAGCGAGGCGGCGATTAGCGGTGACTACCGTCCCGGAATTACTCAGTGCATCGCTGAGCCACTCATACATCGGCTAGCAATATTGCGAAAGACATGCATCAAAGCGATCAAACACAACGTTGATCGTCTCCGTATCGGGAAGTGTCGTAATGCGGAAATGGTCCGTGTAGGGGGTATTAAAACTGCTCCCGGGCGCAACCAGAACATGGTGGTTTTCCAGTAACTCGAGTGCGAAGGCCTGATCGTCGAGCTTGTCACTGAAACGCTCGTCGAGCTTGAGAAACGCGTACATCGCACCCACTGGTCGCTCAAGATGCAGGAAGTCGCTCTCCGCGACACGATCAATCACGGCCTGCCGTGACTGATACAGTCGGCCGTCGGGTGCCACCAGCTGATCAATGCTTTGAAAACCACCCAGCGCTGTTTGTACTGCCCATTGGCCCGGGACATTGCTGCACAACCGCAGCGCGGACAATAACTCCATCCCGTGGATATAGTTAGCGGCGCTATCAAGATCACCGCTGAACACACACCAGCCAACCCGATATCCACAAGCACGATAGACTTTCGAAAGACCGGAGAAAGTCAGACAAACCACATCAGTCGCGAGAGTCGCCAACGGAATGAACACGGCTTCGTCGTAGACCATCCGGTCGTAAATTTCGTCGGACATTACGACGAGACCGTGCTTTTCCGCGAGCCCAACTATTTTCTGCAGTGTTTCCTGATCATAAACCGCACCGCTGGGGTTGTTCGGATTGATGACAACGACCGCTTTGGTCCGGGAATTGACCAGGCTCTCCATATGATCAATATCCGGCATAAAGCCGTTATCTTCGGCGCAGCGGTAGTGTCTTGCGAATCCGCCGTTCAATGCGACCGCCGCGGTCCAAAGTGGGTAGTCCGGGCTTGGAATCAGGACCTCGTCACCGGGATTGAGCAGTGCACGCAGGGATAGATCAATGAGTTCGCTAACCCCGTTACCGATAAAGACCTCTTCTGCACTTACACCGCCAATGCCGCGATTCTGCTGTTGCATTACGACGGCCTCGCGAGCTGGAAAAATCCCTTTTTGATGACAATAGGGCTCGGCCTGGCCGAGATTCTCTATCATCGCAAGACGCATGGTTTCCGGTGTACGAAATCCGAACAGGCCGGGATTGCCTATGTTCAGCGAAATGATTTCGTAGCCACGTTTTTCAAGTTCCAAGGCATGATTCGCAAGCTGTCCGCGAATCTCGTATCGGACGTCTTGTAGAACTTTACTCTGTTTGATTGGCATACCGGGCAAGCTAGATGACTTCACTCTGTCTCAATGTATCGATATCCGCGTCAGAGTAACCCAGCCAGTCACTCAGCACCTCATCTGTATGTTCGCCCAATAACGGCGGTGCCCTTTCATAACGAACGGGTGTAGCGCTAAACTCGACAGGGTTCGATACCTGTGGCACCGGTTCGCCTTTATTATTCTCGATGCTGCGAACGAGGTTTCGTTCAATTGCATGGTCGTTCGTCAGGACCTCTCCGATATCGTTGATCGGTCCGGCAGGTACGCCCCTCTTATGCAGCTCACCCAACCAGTGCTGTGTACTGTCTTGCAGAATTCTCGACTGCAATAGCGGAATCAGAGCATCGCGATTTTCAACGCGACTGCTCGCTGTCTCGAAGCGTGCGTCGCTCGCAATCGACTGCATATCGAACGCATCACAGCAATCCTGGAACTGTCTGTCATTACCAACGGCCAGCATCAGGTCGCCGTCGCTGGTGGCAAATGCTTGATATGGCACGAGATTAGGGTGTGCGGTGCCCATACGCTGAGGCGTTTTACCGCCTATCAGGAAATTCATATTCTGGTTCGCCAGCCACGCAACCTGGCTATCGTAGAGCGGAACATCAATGTGCTGACCCAGCCCGCTCTGTGTTCGGGAATTTAATGCAGCGAGAATCGCGGTGGTTGCGTACATGCCCGCCATGATATCCGCGATGGCCACACCAACCTTCTGCGGGCCGCCTGTTTCATGCTGAGGCGGACCAGTGATACTCATCAGGCCGGCAGATGCCTGGATCATTGCGTCGTAACCGGGCTTCTCTGCGCGGGATCCTGTTTGCCCGAACGCAGAAATCGAGCAATAAATCAGCTTTGGATTGAGTTTGAGTAATTCGTCGGGTCCAAGGCCAAATCTTGCCATCGTTCCAACCTTGAAGTTTTCCAGCAGTACGTCGACATGTTGAACAAGCTCCTTGATGATGGCCTGACCATCCGACACCGATATATTGACAGTTACCGAGCGCTTATTCCGGTTTGCGGAGAGATAGTAAGCGGACTCGTCGCCCAGCCAGGGCGGCCCCCACTGCCGAGTGTCGTCACCGGTCTTTGGCATTTCGATCTTGACGACATCAGCGCCGTAGTCACCGAGCAGCTGTGCTGCCCATGGGCCGGCAAGCACCCGGCTCATATCCAGGATTCGTATGTTGTTTAGTGGCGCGGGCATGGCCTTACCTTCAATAAAAACCCGGCCAACCTTTAAAGGTTGGCCGGGCGGGTCCGCACGGAGATTGCGGATTGCGTGACTCAGTCACCCGACGATTAGTCGTTGGCAGCTGGGTCCAGCTCTTCTACCTCTGCGCCTTTTACCTCTCGAGGCACAGGTGTTTGTTTAATTTCCGGTTCCTTCTTGCCGAACTGGATCAGGAGATACTCATGATCCTCCGGAGCCAGTTCTCGAATCGACTCAATTCTTATCGACTCGTTTGCCATATGACCGTCAAATATCACCTCGCTGAAGCTGGCGCAGACCCGGCCCGTGGGCGACTCAAACCTGATGCCCCAGGAAGAGCTGAGCCCATGCGCTCGTCGACGTAGCACAACGTGATAAGTGCGGCGCCCGGACGCATCAACGATGAGGTTTGACTCATCCAGAACGGTGTATCCTCGGATACTTGATTGGAAGATGCAATCCGACCGATGGCTTGTGGGGTCTGAATCACCGCTATCTGAGTCACCCTGGGTGCTTGCACATCCTAATAAAGTACTTAAATAAGCAATAATAAGCAATTGTTTATAAAGCATTATTTGAACTCCAACGAAACGCCCACTCGCGATTCCGATAAATGAGATAACCGTTGTCCAAGTGCCTGGATATGATGATTTAACAGGTCAATTCTACGCCATATCCGCAGCAATTTTGATCCGCATCAGCCGTAACCGAGCCCGATCGGCCGGCTGGAATCAGTGATCCACTCGCTCCAGGAGCCCACATACAGGCGTGGATCACGATATCCCGCTGAGACAGCCGACACGGCAAGGTGGCACGCCGTTACGCCCGATCCACACATCACCGCCCACTCTGTCTGCCGATCATCACCAAGATAGCGCCGCCACAGCCCCTGTAATTCTTCTATGCTCTTCCAGTAGCCGTCGTCATTCATACTCACAGGGAACGGCAGGCTGCGAGCTCCAGGGACGTGCCCCGCCACCTTGTCGATCGGTTCTTCCTCACCGATAAAACGTATCAGATCACGTGCGTCGAAAATATTGAGGGCGGCGGCATCTTCGCCTGCAGCGCAAATCTCTTCGGTTGTGATCACAAGCTCGTCACGCACGTCGCTGATAAATTCCGCCGTGTCCGGAACGACTTCACCCGATGATAGCGGAAGCTGAGACTTCGACCACGCGGCTATGCCCCCATCCAGCAAGCGAACGTTTGTATGCCCAAGCCAGCGGAGCGTCCACCAGGCTCTCGCAGCGATAGCACCGTTACCGCTATCGTAAACCACTACAGTGCTATCGTTACTGATGCCCAGCCGACCGATGGTCCGGGTGATATTCGCCACCTGTGGCAGCGGGTGGCGCCCAGTGAATTCTCCCAATGGAGCGGAAAGATCATCGTTGAGGTCCGCAAATACTGCACCTGGGATATGTGCCGCTTCGTAGTCACGGCGCCCGGCTGCAGGGTCTGACAGCTCGAATCTGCAATCGATTGTGCGCCAGGATTCGTCCTGTAAATACTTGTTGAGCTCATCGGCGTCTATTAGCTGATTGTTCCTCAATTACTCGATCTCCAAATTCAGTTCAAAATCGGTCTTGTGCGCGGTAATTGCCTATTGGACAATACCGGGCCGCGGAGTAGATTCGCAATACCCGCCACCCGGGAAAAGGAGCATTAGAGTGGAAAAGATTCTTGTTGGCTTGAAACGAGTCGTTGATTATAACGTTCGTGTTCGCGTCAAAAGCGATGGCAGCGGTATCGAAACCGATGGCGTCAAAATGAGCATCAACCCGTTTGATGAAATTGCGCTCGAAGAGGCATTGCGGATCAAAGAGAGTGGTCAGGCCTCCGAGGTCATTGTTATCTCTGTAGGTACCGGAGACGCCCAGCAACAACTGCGTACCGGACTTGCAATGGGCGCTGACCGCGCCATTTTGGTCGAATCCGAAGGCTCTGCAGGGTCGCTGGGTATCGCTCGAATTCTAAAATCGATCATTGATCGAGACGGCATTGACCTGGTACTGCTGGGTAAACAGGCGATCGACGACGATAACAGTCAGACAGGTCAAATGCTGGCCGCCATCTGGGGCCGTCCACAAGCGACTTTCGCGTCGCAGGTTGAATGGGACGGTGACAAGGCGAAAGTCACCAGAGAGGTCGACGCTGGCCTCGAAATCACCGAAATTGACCTGCCGGCTGTAGTTACCGTTGATCTGCGCCTCAATGAACCGCGTTACGTCAAGCTACCGGATATCATGAAAGCGAAGAAGAAGCCGCTTGAGACAATCGCGCTGGCTGACCTTGGCGTTGATCCTGGACCGGTAATTAAAGAACTGTCATTCGAGCCACCTGCGGAACGCGAACGTGGCGTGATGGTGGATGATGTTGCTGGCCTGGTTGCCGCACTAAAAGACAAGGGACTGGCGTGATGTCGAAAATTCTCATTATTGCGGAACACGATGGTTCCACTCTTAATTCGAGCACAGCGAAGACGGTTGCTTGCGCAGCCAGCATCGAGGGTGCGGAAATTGATATCGCGGTTCTGGCGGCAACTGCTGCTCCGGTAGCAGCTCAGGCGGCGGAACTCGAGTTTGTTGCGCGGGTCTTGACAGTTGAGCGCGCAGAAAACGAACAGGCTATTGCCGCGGTACTTGCGCCACAGATCGCCGCACTGGCAGGTGGCTACTCGCATATTTTCGGACCGTCGACCACCTTCGGTAAAGACCTGATGCCACACGTTGCTGCGTTGCTCAACGTCAATCAGGTCAGCGATATCATGAACGTTGAGAGCAGCCACACATTCAGGCGACCGATCTACGCCGGTAGCGCAGTGGCTACTGTCGAAGCCCCGGGCGACAGTGTTGTGGTTGCTACGGTTCGCATCGCATCCTATGCTGCGGCGAACGGTGGTAACTCCGCCGCAATCGAAAGTGCCGATGCCACGGCGGACGTCCCCTCGCATACTCGCGTTCTGGAGGTACAGTCCGGTGTATCCGATCGGCCAGATCTACAGACTGCGGCGAAGGTAGTGGCTGGTGGCAGGGCCTTGGGAAGCGAAGAAAACTTCGGCCTCATCTATAAACTGGCCGATAAACTGGCAGCAGGTGTTGGCGCTTCGCGGGCGGCCGTCGACGCTGGCTACGTGCCGAACGAAATGCAGGTCGGACAAACGGGCAAGATCATCGCGCCGGATTTGTACATCGCGATCGGTATCTCGGGCGCTATACAGCACATCACTGGTATCAAAGATGCTGGCACCATCGTTGCCATCAACAAGGATGAGGAAGCACCGATTTTCGAAGTCGCCGACATTGGACTCGTGTCGGACTTGTTCAAAAGCTTGCCGGAACTGATCGAAGCCCTCTAGTCGAGGCCTTCACTGGGGCCCTGTGGTGCGTACTACAGGGCTTCCAGTATGGCTTCGGCCTTACTAACTTCAAATTGGCCGGCGGCCTCTACTGCGACGTGCGTCGCGACGCCGTCGTCTACAATAATTGCGAAACGCTGACCGCGTACGCCCATACCAAATCCTGACGCATCGAAGTCCAGGCCGAGTGCCTTGGCGTAGTCTCCATTGCCATCGGCTAGCATCATTATGTTGTCGCCGACACCACGATCTTTACCCCACGCAGTCATGACGAACACATCATTAACGGCCATACAGGCAACCGTGTCGACGTTCTTGTTCTTCAATGCATCGAATTGATCGACGAATCCAGGAAGGTGGTTCATCGAACAGGTGGGTGTGAAGGCGCCTGGTACGGAAACCAGTACAACTTTCTTATCGGAAAACAGATCGTCAGTTGAAATCGCACCGGGCCCCGCCTCGGTCATGATTCCAAAGGCACCTGATGGCATCTTGTCACCTGCAGATATAGTCATTTCGAGCGCTCCTGCTTGAATTTTGATTAATACTCGTTCTCGCCGACGTGAATTACAAGGCCGGCGAGTTCATCTGATACTTCAATCTGGCATGTCAGGCGGCTATTAGCTTTACGTTCAAATGCCGCATCCAGCATACTGTCTTCCATGTCGTCCATCGGTGCCAGTTTTTCCACCCACGCCTCATCAATATAGCCGTGACAAGTCGCACACGCGCACGCACCGCCACACTCGGCAACGATACCTTCAATATTGTTATTAATAGCCCCTTCCATGACGGAGTAGCCATTCTCAACTTCGACTTCGTGTCGGGACCCATCGCGTGTCTGATAGATAATCTTTGGCATTGCTAAAATTCCGTGGCTCAAAAGCGCGCAATATTAAGGGCGTTGACCGAGCCTGGTCAACGCCCTTTTAGTTAGTACCTTATAAACGCGCTCGAAAAGCCGCTACTGCGGGCCATTGATTAGGCGCGTGAACTCTTTGCTCGTCTTTCGTCGATTTCTTTGCGTTTCTTCCGAGCAGCTTCTTCGGCAAGTCTAATCTGTCGGTTACGCTCGATTTCGGCATTAATTACACGAATCCACTGCCCAGACGTGCGTTGTGACCTGGGTGTTTTAGCGGCTTCTCCAAATGCTGCTTTCGCATCGCTGTAACGGCGCAAATTGTAGAGACACATACCCAGCGATATTTTAATATTGTCCGGGCTCTTGAGGCCACCCTTTCGAATCGCGGTGTTGGCAGAAGTAACACACTCGCCGTACTCACCGACATTCAGATAGGAGTTCGCAAGGCGGGCATCTACCTCTCCGTTCTCCGCAAGTGCCGCTGCAGATTTGAGTGCCGGGATCGCTTTGGCATCTTCCTGTGCCAGCATCCAGCTTTGTGACAGGAGACGATAGTTCTTCTCATTCTTGACGACGACACCAGAGTCAATTTTCTCTTGCAGAAGTTTTGCCGCCTTATAAGGAACTTCAGCTTGCAGATAGAGCTGCGCCATAGTGACGAACTCCGTGCCCTTCTCCAGCATATCCTGCGTGAACGCAGCATCGTAAGCGTAAATCAGCTTTTCGTCCTGACCCAACTCGGTAAAGGCACCTGCGAGTGACAGCCAGTAACGCTTCTTAGGCCAGGTCTGTAACAAGATCTTTTGAATGTCGCGAACTTTGGTGTAGTTCTCCTGCTGGAAATACGCAAAATTGAGCAGACCCCACCAGTCTTCTTTGACTTGCAAATTACGATTTCGCGCAACCTCCATTGCAGTCTCAATCGGCTGCACCATGGCCTGGTATTCTTCCAGGTGATAATGAATCTGAGCCTTGAGAATGTACGGTTGCGGTGCGGGATTTGGCTCCAATGTGAACCACTTATCGATAGTGTTCAGAGCCTCGCGATAGCGCTCCTCAACCGTCAACAATTGCGCCAAGGTAAATGTTGTCGACTTGGCCATCTGTGGTTCGAGACTGGGAATAGCAAGCAGCTTCCTATACGTCGCAATCGCCTGCGGCATGTTTTCCGTATTGTAATGAACAAAACCGAGGTAGTTCAGAACGTTGGCTTGCTCATACTCTGTCAATTTATCCGGGTTATACAAGCTGTTCAAAGTCTTCAGAGCAGCCGTGTAATTTTCCTCGTCGACCTGCTCCTGGGCTTTCGTGATGCGCTCATAGACTTCTTTACTGACTGCCTGAGCCTGCTTGGTCTTGGTGTCATCGTCTTTGGACGCTCTTTGGCTTTGAGCAGCAGCGCCACCAGAAGCCAGCACACCCGCCAGCAGCAGTACGCATAACTTCAGTAATATTCCACGATCAGTATTCATAAAAAAATATCCTTTTGGATAGATTCCCCGCCAAGGGCTATCAATCGGCCTCAGTCTTCCAGCTCAAACGAAATACGGGTCTTTACGCCCGTCACTTCGACGGGCACCCCGTCAACCACTCGTGGTTTGTACTTAAACTTCAGCACGGCACGTGTAGCGGCACGTTCAAACAGACTGCTGGTGGACTGCAGCACGATCGGATCTTTCACAGTTCCCGCCGTAGTTACGGTAAATGACATGTCTACGAAGCCTTCCAGACCGCGCGACAACGCCCGCGACGGATAAACCGGCGCGACTCGAACGATTGGCAGGTAGTCGCCTTCCGCGATATTCATACCGCCAGGGCCACCGATATCGGTGTTAGCCGTAATTTCCGGACGCCCGATGTCAATTGTCGGTGCATCAGGATCAATATTGTCCATATCCTGTGGCGGTGTTTCGGGTGGCGTTTCCGGCGGTTTCGGTGGTTTTTCCGGAGTTAGATCTTGCGTATTGATGTTCTCATTTCGCTTAACGCGAACAAAATCGAGCTGTGCGCGTTCTCTGGGCGTGGTTAAAGCACCTTTACCGGTTGCGATGAGCAACTGCATAACGAACAGCAGCGTGAGCGTAATGACAACGCCAGTGACAATTGAAATTAAATAGCGACCCATCATGGTCCTGTCTCCTCAGCGGCTAGCGCCGCTATTCCTAGCCATTGTCGTCAGACGCAATCGCAACGTTGGTTACACCGGCGCCCTTGGCGGCCTCGAGAATGATCACCAACATCTCGTTGGTTGAATCCTCGTCCGCCTGGATCACGATCGAACCTTTCGGATTCTCTGCGTGCAGCCGCTCGATAACATCGCGCACATCACGAGGGTCACGTTCCTGCTTGTCAATCCAGATTTCGTCACTTGCGCTGATAGCAATCAGAATAGATGCGTCGTCTTGAGAATCGGCTGTAAAGGTATCCGGGCGATCCACCTGAATACCAGCCTCCTTGATGAAGGTCGCTGTAACGATAAAGAAAATCAGCATGATGAACACGACGTCGAGCATCGGCGTGAGATTAATCTCTTCGCTTTCCTCTTCGTGCCCAAATGCACCTTTGTTATTTCGCATGAGGTATGTCCTTAAAGATCCCGCTCAAGTCGAATCCGCAATGGATATGTTGTAGACACTGGCGCTGCGTGATGCGTCCATGACTGTCACGAGCATTTTGTTGGTGGACCTTCTGTTCGGTTGAATCACCACCGACCCCTTCGGATTTTCCGCGTGCAGGCGTTCAATATTCGCCCGTACAGCACGCGGATCGATGATTCGCCGATCAATCCAGATTTCATCATTCGCATCGATAACGATCAGGATATTGGCGTCCTCCGGCTTGGTCTCCGTTACCGGAGCATCTGGTCGATTGACGTCAATACCCACTTCCTTGACGAATGATGCCGTCACGATGAAGAAGATGAGCATGATGAATACGACGTCCAACATCGGCGTCAGATTAATCTCTTCAGAATCATCTTCTTGCTGTCCCATCGAAAAATCATGTTTTCGCATGGTCTACCCCTTAATGGTCCATCGTGAGTGAGTCTTCCAGAAACTCAACTTCACGTGCCGCTCGGCGCGTTAGCAATGTGACAAGCAGGACACCCGAAAGTGCACCCACCATTCCAGCCATTGTCGGCACGGTTGCCTGCGATACGCCGGCCGCCATAGCACGAACATTTCCAGAGCCCGATACAGCCATGACCTGAAACACGCTAATCATGCCTGTAACGGTGCCAAGCAGTCCGAGCAACGGACAAAGCGCAACAAATGTCTGTATGAGACTAATGCCCTTGTTCGTTGCTTCGCTAAATTGCGAAACCAGCAGCTCGCGAATCTGGTGTGCGTTCCAGGACTTGCGTTCCTGTCTCAGCTCCCAGTTGTCATGAATCTCTTTGGACAGGACTTTCATTGAAGAGCGGAAATACATTATCCGCTCAACAATGAGAACCCACATCAGAAAGATCACCACGGCGATACTCTTTAAGACAATACCGCCAAGATTCATGAAATCGCGTATGGCCTCAAAACTGTCAATAAGCCAATACATGATTACTCCTTATCGGCCTTAGCCATTACGCTCCGAGTGCTGGGCAACAATTCCGGCGCTCTGAGATTGGAGGATGTTGATGATCTTGCGACTCTGACCGCTGACAACTGTGTGCAGCAGTACCATCGGAATGGCAACGACAAGGCCCAATACCGTTGTCATCAGGGCCTGCGAGATACCACCAGCCATCATCTTCGGATCACCGGCGCCGTACAGCGTGATGACCTGGAAGGTCTTGATCATGCCGGTAACAGTACCGAGAAGTCCCATGAGCGGTGCCACGGCTGAAACGACCTTGATGAATAACAGTCCTTTCGTGAGTCCAGGCATTTCCTTGAGTGCTGCTTCGCTGAGTTTAAGCTCAACAGTCTCGGTATCCGCCCCGCGATTACTTTCGTATGCCGCAAGAACACGACCCAACGGATTGTCAGTGCTGGCCGTTTCACGTTTGAGCTGAGCTGATACTCTGCGGCTGTCACCGGTGAGACCGAACCAACGCCAAATTGCGATCAGCAGTCCAACGATACCCAAGGCAATAATGCAGTAACCAACGATGCCACCTTGTTCGATACGATCTTTGATCGTCGGCGACTCGACCAGAAGGCCAAGAATAGTGCCGCGAGTTACGTCGACACCAAAGCTCACGACACCGCTGTCGGCGTCGAGCAAATCGCCCGTCGTACTGGTGTAACGAGACTCTGGCTGGCGAGCCAACTCGGTTAGCGTTCCTTCTTGCGCGTCGTGCTTGAGGTAACCGTTTTCGTTGATGATGTTCAAAGAACCAATCCGGATAACCTCCATCACTTCCTGTTGACCATCTGCTTTGGTAACGAGGTTGGTGAAGCGAACCACACGTCCAGACTCAACAATTTCCTGGTGCAGCATTGCCCAGAGCCGTTCGATATCGGCGATGGAAGCGAGGCTGCTTGCGCCGGCCATCTTGCTACCAAGCTCAACCAGGAATTCGCCCCGATCCGGGTACTGGATATTGGTCAAAGACGTGTTGAATACACCCTGAGTGTCGCCGGAAACGGTTTGCAAAACACCAAACAGCTCTTTGAGCGCTCCCAGTCTTTCGTCCAGAGCCTGCCGCGCGGTGATGATGCGCTGCTGGTTCTCTTCGAACTGCTGCTCAAGTTGTGCACTGACGTTTTCCTGGCGTGTGCGTTCTGCACGAGCCTGATTCAGCAAAGATTGTTGCTGATTGCGGGCCTGTGCAAATGCAGATTCACGCTGCCTCGCTTCTTGCGAATCGCGAGCCTGTCCTTGTTCGATCAGCTGAAGAAGCTCGGCCATGCTGCGTGCGTCGTCTCCGGTCTGGGCGTTTGCCGTTGTCATTCCGAGACTTAGCAGTCCGGCGGCAATGATTATTGTCAAGCGTTTCATTTATGATGCCTCCGCTGCAGGAACCGGAATACTGATGAGTTCAGGAGCAATCAACTGGCGAGCCATGCGCAGGCCCTTACGAATTTCATTGCGTGCCGAATCGTCCATGACCCACTTGCGATCTGTGTTGTCCCAACGACCTGTAACCTTCGCGTCATCAGACTGGAAATACAGTCCAATGCGGCCAATGCGCAACATATTAAATGAGCGAGTTACGGGGCCGTCGCCCTCGTCGATCGTTAGCGACTGAGTGAAATGCTCTGAAGTCCAGCCGAATTCATTCTCGATCTGGTAGGCCTCCATAACTTTGCGGAATTTTTCCGCAACAGAAACGTCTGAGCGCTCCATGATTCCCTTCAGGTCCGCCACTCGCTTGGTGCGCTCATCCAGAAGGAATGGGACATCAAGCTTAACGCCCTGATCCAGCCCATCAATCATGCGCTCCATTAAAGGGAAGATCTGTCGGTTAATAACGTCGACCTGATCCATGGACAATCCAATGTCTTCCAACGTGGCCGTTTGACCGTCAACCTGCGCCCTCATCAGGCGGTTGTAGACTTTGAGTCCGTCGATTTCCTTGTTTACAGCCCTGTACTGGTCTTCCAGTGAACGCGTACCTTCAACAACACTGTTGATACGTTCCTGAGATTGTTGTGCCAGATTCAACCGACGTTGATCAGCTTGAAGTACCTGATCGACGGACTGGGCGAAAACGCTGCCGGAAATAGCGATAACCGTAGTTGCGAAAAACGCAGCGGTTAGGCGCCGACTGCTGCTTATGCACCTTTTCATGGACGCTCCTTAAAGGTCATTTTTGTTTTAGTAAATATATACAGGAGAGGGATGCAACGTATCCGTTGAATACATGCACAAATGAAAACTGAAAATGCTGATTGCATCTCCAATTGCGCACGCGACCCTCTCCACCTTCGCCGCGCGGCGATAAACTTTTGGAACCCCTTTTTTATCTTTCTATTCGTTGGCATACCCAGAAATTCCGTCTGAGATTTTCCCGCCATTTATTCCTTTTGTATCGCAAGGTCCCCGTTCACTCTTGCGGCAAGAATAACACATGGTTTGTATATCGCCAGCCCAACAACTACATAACATTTGTGACTTTCAAAACACAGTCCGGGCATGCTGGTTCCTGCTGTTGCGCTCTCTCTGCTACCCCTTCTTGCGTCAAACCGCAGCAGCTGTCCCCGCCGCTTTTTTTGAAGGCTATATATAAGTGTAGGTAGTCAAGGAGTATAGGTAGTATAAAATGTATTAGTATTAGTGTGTTATTGCCTATAGTTAAAGCATCATCTTTAGTAACACAGGTAACCGATTAAGCAACGGTTGACATCAATACTTCCTTACAACATGATTCGGCGCTATGACCGCAAGACAAATCAAACGGCTACTCGTACTCCAACATTCTTTGCTTCTCCTTGGGAGGCAGAGCGGGTAGCGCGTATCCAGTCACCGGACACCGTAAGCCCCGCATCCAAATGGATAGTGGGGTTTTTTTTAGCTTCGCATTAACGCCAGAGACCAATCATGCAAATGTACTCAGAATCAGATGTTGATACTTCCTGCCTGACCGACCGCCAGGTAACCATACTTGGCTATGGAAGCCAGGGGCGCGCGCATGCGTTAAATCTTAAGGACAGCGGCTTTGATGTCGTCGTCGGTTTGCGCTCCAGCGGTGCCAGCTGGGCCAAGGCAGAAGCCGATGGCCTGACCGTTCAGGAACCAAATGAGGCCGTCAAGGGCGCCGCTATCGTAATGTTCCTGACGCCGGATATGGTCCAAAAGAGCTTGTATCAGTCCGTCGTCGACGATATCGACAATGGTGCCCTGCTGCTGTTTGCACACGGGTTTGCAATTCACTACGGGCAGGTAGAGCCACGTGCGGATCTTGACGTCGCGTTAATAGCTCCAAAAGGCCCCGGTGGTCTGGTTCGTCGCCAGTATGAAGAGGGTCACGGTGTGCCCTGCCTTGTCGCTATACACCAGGACGCGACGGGCAACGCCTTGAAAACAGCGCTTGCCTATGCAGCGGGTATCGGTGGCGCACGGGCCGGTGTGATCGAAACCACGTTTGCTGAAGAAACAGAGACCGACCTGTTTGGTGAGCAAGCCGTACTATGTGGTGGCGCGACGGAATTAATCGTTGCGGGTTTCGAAACGCTGGTTGAAGCGGGTTACCAGCCCGAGGTGGCTTATTACGAAGTCATGCACGAACTGAAGCTGATTGTTGATCTGTTGCACGAAGGCGGCTTGCGCAAGATGCACAAGTTCATCAGTGATACAGCTGCCTGGGGAGACATGATCAGCGGTCCTCGTGTTGTCGATGATGCATCTCGAGCTGCGATGAAAGCCATACTGGCCGATATTCAGGATGGCACTTTCGCGCGCAACTGGATTGCGGAGAGCGAAAACGGCATGCCCGAATTCAATCGCATGATGCAAGCGGACCTGGATCACCCGATCGAAAAAGTCGGTGCTGACCTGCGTGGTCGCATGGATTGGCTGGAAGAATAGAACAACGTTGTAATAATTGAGGATAGAAATAATGTCTGACGCAAGCTCAGAAAACGAAATACGCATTTTCGACACCACGTTACGTGACGGGGAACAGGCTCCCGGCTGCAGCATGACGCTCAGCGAAAAGCTGCGTGTTGCAAAAGCGCTATCTGAGCTTAACGTCGACATTATCGAAGCCGGTTTTCCGGCGGCATCTCCGGGCGATTTCGAGTCTGTAAAAGCCATTGCGGAGCGCAACTTCGGCCCGGTGATTTGCGGGTTGGCTCGGTGCAACGCCGCCGACATCGAGAAAGTCCACGCGGCCGTCAAAGGTGCGGACAAGCATCGCATTCACGTATTCGTCGCGACCAGCGCTATCCATCGTGAGCACAAGCTCAAAATGGCCAAAGAAGAGATCATCAAGAGCGCCGTCGGTGCCATCAAGATGGCACGTGAGTTATGCGACGACGTCGAGTTCTCTCCGGAGGACGCATCGCGAACCGAACTGTCGTACCTCGCCGAGGTTGTATCCGCCGCTATTGAGGCTGGTGCCACTACCGTCAACATTCCGGATACGGTTGGTTATACCGTTCCAGCTGAATTCGATCAGTTGTTCCGGTACCTGAAAGAGCACGTCGCACGGATCAACGAGATTACGCTCAGCGTCCACTGCCACAACGACCTCGGCATGGCCGTTGCGAACAGTCTGGCGGCCGTTGGTGCCGGAGCACGTCAAATAGAGTGCACTATCAACGGCATCGGAGAACGCGCCGGTAACTGCAGTCTCGAGGAAGCCGTAATGGCGATCAAGACGCGCGCGGAGTACTTCGGACTTGAAACCGGTATTGACACAACGCGCCTTTATCCGACATCCAGGCTCGTCTCGAACATTACCGGCATGCACCCTCCTCGCAACAAAGCGGTTGTTGGCGAAAATGCGTTCGCCCATGAAGCTGGAATTCACCAGCACGGCATGCTGCAACACGCATCAACCTACGAAATCATGCGACCCGAAGACGTCGGACTGAGCAAATCGAACCTGGTGCTTGGCAAACACAGTGGCCGCCACGCGTTTCGGGATCGGGTTAAGGAACTCGGCTTCGAGTTAGATGATTTCGAAACCAACCGTGCGTTCCAGGAATTCAAGAAACTGGCGGATAAGAAAAAAGACATTTATGACGGTGATATTGAATCGATCATCATGAATGCCGGAAGTGCGTCGTCCGGTCCCTGGACGTTGAAGACTCTGGAGGTACAGACTCATACCGACGAACCGGCCACAGCGAGCGTAAGTCTGATTGGCGAAGATGGTGTTGAAGTATCCAAATCCGCGCATGGCGATGGCCCGGTAGCCGCTGCCTTTCAGGCTCTGGAAATCGCAACAGGCGTTGACATGATATTGCGCAACTTCGAGTTACACAGTGCGTCGATAGGTGAAGATGCTCTGGGCGAAGTGACTGTTACCGTCGATATCGATGGTCAGAGTTTCCGTGGTCGTGGTGCAAGCGTCGATATCGTTGAAGCCGGCTGCAGAGCTTGCCTCGAAGTGATGAATCGAACGCTGCGGCGCCGCGAACGTGGTGAAAATATCGGCGCGGATAACGCGACATCACACGCAACCGTTTAGTATTTTCCAGGAAATTCTGTGAGTAATCCAAGCACCCTTTTTGAAAAGGTCTGGGCAGATCACGTTGTGGTCGATGAAACGCCTGAGACACCAGCTGTTCTTTATATCGACCTGCATATCATCCATGAAGTCACTACGCCGCAAGCTTTTTCGGTGTTACGTGAAAATGGACTGGTCGTACGCCGGCCTGACCTGACGTTGCCGACACTGGATCATTCCACGCCAACAACCCCTGTATCGACATTCAAGGACTTGCTTGTCGCGGGCGAAGGTGCCGCTAACCAGGTTCGGCAGATGCAGCAAAACTGCGAAGATTTCGGTCTCGACTTACTGGGATACGGTAGTGGCAAGCGCGGCATCGTTCATGTAATTGGCCCTGAACTGGGTGCGACACAGCCGGGCAAGACCATCGTCTGTGGCGATAGCCACTCCAGCACACATGGAGCATTTGGTGCCCTTGCCTTTGGCATTGGCACGACCGAGGTTGGTCACGTACTGGCGACCCAGTGCCTTCTGCAACGGAAACCAAAGACGCTGGCTGTAGATGTCGACGGCGAATTACCTGTGGGCGTAACGGCGAAAGACCTGATTCTCGCGATAATAGGCAAGATTGGTGTGAATGGTGGGACCGGACACGTTATCGAGTATCGCGGTGCGGCAATACGAGCGATGGAGATGGAAAGTCGCATGACGGTCTGCAACATGTCGATCGAAGCCGGCGCTCGTGCCGGAATGATCGCCCCGGATGAGACCACTTGCGATTATTTGCAGGGGCGCTCGCGGGCACCTCACGGCGCTGCATGGGATGAAGCCGTTGAACGATGGCGGCTGTTGCGTACGGACGACGGTGCAAGTTTCGATAAATCCGTCACCGTGGACGCAAGTGAACTGGTGCCCATGGTTACTTTTGGCACCAATCCCGGGATGGTTGTCGGTATCAACGATCCCGTTCCAGATGGAAGCGATGCAAGTTTCAGGAAAGCGCTTGATTACATGCAGGTCGAGTCAGGCAAACCGATGACCGGGAACGCTGTTGATATCGTATTTGTGGGCAGCTGCACCAATGGCCGTATTTCGGATATTGAGGAAGCTGCGAGAATCCTGCAGGGACGAAAAGTAGCTGACAGCGTCCGAATGATGGTCGTACCGGGTTCAGAGCAGGTGAAGAAAGAAGCCGAAGAACGTGGTCTGGATCGCGTCATTATCGCTGCCGGTGCAGAATGGCGTGAAGCAGGTTGCTCGATGTGCATTGGTATGAACGGCGACATAGCGCAACCCGGACAACTCACTGTCAGTACCAGTAATCGTAATTTCGAAGGACGTCAGGGCGTTGGTGCCCGCACAGTACTGGCCAGCCCGGCGACGGCAGCCGCTTCGGCAATCGCGGGTTTTATCGCAGATCCAAGGACGTACTCATGAAGCCTGTAGACAAGATTCGGTCACGCACCGTAGTACTCCCCACCAGAGACATTGACACAGACCAGATAATCTCAGCCCGATTCCTGACCACCACGTCTCGGGAGGGTCTCGGCAAGAACGTCTTTAACGATCTACGCTACAACGCCGATGGTAGCGAAAAGCCTGATTTCGTACTCAACAGACCCGAATCGGAAGGCTGTCGAATTCTCATTGGCGGCAATAATTTCGGATGCGGCTCGTCACGCGAACACGCGCCCTGGGCGTTACTCGACTATGGATTTGAAGCTGTCATTTCGACTGAAATAGCCGATATTTTCTGCAACAATTCACTTAAGAACGGGCTGCTGGCCATCGTCGTTGATAATAATACGCATCAATGGCTTCTCGATAATCCCGGCGCCGACATTGCCATCGACGTTGCAGCCGCGACGATCACATTGCCGGGTGGAAAGATCGTTGAATTCGGGATTGACGGATTCGCGCAGCACTGCCTGACAGAGGGCATCGATCAGTTGGGTTTCCTGCAACAGCAGACCTCAACCATTGAATCATATGAGGAGAATCGCAGTTGGAAGCCGTAATCACGCTGTTACCCGGTGACGGAATAGGACCCGATGTTACGGACTGCGCACTTGAAGTTCTTGAGGCTGTTGCTGCCAGGTACGGGCACGATTTCAAGTGCGAGACGAAACTGATTGGTGGTGCCGCAATTGACGCCGATGGTGATCCACTGCCGCCTGCGACGATCGCCAGCTGCGAAAAAGCGGATGCCGTTTTCCTGGGCGCCGTTGGTGGGCCGAAATGGTCTGATCCAAATGCCAAAATCCGGCCGGAACAGGGACTGCTAAAGCTACGCTCCATCCTCGGCGTATTCGCCAATATCCGACCCGTCAAAATTTATTCCGAGCTGGTTGCTGCTTCTCCCCTTCGGCCAGAGATACTTGAAGGCGTCGATATGGTGGTTGTCAGAGAGTTGACCGGCGGCATTTACTTCGGAAAAAAGACCCGCGACGAAACATCAGCGAGTGACCTCTGTACCTACACGGTCAGTGAGATTGAACGCATCGTGCGTGTTGCCGCAAATTTAGCATCCGGACGTCGCGGAAAACTGTGTTCGGTTGACAAGGCAAACGTACTGGAAACATCACGTCTGTGGCGCAACGTGACAGATCGTCTCATGCCGGTTGAATTTCCAGAGATCGAAGTCGAAACCTTGCTGGTCGACGCTGCAGCGATGCATTTGCTAAGCCGCCCTGCTGATTTCGACGTGATTGTTACCGAAAATATGTTCGGGGACATATTGACGGATGAGGCATCAATGCTGGCCGGGTCCCTGGGTATGTTGCCCTCTGCATCGCTCGGCGACACAGCGGTGGGTTTGTATGAGCCCATTCATGGTTCAGCGCCAGATATTGCTGGTAAAGGCATCGCCAATCCCTGTGCCGCCATCGCGAGCATCGCACTCCTGCTGCGTCACAGCCTTGGACTTGGGGCCGAAGCTACGGCCGTTGAGCTGGCTATCGCAGCGGCCATCGCCAATGGTGCGAGAACAGCCGATATTGCGGCAGCCGGCGAATCACCCGTCTCCACGACCGATATGACGTCTGAGATCATTCTCGGCTTGCAGTAGAAGAGACCGCTAAGCGCAGGCAGTGGCAACCGGCGTCAGTGTGCACACGGAACGCGCTGCCTCCAAAGCTTCCAGCAAGTCAGCGATCAGGTCCTCGCAGCTTTCCAGTCCAACGGACAAGCGAATCAGGTTCTGGCCAATCCCGGCCTCAGCCCGAGCCTCTTCGCTGACCGGCGCGTGCGTCATTGATGCCGGATGACAAACAAGGCTTTCGACGCCGCCCAGGGACTCCGCGAGTGAGAAGAATTTCAGGCTGTGAACAAACGCCCGGATCTCTTCTTCACCGCCTTCTACCTCGAAACTCACCATACCGCCGAAGCCGCGTTGCTGTCGTTTAGCGATGCTGTGTCCGGGATGGCTCTCAAGGCCCGGATAGTAAACCTGGGCTACCTGATCATGTTCATTGAGAAGGTTCGCGATGACGCTTGCACTTTCTTCATGCTGCTTGATCCGCGGATGTAATGTACGGATGCCACGTAGCGTCAGAAAGCTGTCAAACGGCGCGCCTGTAATACCGATGCAATTGGCCCAGTACGCGATTTTTTCCGCTAACTCGTCCGTAGCGGCAACAACGCAACCACCGACAACGTCGCTATGTCCGTTGATGTACTTCGTGGTCGAGTGAATGACGAGATCAGCGCCGAATTTGATCGGATTCTGCAGGGCCGGTGACAAGAACGTGTTGTCTACCGCCAGTAAGGCCCCTGCGCTCTTCGCGATCTCTGAAATTTTCTCGATATCGACTATGCGCAGCAATGGATTAGACGGTGTCTCTGCAAGAATGATCTTCGGTCTGCACTCAGCAGCTTTGCGCAGCGCATCGAGATTCGTCTGATCAACAAACTTTACTTTGAACAATCCTTTCCTGGACTGTTGTTCGAACAAGCGATACGTTCCGCCGTAACAGTCATGCGGCGCGATAATGGTGTCGCCAGGTTCAAGCAATTGCGTCAGCAGCGTCAAAGCGGCTATTCCGGATGATGTCACTACAGCTCCTGCGCCGCCTTCGAGCTCGGCCAGTGCATCTGCAAGTGCATCACGGGTCGGGTTGCCGGAGCGCGTGTAATCGTACTGCCGTGGTTCGCCCAAACCTGCGAACGCGAAGTTCGAAGAAAGGTGTAATGGCGGTACGACAGCACCGTGCTGCGTGTCTGATTCAATAGACGCACGAACAGCTCTGGTCGCTTGGCTTGCTGAGGATGTCATTTTCGGTCTCCGCATTAGTGTTCCGTATCTTCTCATCGGAACCCTGCGAAGCCCGCAAGGGAGGGGGTACTGCCCTTCACCCGCGTGCGGGATGTTGCAGTTACCCTCATCATTCGATGCGCCCAGCAAACTGAGCAAAGCATCGCAGGAGTTGGCACCTTTTCAGAATGGTTAGTTCTGAAGGTTGCCCCGGCGTCGTCGGGCCTATCCCTCGACCGGTCTCGATGAGTTTCGTGAAGTGTATTCGTGACTGTTAACAAAGGTCAAGGACTTCTGTGGGATTATTTTAGTAGCAAATGTAACCATCAAATTAACGATTGCTATTCCATGTTCGTTGCACTAGTGTACTAGTACGTTAATACATTGATACAACTATGAAGCCAAATCGCAACGAATCCGAACATAAGCAGGCGCGCGCCGAAAAGGCGCTTTTCGACGCTGTAATTACTCTGCAGAGCGCCAAGGAATGTCGACTGTTCTTCAAGGACCTCTGTACCCCGGCGGAACTACAGGCACTGGTTGATCGCTGGCAGGTCGTTGAATATCTTCAGCAGGAACTACCCTACCGAAAGATCCATGATCTGACGGGCGTCAGCGTCACTACAATCGGCCGCGTTGCCCGTTGCCTTAGCGACGGCTCCGGCGGTTATCAAACCGCGATAGACCGAACCTCGCATTAAAGGAACTCCAATGGAACAGTCCGAGCAGCGCATTAAGATCGCGGTGCAAAAAACCGGCCGCCTGACCGATCACTCCATTGATCTGCTGGAGCGTTGTGGCCTGAAAGTTACCAAGAGCAAGAACCAGCTCATATGCTACGGCGAGAACATGCCAATCGATCTACTGCTGGTTCGCGATGACGACATTCCCGGTCTCGTTAGTGATGACGTTTGCGACCTGGGCATTGTCGGTCTCAATGTCGTCGAGGAGAAACGCCTGCAACTCGAGCAGGAAGGCTCCAATGGTCAGTTCAAACAGATTTTTGAGCTGGATTTTGGCCATTGTCGCCTGTCGATAGCCGCTCCGGAGGGTGTGGATTACCTCGGGCTTGAATCGCTTAAAAATGTAAAGATAGCAACGAGTTATGTTGGTCTTTTAAAGAATTACTTGAAGCAAAATAAAATCACTGCGGAGCCTGTTTACTTCTCTGGAGCCGTTGAAATTGCCCCGAAACTGGGCCGTGCGGATTTCATCTGCGATCTTGTCTCGTCCGGCGAAACATTGGTCGCGAATGGATTGCGTGAAGTCGCCGTGCTGCTGCAGAGCGAAGCGGTCGTTATCCAGACACTGGCTCCCCTCAGTGACGAAAAACAGGCCCTCGTTGACAAGATTATCCAGCGACTCGACGGTGTCCTGAAGGTACGCGATAGCAAATACATCATGTTGCATGCTCCACGATCGGCTCTGGCCGAGATTCGTGCGCTGCTCCCAGGCTCAGAGTCGCCCACGATCCTGCCCCTGGAAGGCAGTGAAGACAAGATCGCGGTTCACGCTGTTTGCCGTGAGAATGTGTTTTGGGAGACGCTGGAGAACCTGAAGGCAGCCGGTGCGAGTTCGCTGCTGGTTCTGCCAGTGGAAAAGATGCTGGCTTAGCGATGAGCCTCTCTATATTCCAGTGGGCAGACCTTGACGAACAACAGCGTGGCGAATTGCTGCGCCGCCCCAGCGCCTCACAGGACGGATCTATTCGCGCAGCTGCGGAGAAAATCATTAGAGCAGTGCGAGCCGAAGGTGATGCTGCGCTGCTCCAGTTTACGCAGCAGTATGATGCTGCGACTATTTCAGACGTAAAAGTCTCTTCCGCCGAGATAGCGGCGGCGAGCAAGCTGCTAACTGAGTCACAACTGGCCGCGATCGACCTCGCCATCGCCAACGTTCACAAGTTTCACGAGCAGCAACGGCCGTCCTCCATATCAGTAGAGACCATGCCCGGCGTTGTTTGTGAACGCGTCAGCCATCCGATCGACTCGGTGGGCTTATACGTTCCGGCGGGAACAGCTCCCCTACCTTCGGCGGCAATCATGCTGGCGGTGCCTGCCGCTATCGCAGGATGCCCGAAGATCATCCTGTGTACACCGCCACGCCCGGATGGCACGGCCGACCCGGCGGTGCTGGTTGCTGCCTCACGGGGCGGCGTTACCGAGATTTACAAAGTTGGTGGGGTCCAGGCCATTGCGGCAATGGCCTATGGAACTGAATCTGTTCCGAAGGTCTGCAAGGTACTGGGGCCCGGAAACGCCTGGGTGACAAGTGCAAAGTCCATCGTCAGCGCGGATCCACAAGGCGCTGCTATTGATATGCCGGCCGGGCCTTCAGAAGTGCTGGTTATCGGGGACGCGAGTGCTTCACCAGTGTTCATCGCTGCCGATTTGTTGTCACAAGCTGAGCATGGAGCGGATTCACAGGTCTTGTTTGTGACAACCGATACCTCGATTGCGGGCTCAGTAAATGCTGAAGTTGAGTCTCAACTGAAGACTCTGTCACGAGCAGGTATAGCTGCCGCCGCGCTGCAGAACTCTCGCACAATCGTTGTCGATGATATGGCCACAGCGGTAGAGGTCAGCAATCAATATGCACCGGAGCACCTGATATTGCAGATAGAAGATCCGCGTGGTGCCCTGCCCGCTATTCGCAATGCTGGTTCCGTCTTCGTTGGTCAATGGACACCAGAGTCTGTCGGTGATTACTGCAGCGGAACGAATCACGTGTTACCAACATACGGCTACGCCAGGACATACAGCGGCCTGGGAGTTGAGCAATTTATGCGGCAGATGACGATACAGGAGCTCAGTTATGACGGCTTGCAGGGAATCGGCGCGGCCGTCATCAGTCTTGCAGGTCTGGAGGGTCTTGATGCACACGCCGCCGCTGTTAGCCGACGCCTCGGGGAACCCGCGTGAGTATCGTCAAACTGGCGCGACCGGAGATTCAGGCCATGCGGGCGTACGAGGCAGCGGTACAAGTCGATGACACGGTACGTCTTAACGCAAACGAGTCCCCCCGGATCAGTCCGATCGGCAATTTTCGGCGCCCACTCAATCGCTATCCGGAGGTGCGCCCACAGAAATTGCAGCAAGCATTGGCAGCGCGCTTCGGCTGTTCAGCAGAGCAGCTGCTGGTAACACGCGGTTCAAGTGAAGCCATAGACCTTTTGATTCGCACATTTTGTGAGGCGGGCCGAGACAGTATCGTGACGCCTACTCCGTCGTTCTCCATGTACTGGCACTACGCGCGCATTCAGGGTGCGGCGGTGATCGAGGTGCCAACGCTCGCCGAAAACGATTTCGTTATTGATATCGATGCAGTACTCGCGGCGTGCACCGATTACTCCAGGCTGGTGTTTGTCTGCTCACCGAATAATCCTACCGGTACTCCGCTACCCAGGGCTGACGTCGTGAGATTATTGGAGGCCCGCGACGAACGATCGGCCGTTGTTGTCGATGAGGCCTATGTAGAGTTCGGAGATCAGGAGTCGGTCATCGACCTGATCGACAATTATCCCAACCTCCTCGTATTACGCACGCTTTCAAAGGCGCTCGGATTCGCCGGAGCACGTTGCGGCGCAGTAGCCGGGTCGGCCGATATCATAAATTTGCTGAACGCTGTGCAGTCGCCCTACGCACTGGCAACACCGGTCGTTGAGTGCGTCGAAGATGCACTTCAATCCGAGCAACTCGCTTTGTCGGACCAAGCCGTGCAGAACATTATCGGCGAACGACAGCGTTTGATGACTGCAGTAGCGGCCTACGATTTCGTCCTGAAAGTATGGCCGAGCGAAGCGAACTTTTTCCTTGTGCGGGTTGCAGATGCCGATGCAGTCATGCAGCGCTGTGAGGAGAGCAATGTCTTGCTGCGTCACTTTGGTGGTGATTTGTCGGACTGCTTACGAATTACCGTTGGGAGTTCGTCCGATAACAGTCAGCTGTTGGGCGCACTGGACACGTTGGCGGAGTCCTGACATGGGTATGAAAGTACTATTTATCGATCGTGACGGGACCTTGATCGAGGAACCCGAAGATTTTCAGATCGACTCAGTCGAAAAAGTTCGCCTGGTCAAAGGTGTAATCCCTGCCCTGCTTGAACTGGCGCAGCATGGTTATCGCTTTGTAGTGGTGACTAATCAGGACGGCCTCGGCACCGCATCGCTTCCACAAGAAGAATTCACTGCGGCACATGACCATACTTTGCAGCTGTTCACCAGCCAGAGTGTGAACTTTGATGAAATTTTCATCTGCCCGCACATGCCGGCCGACAATTGCGAATGCCGTAAGCCTCGAACGGGCCTGTTGACACAGTATCTCGCCGCTACCGACATCGACCTGCCGCATTCCGCCGTAATCGGTGATCGGATGACGGACATGGAGCTCGCTGGGCGCATTGGCGTGCAGGGCCTGTTGGTCAATACCGCTGATGCTGCGGCGGTGAGCTGGAAGAAGATCGTTGAGCTGCTGTGTCATTCTGACCGTGTCGCTCATGTCGAACGAGCGACCAATGAAACGGAGATATCGGTCGCCGTTAATCTGGACTCTTCCGATACGATCCAGATCAATACAGGTATCGGTTTTTACGATCATATGCTCGAGCAAATCGCCAAACACGGTGGCTTCGGGCTGGTCATAAATTGCAAAGGGGACCTGAATGTCGACGAACACCACACTGTCGAAGACACCGCGATTTGCCTTGGCAATGCTTTGCGCGAAGCGTTAGGTAACAAGTTCGGCATAGGACGGTACGGATTTCTGCTGCCAATGGACGAGAGTGAAGCGAAAGTCGCACTCGATTTGTCGGGTCGGGCTGCGTTTCAATTCTCGGCAAACTTTCCACGCGATAATATCGGCGAACTATCGACCGAGATGGTAGAGCACTTCTTCCGCTCACTGTCGGAATCGCTTGGCGCTGCATTGCATCTTGAAGTCTGTGGTGAGAACACGCATCACATGGTCGAAGCCTGCTTCAAGTCTGTTGGTCGTTGTTTGCGACAGGCGATCACCAGGAGCGGAACTGAGTTGCCGTCTACCAAGGGCGCTTTGTAGTGACAGAAGTCGCCATTATTGACAGCGGCGGTGCCAATATCGCGTCGTTGTTGTTTGCGCTGCGACGATTGCAGACCAAGGCAATTCTTACATCTGACGCCGATGTAATTCGAAATGCTCCGCGAGTTCTGCTGCCCGGGGTCGGTGCTGCCAAAGACGCGATGGGCCGTCTGACAAAGGCAGGGCTCGTCGACGTTGTGCGCGATCTCAAGCAACCTGTGCTTGGAATTTGTCTCGGCATGCAGCTGCTCTGCGACGGTTCCGAAGAGGAGAATGTTGAGTGTCTGGGAATCATCCCAGGTACGGCAGAAAAGCTCGTCGCAGCATCAGGCGATCCCGTCCCGAACATGGGGTGGTGCGCAACAAGCATTGCAGCAGACCACCCAGTGCTTGAGCGCATAGAGGATAAGAGCTTTTTTTATTACCTGCATAGTTATGCTCTGCCCATATCCGACAACACGCTGGCGACCGCGCGCCATGCCAATGAATTCTCAGCGATCGTCGGTCACAGGAATTTTGTTGCTGCACAGTTTCATCCCGAACGCTCATCGACAGCGGGTGCGCAATTACTGCGAAATTTCGTGGGGCTCGGAGCATGAGGATAATTCCGGCCGTGGATCTAAAAGATGGCAAGTGCGTTCGCTTGTTCAAAGGAGATTTTGAGAAAACCACGGAGTACAGCGCTAATCCGGCAGAGATAGGCCAGCGCTTCTCCGCACTTGCCGTCGGAGATTTGCACATCGTCGATCTCGATGGTGCTCGAACCGGGACGCAGAAAAACCACTCCATCGTTACGGAAATCGTTTCTCAATCCGGCCTTGCCGTGCAACTTGGCGGCGGCATTCGTGAACGTGATGATGTTGCGCGCTGGCTGGATGCTGGCATAACTCGTTGCGTTGTCGGTAGCGTTGCAATTAATCGACCGGAAGCCGTGCGGCAATGGCTATGCGAGTTCGGTGTGGACGCGATAGTGTTGGCGCTGGATATCAAGTTGAACGAGTCAGACCTGCCGATGTTAACAACGCATGGCTGGACGGAAGATTCCGATATTTCACTATGGGATTGCATCGACAGTTACCGTGAAGCTGGCATACGGCACGTCCTGTGCACTGACGTAGCGCGAGATGGTGCAATGACCGGGCCGAATTTTAATCTGTACAGCGATATCCTTGAACGTTATCCGGATCTGGAATTGCAGGCATCGGGCGGCGTTCGCAATATTGACGATTTGCAGAGGCTGCGTGAACTGGCTGTCCCGGCAGCGATTACCGGCCGCGCATTGTTAGATGGAGAGATTAATGCGACGGAGGTGGCATCATTCCGACAAAGCGCATAATTCCCTGTCTCGACGTTAAAGACGGCGTTGTCGTAAAGGGCGTGCAGTTTCGCAATCACCGCGTCGTCGGCGACATTCTTGAACTTGCTGAACGGTATTGCCAGGAAGGTGCCGACGAACTGGTGTTTTACGACATTACTGCCAGCCCGGATGGCCGCACTGTTGATCGAAGTTGGGTTGCAGGTGTCGCTGCTGTTCTCGATATTCCGTTTTGCGTCGCCGGCGGCATCAAGTCGGTCGCCGATGCAGAGGACGTGCTTAATAAAGGCGCTGATAAAATTTCGATTAACTCCCCTGCTCTTGCGAATCCTGAACTCATCGCGGAACTCGCTCGCCGATTCGGATCACAATGTGTCGTAATCGGCATCGATAGTCGAGAGGAGCATGGCAACTACTGCGTCTACCAGAACACAGGTGATCCGGACAAGACGTCGCCAGCGCAGCGGCTCACCCTTGATTGGTTGCTTGAGATTCAGAATCGTGGTGCGGGAGAGATTGTCCTGAACTGTATGAATCAGGATGGCGTTCGAAACGGCTACGATATCGAACAGCTACAAGCCATGCGGAGGCATTGCACTATCCCACTGGTTGCGTCCGGCGGAGCCGGTGAAATGGCACATTTTTTCGAAGCATTTGATATTGCCAATGTTGACGGCGCTCTTGCCGCCAGCGTTTTCCACAGCGCCGAAATCGATATCGGCGACCTGAAACAGTATCTTGCTGGCAAGAACGTCAGCATGCGTATTTGAGGATTCAACGTGAGTATTTCAGACATCGCATTTCTCGAAGATCTCGAAATGATCGTCCGTGGCCGGCTAAAGGACCCGACTGAAGATAGCTACACGGTGCGCCTTGCGAAAGCCGGTACAAAACGCATTGCACAGAAAGTCGGCGAAGAAGGCGTTGAGCTCGCATTGGCGGCGGTTGTAGGCGACAAAGGCGAAGTCATCGACGAAGCGGCCGATCTTCTTTACCACGTGATCGTGTTATTGGCGGTGCAAGACCTGGGTCTTAAAGACGTTTGTGACCGCCTGCGAACTCGGCATTCCGGCCCCTAAGCCCTGGATACTTCCATTATTGCCGTCTATGACGGCAAAAAAAAACCCGCCAGGAGGACCTCGCGGGTTTGGTGACAATGTCCGAACTTTATTGTTTAGCCGGTACAGTTGCCATTCGCACCCACGTACCTCTGGCGCGCCATGGTTATTGTGTGTTTTATCGCAACGAGATCATCGATGCGCTGGCACAATTCGTGGGTGTCGTAAAAAATCATCGTAGGAGTAGAGCCGACATCACAGCAAAGGTCAAGTTTGGCATCCAAATAGGCCCTCTACTCGTCCCAGGCTGGTGGGATCGTGACTGCACCTTCTGACGCTGAAGACACGGCGCTGCGGTACTTTGCGAGCGCTCCACGCGTCACAGGCGACGCCGGACGCCGCCAGCGCTCACGTCTCTCCGCCATCACCACATTACTGACATCGACACTGATTTCCTTGCGTTCGGCGTCTATTCGGAGGGTATCTCCATCTTCAACCAGGGCGATTGGTCCGCCAACCGCTGCCTCCGGCGTAACGTGTCCGACGACGAACCCATGGCTGCCACCCGAAAATCGGCCATCTGTAATGAGGGCAACGTCATTGCCAAGTCCTTTACCCATAATGGCACCGGTCGGGCTGAGCATTTCTCGCATTCCCGGCCCACCTTTTGGGCCTTCATAACGAATGACAATGACATTCCCGGCTTTTATTGAGTCATCGAGAATCGCCTGCAACGCCTCTTCCTCGGAATGAAATACGCGGGCCTTGCCCTCGAATTGTAATCCTTCCTTGCCCGTAATTTTCGCAACTGAACCCTCCGGCGCGAGATTGCCGTACAGGATAGCAAGGTGGCTGTCCGCTTTGATCGGGTTGTCGAAATCCCGAACAATATCCTGTCCCTGTGGATAGTCCGCGACCTGGGCAAGATTCTCTGCCAGTGTCTTTCCAGACACCGTTATGCAGTCACCGTGCAACATGCCTTTGTCCAGCATGCGTTTCATCAGCGGCTGGATGCCACCAATTTCAATCAGTTCAGACATGAGGTACTGGCCGCTGGGCTTAACATCAGCAAGGACGGGTGTTCTTGCACCGATACGCGTGAAATCGTCCAAAGATAATTCGACGTCAGCCTCGCGAGCAATCGCCAGTAGATGCAGTACGGCGTTCGTCGAGCCACCCAATGCGATGACGACGGCGATCGCGTTTTCGAAAGCCTCTTTCGTCATGATGTCGAGTGGCTTGATGTCCTCCCGAATCAGATGCAACACTGCTTCGCCCGCGCAATGGCAGTCGACTATTTTATCGCTGGATACCGCTTCCTGAGCAGAGCTGTTTCCCAAACTCATGCCCAATGCCTCGATCGCCGATGCCATAGTATTCGCGGTGTACATGCCGCCACAGGCTCCCGGTCCCGGTATGGCGGTTTGTTCGATATCAAGTAGCTCGGCATCGGATATCTTGCCGCCTGATTTGGCACCGACCGCCTCAAACACCGACACGATGTCACGGCGCTTAACCCCCGGACGAATGGTTCCGCCGTAGACAAATACTGCTGGTCTGTTCAGGCGTGCCATCGCCATGACGCATGCCGGCATGTTTTTGTCGCAACCACCGATGGCTACCAGGCCGTCGAAACCTTCGGCGCCGGTAACTGCCTCGATAGAGTCCGCGATAATTTCGCGAGAGACGAGTGAGTAGCGCATGCCCGGCGTCCCCATTGAGATGCCATCCGACACGCTGATGGTGTTGAATATGACCCCCTTGCCGCCGGCATCATTAGCGCCTTTTGCGGCTTCCTCCGCGAGGCCTCCAATGTGCATATTGCACGGCGTTACCATGCTCCAGGTTGAGGCAATTCCGATTTGTGGACGTTGGAAGTCGTCTTCTTCGAATCCTACTGCACGTAACATCGCACGGCTGGGTGCCTGCTCGTCGCCATCAACAACCACGCGTGAATAGCGTCGCAGCTCTTTCTCAGTCATGGTTTCGCTGTCGCTCCGTCTTTACCCTGCCTGATGCGGGGTTTCCGCGGCAGTCTAGCAGCAAATTAGCGGGATTGTGATTCGTCGTCGAGGATCGTTACTACGATGTGACGATTGACATCAACTGCTATCGAGGAACGGTCACTGACGAGTTCCACGACGAAAGTCTCGTCGCCCTCGACCGCCGCATCCTGGACCAGTGGCACCAGTAAACGGGCCGACCGCTGGCCAGGCCCGAAGGTTATCGAGTGACCGCCTGGTGCGAAGTAATCTTCGCCCTCTGTTGCCGTCATGTCACTTACCGTGTATTCAATGACAAGCGGAGAATTGTCGGGGTTGAAACGTACCAGATCGATTTGTACGGCCGGGTCGGTTTCACGTATCGCTGTCTTATTGGTCGCAAAAGCGATGGTGTTTGTCGGTAAACGAGACTCGAATGATCGCCGATCATCATCTTCCAGCGAGACGTTGATAACGGCTAGCTCGGAATCCGGAAAGTCGGCCTCGCGCAGACGCAGGGTCGATTGCTGGTCGGCCTCCCGGAGTGGATCAGATGCCATGCTCAGCGTCACGCGGCCACGAGCCTGTCCCGCCGGAAAATGTATCAGTCCCGAATTGGACAGTGCGAATTGGCCGCCGGCCCACGGCGAGCGATTTCCACTGAAGCCCACTTCCTCCAGACGCAGGTTCATTGGTGTTGCGAGGTTGCTCCCCCGTACGAAATCGATAATCACGTCCGGGCCATCTTCCCGAATAGCGATATTTACCGGTTTACTCGTACCACCACCTGGACTAAAAGGAATTATCTCTGTCGCCGGTGGCAATGTAGAAAAATCTACAAGCATCGAATCCGGACCGACGATCGGCGCTTCTTCCACTATCGGCTCTTCCGCAACTTCGGCCTCTACAAACTCTTCAATAACGGCGGACGCCTCTTCCTCGCTTGAGGCGGCCTCCGTCGCCGTACTCAACTCGGGTTCCGGCTCCGGCACCGCTATCAACTTCGGTTCTGGATCCGTGACGGGAACAGCTATTTCCGGTGTGTGGATTGTCGGTGTATTACCTTCAATCACCACGGGAGATTCAGGTCCCGCTGCGGACAATTTTTCCAGCAAAGGATCGAGATACCCGTACTGATAGCCGGCCGCTGCGGCCAAACTGGCAACCAGCAGCAACATAAGCAACGATTTGCTAACGCCGCGTTCGTCTTCGATGTCTGCAAAGCGATCAGGCTCTTCAACTCGAAACGGCTCGTCCTGGTGTTCGTCCAACGCATCTACAAACTCACGAACAGAACTGAAACGCGTCACACGCGAATATGACAGCGCTTTTTTCAGGGCTTTCCACTGACTGTCATTCAATCCTTTAAGACGCTGCGGCTTCATACCTTCCTGTGACGCTTCTGCGGCGTTACGGGGTCCGAAGACGCGGTATCCGGCAATCAGCCGATAGAGCAGGCAACCCAATGAAAATACGTCGTCAGCGGCTACGGGCTCTTCACTGGTCAGAACCTGCATGCTCGAGTAAGCCGGCGTCAGCGCACCCAAAACACCGGGGTCGAATTCTGTATCGGCGTGTTGCTGCCGCACCCGCGCCACGCCGAAGTCGAATAGCTTGGCATCGCCATTCGGCATAATCATGATGTTGCCCGGCTTGATGTCCGCATGAACGATGCCGCGGCTGTGTGCATAGTCGAGAGCGTCGCCAATATGGCGAACAATGCGAAAAGCGGCTGCGTTGTCGATAACAGCAGCGTCTTTGGAATCCAGGACGTCAGCCAGAGTCCGGCCTTCCAACCACTCCATGATCAGGAAATAAAGATCATCATCCCGGTCAAGGTCGATAAAACGAACGATATTGGGGTGGACCAGGCAACGGCCCTTGGCCGCCTCCTGCTGCAGCGCCCTCAATGCCTGGCCATTTTCGGCCAATTGCGGTGATAAGACCTTGATCGCAACCCAGTGGTCCTTGCTGCCAGCTTCGGCCAGTCGGCGATCCATGGCTTTGTACACAACACCCATGCTGCCGCCGGAAATTTTTTCCTGCAGCAAAAATCGATCGCGCAACAAGGATCCTACCTGCACTCGAGCTTCTGCAGACTTGTCGAGAACAAATCCGGACGGAATTACTGTTGTCGCCCCAAATGCGTCATCTGGCTCTGGATCAGCAGCAACGGGTGGCGGATTTATCGGCGGCGGTTTGCGGTTTGGCGCAGGAACCAGTTCCTCTGGAGTCGGGCTGGTGGCGATGTTCTCTGTTACGAAGCGATCCAGCATGGATTTCACGAGCTGGAACGTTTCCTTGCGTAGCACCCCTGCTTCGTATCGCTCCTGCAGCACCCTGCGAATCTGGGCTTCACTACTTCCCGTGGTCGTGAGCAATCGACCGATACCTTCCTGGATATCGGCAAGCATGTCCACATCATCAGCTGTGGCTTTGAGTTTATCGTCAAAGCTCGCCAGCTGATCAGCGAAGGTGTCACGCACGTTTTCGGATTCTGCACTCATAAGTTCATTTGACATTTTATAGTCAGAACTCGCCCGGAACCGGAACTGGTCGTCAAATTACCTTGCCCGGATTGAGAATATTCTTGGGGTCGAGAGCGCGCTTCAGGGTCCTCATGAGCTCGATTTCACCGGCATTCCGGTATAAGGGTAAATATTGCCGCTTTAGGATGCCTATTCCGTGCTCGGCACTGAAACTTCCCCCCAACTCCTCTACGAGGTCGTATATGGCCTTCGTAACGCCCGGCCCATCTTCCGAACCCTCAGGCAGTGCCACGTTGTAGTGCAAATTTCCGTCGCCGACGTGACCGAACGCCACCAGTTGCGCATTGGGAACCAGTTCCGACAGCAACGAATCTCCGCGCTGCAGGAACTCTTCCATACGAGATAGCGGCACCGAAATATCGTGTTTTTGCGCCTTGCGCTCGGACCGCTCAGCCTCGGCTATTGAATGCCTCATGCGCCAAAGTCTGTCTGCTTCTACCGAGTTTTTGGCGATTATTGCATCGGACAGCAAGCCCTCTTCTGCTGCTCCCATCAAAGCGCCCTCCAGGCGCTCTTCATTCCCGCCGATGGCGACGTCCAGTAGCACGTACCAGGGGGCTTCATTGTCAAATGGCAGCGCCGAATCCGGGACGTGTTTTTCAACCAGGCCGAAAACATAACTCGATACCAATTCAAACGCCTCAACGGCATCGGCGAGCTCCGTCCTCAAGTACGCCAGTAACCGAACTGCATCGCCCGCCGATTCGATCGACACCAGCGCGGTGCTGATCGCACCGGGTAGCGGATAGAGCTTCAGGATCGCAGCAGTGATGATCCCGAGCGTTCCCTCACTGCCGATGAAAAGTTGCTTCAGGTCATAGCCTGCCGTGTCCTTTCGCAGCGACCGCAAGCTGCTCACAATTGTTCCGTCGGCCATCACGGCTTCCAGACCAAGTACCTGGGCGCGCGCGGTACCGTATCGAACGACATTAATCCCGCCTGCATTGGTCGATAGGTTTCCGCCAATCTGGCAGCTGCCTTCTGCGCCAAGACTCAATGCAAAGTGCCGGTCAACGGCAACCGCGGCACGTTGGATATTTTCGAGGATGCAACCAGCCTCGACCTCCATTGAAAAATTCGCCGGGTCGATGTTTCTGATCGCATTCATTCGAGCTAAGGACAATATGATCTGTGTGCCCGACGCATCGGGAACTGCCCCGGCGCACATTCCCGTATTGCCGCCCTGCGGGACGATTGCAACGTTTGCGTCGGCACATGCCCGAATCACAGCAGCAACCTCGTCTGTGTTTGCAGGTGACGTGACGATAGGCGTCGCACCGCGCACAGCCCCGCGCCAGTCCGTTAGAAGTGGTTCGAGGTCCAGTGGGTCGGTCGTCCAGCCCTTTGGCCCAACTATCTCCTTAAGTTGTTCAATCAACATCGCTGAAAATCACCTGTCGCGAGAATGTATCCCAGTCGATATTGCTGCCACACATGAGCAATACAACCCGTTTTCCTCGCAACGAATCCCGCAACGGTCCGAGGAGCGCTGCGGTTGTCGCTGCACACGCTGGCTCAACAGCGATGTTCATGGACTGAAACAGAAACCCCATTGTATTGCGCATTTGCTGGTCATCAATCATCGCAAGTCGATCTACGTTTCTTCGCGTCAACTCGAATGAGTACGGCATCGCGAACGGGGCTCCAAGACTATCTGCAATCGTTGTGACCTTCGCGATACTCTCTGGTTCACCGCTGGCAAAACTGCGGTGCATTGAGTCCGCGCCTTCGGGTTCGACCCCAATGATCTCCACATCGGGGCACAGTCGTTTCACTGCGTTCGATATTCCTCCGACCAAACCACCGCCGCCGATTGGAATTACCAACGCATCGATTTTCTCGATTTGTTCGCAAATTTCGAGACCCACTGTTCCCGTACCAAGAGCGACGGACCGCCCCTCGAAAGGATGCACGAAAAAGCGCCCCTCCTCGTCTCGAATTTTTTGCGCAACTTCGAATGCCTGGTGGACGTCATCAGCCATTACAACCTCGGCACCATAGCTTTCGCACGCGGCGACTCGTGACGGGTTTGCAGTGCGGATCATGACAACCTTGGCCGTCGTACCAAGCGCTTGCGCTGCAAATGCGGTCGCGATTGCGTGATTGCCGGCGCTAACGGCAGTTACACCTTTCTCAAGCTCTTTGTTTGTCAGTCCATACAAGGTCGCTAGCGCACCACGCGCTTTAAAGGTCCCCGTGCGCTGCAAGAATTCGAGTTTGGCGAATACCTCTGTCGCGCCTCCCAGCTCACTCTCTATAGCCGGACAACGCACAACGGGAGTCCGCAGCGCCTGTTCAGTCAGCCGATCGCGCAAAGCGCGAATCTCTTCAATATTGGGTCCAGAATCTGTCATAAGTTATGTAAAATGCAATATCGCGTATTGACTTGCGCCGTGCACAAGTGTTGATTGGGTAATTGAAGCGAACTGTGGCAGAGAATCCACCTTCGCGAAAGTCGCAGCGGGCCAAAATATGGAACTTGATGATCTGTCGAAATCCGGTATTCGACGAATAGCCGACTATTCGCCGTACCTGGACCAGTTGGCAGGCCTCGTGCAGCAAATGGGACTGCGCCAGCGCAGCAACCTGACTCATGTTGAGAGCTCTTTGCGCAGCCATTGGTCGCTTGGGCAGAACAGCATTCTGAGCTGGACACCATTGGATCAGAGCATACTGATTCTCGTTGTACCCCACTACGCAATAGCGGAATACACGTCGGCACGGGATGGCACGATGCCGCCGCGCGTCTCACCACGGTTTATCACCGAACTGATTACGGGGGATCGCCAGCTCACCATTTCACAAATGCAAAAAGTTGCGCGACTTCTCGACATCGAACCCACCAATATCCCGTTGCGCGTACCGCTTGAGGGCAACGAGGTCGAAACCAAAATCATTGAAAAGATGATTCGAAAGTACGGCATCAACTACGTCCCGAGTCGTGCTGTGACATTGTTCGATATTGTCGGTTTCAGCCTCCTCACACCGTTCGAGCAAATGACACAGTTAAACAGTCTTTCGTATTCGCTGAATTCCGCACATGCGAAAATGCTGGAAGCAGACGTCAATATTGATTTCGCTCGTTCCTCAAGCGGCGATGGTTTCTACATCTGGAATCGGGATGACGGGCTTGAGGCCAGCGTCAATCTGTACCACTTCATGCATATCGTTTTGGCAGATAACGCGATAGCCAGAAGCAAGTCAGCATCGAAAGCCGTGCCACGGCTGCGAGCATGTTTTCATGTAGGCAGTTGTTACGAATTCCACCAGGCCGAGGGCCTGAATCCGACCACACACGATTTTATCGTCGGCGATGTAACCATTGAACTTGCCCGCATGATCGATGCTGCACTGCCCGGTCAGATCCTGGTTGGCGATTTCATGGCCGATATCGAAATCGAAAATGACAAAGGCGAGGTTGCTGTACAACCCAACGTTGATGCCGTGACATTCATGCAGCGTGCGCAAGGTAACCTTTCACAACTCAGCGGCATGGAGTTGTCTGGTGAACGCGTAACCGCAATCAAGTGCTACTTGACGGGCGAAAACATGGGCAGCGGACAATTCAACATTCGCCGCCTGACGATCAAGGACAAACACGGCCTGTCGAGAGTCGCGTTCAATGCGAAAGTGAACATCTACCGGGAAGAGGCGAAACCTATTCTGTTGGGCATTCAGGACACGAAATTGCCGGCACCAAACGTTGCTTAATCAACACTTGCAGGAACGATCTTAACCGCCATGCCATCACTCAGCCCTTCGGCACCGCGAATAACGACCTCATCACCCGCATTCAAATTGCCAAAGACCTCTATGAGCTTACCAGCGCCCAGCCCTACAATGACTTGAACCTGTTTCACAGTGGATTGCTCCGTCACTATGAATACAGATGACCCCTCGCGACGCAATACCAAGGCATCTCTTGGCACTGCCAGAACCTGTTTCCCTGCTGCCGTTGGCATAGTCAGGCGTACGCTTTCGCCAACCGTCCAGATCTCGGGATCGGCATCCAGACGAATTTCAAACATATGCGACTGTGGACTACCGAAAGGCACGATGGCGCGAATAACAGCATCGCCAGCGCGAAAATCGTTACTAAGTGCCAACACGTTCCCTTCTCGGATGAAATTCACGGTACTCAACGGCGCTCTGGCAACAACTTCCAAAGAATTCGGATCGACCAGTCGAATCACCTCGTCCGCTATGGTTAGTCGCTCACCCAGATTTCGCAGTCTTTCGGTGACCACGCCGTCGAACGGCGCCCTGATTTGCGTGACGTGCATCGCTATTTGCGCGTAACCCAGTTGCGCTTGCGCAATTCGATGATCGCTCTTTGCAATCGCAAGATCCGACGCTGTTCGGTCCAACTGACTCTTCGCCGATAGATTCTGATCCGAGAGTTGCTCGAGACGTTTCAACTCGGACTCAAGGAAAGTCACTCGAGCCTGCTCTCTATCGATCAGACTTTGCGCCTCCATCTCCCGAATCTTGAAAGTGAAGTCCTCCAGCCGAGCAACGGTATCGCCCTTGGCGACCTCAGTTCCAACCTCTGCAATCCACGACAGCTTTGCAGCCAGTTCAGATGCTAACCGGGAATCGTAGCGGCTAATTATGGTTCCTGGAACCTCGACCGACGGCGCCAGCATCTGCATCGTCGCATAATCAGTTACAACTCGCGCTGGCCCCATTTCCTGCGCTACACCACTGGTGGTGACGCCGAGGAAAATAAGCGCCGCCAGTTTGACTGTATTTGAGTTCACGATCATCTATTAGCTCGTTGAAAATGCTTCGCCGTCTGGAACAGGCGCCGCACGTTCAGTTTCCCCCAATCGCAGCAGGCTTGGAAGGAATATCAACGTAAACACGGCGCTAACCGCCATGCCACCGACGATTACCGCCGCGAGTCCGCGATAGACTTCCGAGCCAGGACCCGGGATCAGGAGTAACGGCAACATCCCGAAAATACTGGTGAGTGTGCTCATCAGGATCGGCCGCAGGCGACGTCGAATCGCCTGTTCAACCGAACTGCGTCGTTCCAGACCACCTCGTTCAGCAATACGTGTCTGGTGCACAAGCAAGATCGCATTGTTAACCACGAGCCCCAGCAGAGTGATAAAGCCGATCATGGTCAGAAGGTCCATCGGCAAATTCACGATGCGCAATAACCCAACGCCACCCACAATTGCCAGCGGCAACGCTGCAATAACGAGAAAACTGTCAATGAACGAGCGAAACAAGCCACTCAAAAGCAGGTACAACACTATTATGGCCAAAGCAAAACTCCGCGCCATATTTCCCAGCGCGACCTGCAGATCATCCGCACTGCCGTAGTAACTTATGTCCCCGTCACTGGGCAAATAGTTCATCAGCTCGGGCTCCACGTGCTCTTTCAGTATCGCGAGTGATTCCTCCAGAGATACGCCATCTGGTGGAGTAACAATCAGTGTCAAGGCTCTGCGACGGTCTACCCGTCGTATCTCAATGGGTCCGGCTGTTCGAACCAGGGCGACCATCTGATCCAGCGACTGAATACCGCCTGCTGGCGTCGCCAGCGGCGTCGATGCGAGTTGCTCCGGACTCGACCACTCCGGGGCTCGAAGTACTATATCCATCCGTCGCTCACCATCGAAATAATCACCAACATAGACGCCATCACCCAAAGCGCCGACAACAGCGGACATTTGCCGGCGATTCCAGCCGGCCTCTGCAATGCGCCGTTCGTTGGGGATGAGTCGCAACTCTGGTTCCGCAATAGCAACTCCTGGTACCGGCCTGGCTTGAGCGCCCGGCAGGTACTCTGCAACCAAGCCAAGGCCTGCACGGCCCGCCGCGAGCATGGCATCCATGTCGCGACTTTGAATATTCAGTTCTATATCCCCACCACCGCCCAACTGGTCGAATATGCCCCACTGCTGAACAAACGCCATCGTGTCGGGGAACCCTGACAGGATCTCGTTATTCAGTATCTTCATAAATGCACTGGAGTCATTCGGGTCAACTGTCCTGCCGCCAGCGAATGCGCCTGACCCGAACATACCCATGAAATACACCTGCAACTGAAGTTCCGCGCCTTCCTGCAAATACGGCTCCATTCTTTCGAGCACTACATCGATGAATTCTTCCTGGCTGGCAGTGACGCTTTGGCCCGGCGGCAAACTTATATACGCGAAAATCCATCCTTGTTCGCCTTTCGGTAAATAGTCAGCGGGCGGGATTAGCGCCCACGTCAAAACTATTGCACCGGTAAACAAGCCCCCAATCAGTGACCTTCGAATTCGACGGCTATCCGTGATCGCCATAATTTTTTTCGTCGTCGAATCCCACCATCGACTATGGGGATCGTCGAGCTTGGCATGCTTCAACCACTTGGACGCTGCAGTTGGAATGACGGTAACAGCGATAAAAAGCGATGCAATAACAGCCACTGAAATAACGAGCGCAACATCGGCGAACAATTGGCCAGATATGTCCTTCAGGAACATAATTGGCAGAAAAATAGCGACTGTCGTCGCAGTAGACGCAATTAGCGCACCCCAAACCTGGGTAGAACCGGTTACGGCGGCCTCTTCGACCGGCGTACCTTTCTCGCGCAATCGAACAATGTTCTCCAGCACAACGATAGCCGCGTCCAACACCATTCCTGTCGCAAACGCCAGGCCCGCGAGCGAGATCATATTGAGCGATCGACCAGTGACCTGCATGATCAGGAAACCGGTAAACAGCGATATCGGTATGGCAAGGGCAACGACAACGGTTGCCCGAAAGCGACGCAGAAACCACCAAAGAATACCGACGGCCAGCGCAATACCAATCAACAAATTGGTTCTCAGCATTGCGATCGAATCTTCAATGTAGACAGACTCATCGTAGCTCTGCGATATCTCAATACCTTCCCTGGCCAACACGCCGCTACGGAGTTCCTCGACCGCCGCTTTCAAATCCTTCATTACGTCGAGGACGTTGACACCCTTTTCAACTTGCGCGTTGAAGGCGATCGAGTCGTGGCTGTTGTGCAACATGAAGCCAGTGGTATCGCGCATGACAACTTCGACCGTTGCGATATCCCGAAGTCGAACCGGATTGCCGCCGCGCCAGTCCAGCACCATCTCGCCAAAATCCGGTAATTCGTATTGGCCGGCATAACGGAGCGTGTACTGTCGCCTGCCAATGTCGCTGGATCCACCCGAGGTATCGCTGTGGCTGCCGGTCAATTGTGCAAGCACAGGAATTTCGATACCCAGCGCCGCCGCTTCGTAAGGATCGAATGTAATTCGAACTTCGTTGTCTCTCCCACCGTAGGCATTCGAATTCGAAATCCCGGGAACGCGTTCAATTCGCGCCTGAACAACTTCGCGCATGAAATCACTGTAGCTCGCGATTGGCCGTGTATTGCCTTCGACCGTCAGCAAGGAGAACCACGCGATGGGAGAACCAAAACTATCCTGACCAGCAAAAATTCTTGGCTCGGTTACATCGTTTGGATACCGCGGTACCTGATTGAGTCTGTTGATTACCTCGAGCAGCGCGCGCTGCAAATCGGTTTCTACAGAGAACATCAGGCTGATACTCGCTTGACCAGCCGAGGCCGATGATTCCATTTTTTCGAGACCCGGCAAGCCGCGCAAAACATCTTCCTGCGGCTCAACAATCTCGGACTCTATTTCTTCGGGTGCTGCGGATCGCCAGCCAGTAGTGATTTGGATGAACGAACGTTCGACGTCGGGAATCATTTGCACGGGCAAGTTAGAAAGCCCGATAGCTCCCATCAAGAGCACAAGCAATACTGCCGCGACGACAGCGACAGGATTCGAGATAGCAATCCTGGGAAGGCTCATGCGAGATTCACCGATGTTTGAGTCAAAAATTGGTCGGGGCGAGAAGATTCGAACTTCCGACCCCCACAACCCCATTGTGGTGCGCTACCAGGCTGCGCCACGCCCCGACCGATGTTTGATTCGCTCCCAGCGGTTCTGCCGCCTGGGTGCTCCTACAGGGCAGCAATGATACTTGCCGCGAGTAGACTTGGAAAGAGTGGTTTCTTAACGACGCAGAATCTTAAGAAGTTGTTCAAGTTCCATGCGCATCTGCTTGATTATCTGCTGACTTTGCGTGACATCCGACTTCGCATTGTCACCCGTCAAGCGCTGGCGAGCGCCACCGATGGTGAAACCCTCATCATAGAGGAGGCTTCTGATCTGTCGAATGATCAAAACGTCCTGACGTTGATAATAGCGGCGGTTACCCCGTCGCTTCACAGGTTTTAATTGTGGGAACTCTTGCTCCCAATACCGAAGTACGTGCGGCTTAACAGCGCAAAGATCGCTGACTTCACCTATCGTGAAGTAGCGCTTACCAGGTATTGGAGGAAGTTCGTCGTTATTCCCCGGTTCCAGCATATGCTTCCACTCGGGCCTTTAGTTTTTGTCCTGGCCGGAAAGTCACCACGCGTCTAGCGCTGATTGGAATTTCCTGTCCGGTTTTCGGGTTTCTTCCAGGCCGTTCTTTTTTATCCCGAAGGTCAAAGTTTCCAAATCCGGAAAGTTTGACCTGCTCCCCAACTGCGAGTGACGCACGCAGCTCCTCATAAAACATGTCGACTAATTCGCGGGCTTCTCTTTTGTTCAAACCAAGCTCATTAAACAACGACTCGGCCATGTCTGCTTTTGTCAGTGCCATCAGGTTTAGTCTCTTAGAACTGCCGCGAATTGATCTTCTAATTTCTTGACTGCTGCGGCCATTGCGATGTCCGCATCATCGTCAGTAAGGGTGCGCGATGTTTCCTGTAAAATCAAGCCTATTGCGACGCTTTTTCGCCCTGCTTCTATCCCTGGGCCCTTGTAAATGTCAAATATCCTGACACCTTGAATCAGCCCTGGTGACGTCGCTGCGACCGCATTTACAAGTTCATCGGCAGAAATTTCGTCGTCAACAATGACTGCAATGTCGCGCCGAATCGCCGGGAATTTCGAAATCGAAGCAGCAACCGGAGCACTTGTCGCCAGTGTTTTGGCAGCATCAAGTTCGAACAAAAATACCGTTCGCTTCAGGTCGAAATTCTTCGCAAGCCTCGGATGAAGTTTGCCGACCACGCCGATCACTTCATCATTACGGATGATCTCTGCTGTCTGTCCTGGCTGTAACGCAGGATGTTCTGCTGCCACGAAACGATATTCGTCAACGCCGGTAGCCAATGACAGCAATGCCTCAACATCTGATTTTACATCAAAGAAATCAACAGCTTCTGTCGCAACGCCCCATTGCTCGGGACGTACCGGGCCTGAGGCCAGTCCCGCGATACGGACAACCTCAGTGTGCTCACCAAGCTTGCCGTGGAACGACTTGCTGTTTTCAAACAGACGAATTCTATCTTGTTGCCGAGCACTGTTTGCCGCGGCAGCAGCGACCAGACCAGGCCATAACGAAGCGCGCATCACTGACATCTCGGATGAAATCGGATTGCTTAATACGAGCTCAGATTCAGATCCTGTGAACGCCGTGTTGGCAGCCGCATCAATGAAGCTGTAAGTCACAACTTCCTGGTAGTCACGGGCGATCAAAGTCGCAGCAGCCAGCTCAACATCCACTTTCGACTCGGTCACCGTTTCGAGCGGCGCTTGAGAAAATGCTGTCGTCTCAGGAATCGAATCGTAACCATGAATGCGTGCGACTTCTTCGATAAGGTCGGCCTCAATCGTGATATCGAATCGATGGCTGGGAGCGGTGACGACCCAGCCGCCCTCCGTCGACTCCACTTTCATCGTTAATCTGGTCAGAATCTGTGCCACTTCTGCGTCATCAATTTCAAGACCCAGGAGTCGGGTAAGACGATCTTTTCTTAAGGTGATATCGGCGCGAACGGGCAAGTGTTTGTTGACAGTTTCATCAACCAGCGGGCCCGCATCGCCACCGGCGATATCCAGTAATAATTGTGTCGCGCGTTCGATCGCTCTGCCCTGTCCGGCTGGATCAACACCACGTTCGAAACGCATCGACGCATCGGTATGCATGCCGTACGCACGAGCTCGTCCCGCCATGAAATCCTGCTGCCAAAATGCGGCCTCGAAGAAGACATCGGTGGTCTTGTCAGTCACGGCGGTGCTAAGCCCGCCCATGATGCCTGCGATACCAATCGGACCGCTGTCATCGGTAATTACCAGTGTGTCGGCGTTCAGCTCGACCTCTTTGTCATCAAGTAACGTTACTTTTTCGCCGGATTTTGCCAATCGGGGCTTTATTGCCCCCTGGAGCAGGCCAAAATCGTAGGCGTGCAACGGTTGTCCGAGCTCGAGCATGACAAAATTCGTGATATCGACGACGGGCGAGATCGCTCTCAAGCCAGCACGTCGCAAGCGCTCCATCATCCAGACAGGGGACTGAGCGCTAACATCGATGCCACGAATTACACGACCTGCAAATCTCGGGCAGCCGGCTGGCTCGACCAGCTTAACCGGATGGGTATCCTTGATAGTGGCAGCAACTGCTGCAACAGAAGTGTCTTTGAGCTGCGTCCCGGTCAGCGCCGATACATCACGAGCGATTCCGAGCAAACTAAAACAATCACCACGATTCGGTGTCAGGTCCAGGTCGATAACCGCGTCGGGAAGCTCAAGGAAATCGACGAGTGGCGATCCTACTTCCGCATCCTGCGGCAACGACAAGATGCCGTCTGATTCGTCGCCCAGCCCCAGCTCGATTGCCGAGCAAAGCATTCCGTTTGAAACGACCCCGCGGATTTTCGCTTTGCGCAGCTTCATACCGTTCGGCAGTGTCACGCCAGGTTTGGCGAATGGTGCTTTCATGCCCTTCACAACGTTGGGCGCGCCACAAACGACGTCGATAAGATCGCCGCTGCCGTCATCAACTTTGCACAAGCTGAGTTTGTCAGCGTCCGGGTGCTTGCTGAATTCCGCGACTTCCGCGATAACTATATCGGCAATGCCGGCACCTTCGTATTCGATGCCATCAACTTCGTGGCCGAGCATCGTTAACTGATGGCTTAGCGCCTCAGTATCAAGATCGGGGTTCACCCATTCACGCAACCAGGATTCTGCAATCTTCATCGTGATTACCTGAACTGCCGGAGGAAACGCAGATCGTTCTCGAAGAACGTCCTGAGATCCGACACGTTGTAGCGCAACATGGCCAGCCGCTCGATACCGATACCAAAGGCGTAACCGGTGTACTTATCAGAATCGACGCCGGCACTTTCGAGCACGTTCGGGTGCACCATGCCGCAACCAAGAATCTCGAGCCACTTTCCCGTGTGCTGACTGGTTTCGGTGTCAGACTCGTGATCACCGTCCGAGTACGACCCCCATCGCACATCGACCTCAGCCGACGGTTCGGTGAACGGAAAGTAGGACGGACGAAAGCGAAGTTCGGCCTTGCGTTCAAAAAATGCCTCGACGAACTGATGCAACACCGCCTTCAGATTCGCGAAACTGATGTTCTCATCAATGACCAGACCTTCGACCTGATGGAACATCGGCGTATGCGTCTGATCGGAGTCACATCGATAAACCCGGCCCGGCGCTATGATCCGGATCGGTACACCTTCCTTGACGATAGAGCGAATCTGCACGGGCGAGGTGTGTGTTCGCAGCAGGTTGCCGCCCGGCAAATAAAACGTGTCGTGCATCGCTCTTGCCGGATGGTTCTCAGGAATATTCAGTGCCGTGAAGTTGTGGAAATCGTCTTCGATTTCCGGACCTGATCGAACACCAAATCCGGCATTCGTGAAGATCCGTTCGATACGCGACTGGGCACGCGATACAGGATGTCGACCACCGATCGAAGAGCCACGACCGGGCAAAGAGACGTCGACCGCATCAGCAGCCAGCCTCGCTTCCAGCGCAGCGTTCTCCAGCGATTCGCGACGTGCGTTCAGCCCCGCCTGCACTTCCTGTTTGGCCTTGTTGATTTCCTGGCCAGCGCTGGAGCGTTCTTCCGGCGGCAGTTGGCCAAGCGACTTCAAGCGAGCAGTTAACTCGCCTTTCTTACCCAAATAGGAAACCCGGACCGCATCCAGTGCGGCAAGATCGGTTGCAGCGTCTATTTCAGACGCTGCCCGGTCAGTTAGCTCGCTGAGTGCCTGCATATTGAGGGCTCTTAAGTCAGGCGCGTTGCCGCGCCCGGCTCAAGATTCAATTAGGCAGCGGTCTTAAGTTCGAGACCAGCCTTGGCAGCCGCAGCGATCGCACCAAATGCCTCAGGATCGTGTACGGCAATGTCGGCTAACACCTTGCGGTCAACCTCGATCTCGGCTTTGTTCAGTCCGTTGATGAGACGGCTGTACGACAGGCCGTGCAAACGAGCTGCAGCGTTGATGCGCGCGATCCACAATGCGCGGAACTGACGTTTACGCTGGCGACGGTCACGGTATGCATATTGACCGGCTTTGATAACAGCCTGTTTGGCTGTCTTAAATAATTTGCTACGCGCGCCATAGTAGCCCTTCGCTTTACCGAGGACTTTCTTATGGCGGGCTTTGGCGGTTACGCCACTCTTAACTCTGGCCATCTCTCAATCTCCTCTTAACTATAAGGGAGCATGCGGCGCACGCTCTTTACGTCAGCTTCATGCACCTGCAAGGTCTTACCCAAGTTGCGCTTACGCTTTGACTTCTTTTTGGTAAGGATATGATTGAGATGGGATTGGGCGCGCTTGAAGCCACCTTTACCCGTCTTCTTGAAGCGCTTGGCCGCGCCTCGGTTGGTTTTCATCTTAGACATTTTCTTTCCTTAAGCCTTGCTACGAACCGGGTTATTCCGGCCGCTGCAGGCGGGTAGAGCTTCATGGTTGTCACACCCGTCAGCTATTACTCACTTTTACTGCTTTGACTAATACAGTGCTCAGTGCTTCTTTGGCGCGATTACCATGACCATCTGCCGTCCTTCCATCTGCGGCATTTGCTCAACCGTGCCATATTCTTCCAGGTCATCTCTGACCCTGGTCAGGAGCTGCGCACCCAATTCCTTGTGCGCCATCTCACGACCTCGAAACCTCAATGTGACTTTGGTTTTGTCGCCAATTTCCAGAAAATGCACCAGTTTCCCGAGCTTGATCTGGTAGTCACCTTCGTCCGTTCCCGGGCGAAATTTAATCTCTTTTACGTGTACTTGCTTCTGTTTGCGTTTCGCAGATTGAGCCTTCTTGTTCTGTTCGAACAAGTATTTTCCGAAATCCATAATTCGACACACGGGGGGGGCAGCATTTGGCGATACTTCGACGAGGTCCAGACCCTCTTCTTTCGCCAACTCGATGCCCTCCCTAAGCGACATAACTCCTGCTTGCTCACCTTGCGAGTCGATCACTCGAACCTCAGTGGCGTCGATTTCGTCATTGCGCCTTACGCGCTTTGTAACTGCGATACCCAAATCCTCCAGAAACTCAACAAATCCAACACTTCAGGCCACATAAGAACGCCGCAGCCAGTGCGGGAACGCGATTCTATATAGGCACAAAGCAGGATACAACAGTGGAAACCATAAATAATGGTAAAAAAATCAGGCACAAGAGAGAAATTGGTGGGCGATGGTGGTCTCGAACCACCGACCTCCACGATGTCAACGTGGCGCTCTACCCCTGAGCTAATCGCCCTACTCGATCCTTCCCCTGTCAGGGGACGCGTAAGATACTGAAGCACATGGTGAACTGCAAGGCTTCTTAGCCAGCTATTTGGCCACCGAGGCCGAGCGAGAAGTCCCGCATCCGCTGGATTTCATCCCGCAAACGGGCAGCCTCCTCAAATTCGAGATTTCTCGCGGCCTTCAGCATCTGTTTTTCAAGTTTGACCGCCTTTTTGAGTAGTTGCTCGGGACTTAAAACGTCATACGGCACTTTGTCATCACCCACCATCCGTTTCTCGGACCGCGGATCCGGGTACGCAGACTCCATGATGTCCGCCACTTTCTTGATAATCGATTCGGGCTTTACGCCGTGTTCCCTGTTATAGGCTTCCTGCCATTCGCGCCGGCGCCGCGTCTCATCCATCGCTCGTTCCATGGACCCGGTTATTTTGTCGGCGTAAAGGATCGCTTTGCCATGGATATTACGAGCCGCGCGGCCCATCGTTTGAATCAGGGAACGATCAGAGCGCAGGAAGCCCTCCTTGTCCGCATCCAGGATTGCAACCAGCGATACTTCGGGCATATCGAGGCCCTCACGCAACAGGTTGATTCCAACCAGCACATCAAAAGCTCCCAAACGCAGATCACGAATGATCTCAGTCCGCTCAACGGTACCGATGTCAGAATGCAGGTACCGAACCCGTACGCCATGTTCCCGCAGGTAGTCAGTGAGGTCCTCTGCCATTCGCTTGGTCAGCGTAGTGATGAGTACGCGCTCTCCATCAGCGGCACGCTTCGAAATTTCAGAGAGCACATCGTCGACCTGAGTTCTTGCAGGGCGAATTTCGATTTCCGGATCGACGAGGCCGGTCGGCCGCACCAGTTGCTCAACGACATTGTCAGTAAACTCGCCCTCGAATTTGCCAGGCGTCGCTGACACGTAAATGGTTTGCGGGGACAAGCCCTCAAACTCATCAAATCTGAGGGGCCTGTTATCCAGTGCAGATGGCAATCGAAAGCCATGTTCGACCAGGGTTTCCTTGCGTGAGCGATCACCTTTGTACATTGCGCCGAGCTGCGGCACCGTGACGTGGCTTTCGTCGATGATCAGGATGGCATTCTCGGGGATGTAGTCGAATAGGCACGGTGGTGGCTCACCGATCCCACGGCCGGACAAATAGCGGGAGTAGTTTTCAATTCCAGAGCAATAGCCGAGCTCTCTTATCATCTCTAAATCAAATAAGGTTCGTTGCTCAAGTCGTTGTGCTTCAAGAAGTTTTTGATGATCCCTCAGGTACTTCAGGCGCTCTTTCAATTCCACCTTGATGTGTTCGCAAGCCCCGAGTAGTCGCTCCCTTGGCGTCACGTAGTGGCTTTTTGGGAAGACCGTTAGCCTGGGCACACGGCGCACGACCTCGCCGGTCAGCGGGTCGAAGTAGGATAACGATTCGATTTCATCATCGAACAATTCAATTCGGACTGCGTCCCTTTCCGATTCCGCCGGAAACACATCGATTACGTCACCTCGTACCCGATAGGTGCCCTGTGAGAAGTCCAGTTCATTGCGCTTGTATTGCAGCTCCGCAAGTCGACGCAGCAATACGCGCTGATCGATTCGATCGCCGCGCGCAAGATGCAAGACCATACTGAAATAAGCTTCCGGATCACCCAGTCCGTATATCGCCGATACCGTCGCGACGATGATCACATCGGGACGCTCAATTAGTGCCTTGGTCGCGGACAGCCGCATCTGTTCAATGTGCTGATTAATGGATGCGTCTTTCTCGATGTAAGTGTCTGAACTCGGGACATAGGCCTCTGGCTGATAGTAGTCGTAATACGAAACAAAATATTCGACGGCGTTTTTCGGGAAGAACTCACGCATCTCGCCGTAGAGCTGCGCGGCGAGCGTCTTGTTGGGTGCCAGGATAATCGCCGGGCGTTGCGAACGCTCGACAACATTGGCGATAGTGAAAGTCTTTCCTGATCCCGTGACGCCCAGTAGCGTCTGCCTGGCGAGGCCGTCATCGAGACCTTCGAGCAACCCGGAAATTGCTTTGTCCTGATCACCTGCTGGCCCGAAATCTGACACAAGTGTCAGATGGTCGCGGTCATCACTGAGTTTGTTGGGAAGGTCTGTAGATTGTCGTACCATGTGCGTGTATATCTTTGAGGCAATCGAGTGAGTTTATCAGTTTCCAAACGCATGGCAGCTATTAAGCCGTCACCAACGGGTGCCGTATTGGCACTGGTAGCCGAATTACGTGCGGCCGGTAGAGACATCGTCAGTCTTGGCACTGGTGAGCCCGATTTTGATACTCCGCAGCACATCAAGGACGCCGCACAGCAAGCTATCGTGAACGGCGACACCAAGTACACGCCGATTGATGGCACCGCCGAGCTTAAAGCGGCTATCCAGTCGAAGTTTGCCCGTGAGAACCAGCTCGACTACGAGCCTTCGCAGATCATTGCCTCCAGCGGCGCGAAGCAGTGCCTGTTCAACCTGTGTATGGGACTGTTGGGACCCGGAGATGAAGCAATCATCCCCGCGCCTTACTGGGTCTCTTATCCGGACATGGTGCGACTGGCGGGCGCTGAGCCGGTCATCGTCACCGCGGGCATCGAGGATGATTTCAAGATTTCCCCTGGGCAGCTGCAAGCGGCGATAACGGACGATACACGATTGATATTCATCAACAGCCCCAGTAATCCGACTGGCGCTAGTTACACCAAGGCGGAACTGCAGGCCCTTGGTGCGATACTGAGTGCATATCCGAAAATCGTCATCGCTGCTGACGATATTTATGAGCATATCCATTGGGGTCCGGAGCCCTTTTGCAGTTTTGCGGCGGCTTGCCCTGAGCTTTACGACCGCACAGTCACGACGAACGGTGTATCGAAGGCGTATGCAATGACGGGGTGGCGTATCGGCTACGCGGCAGGCCCCGGAAAACTCGTAACGGCTATGAAAACGATTCAGAGCCAGAGCACATCAAATCCCTGCAGCGTCTCGCAGGTTGCGGCTATAGCAGCCTTGTCAGGTGATCAGTCTGCCGTCGCGGAAATGACGGCGGCTTACAGGCAACGGCATGACTTCGTAGTCTCAGCCTTGAATGAGATTGCAGGATTCGAATGTCGGCATGGTGAAGGTACGTTTTATGCTTTGCCGCGTGTAAACGGTGTACTGCAACGAAAGGGGCTGGCAAGTGACACCGATCTCGTTGAGCTTCTGATCAATGAAGCTGACGTGGCCTGCGTGCCTGGGACGGCCTTTGGGGCACCCGGCTACATACGCTTGTCATTTGCCTGCTCGATGGAAACGCTCGAAGATGCGATCAATCGCATAAAACGGGTGCTTTTGGCTTGACTTCACACCCCCTCTGAACCAAAATCCCGGCCCGCACCTATAGCAATAAGCATGGCTGCGGAGCTGTTCCCCGATAGCTCAGTTGGTAGAGCGTCTGACTGTTAATCAGAATGTCCGTGGTTCGAGTCCGCGTCGGGGAGCCACTAATTTGAAAAGGCCTTCACTTTGAAGGCCTTTTTTTATTCCACCGGCTTGGGATCTATTGTTGAGTTTGATCCTTGATAATCTTTCCGCCCTTCATTATCAGGGCCAGGTTATTTTCCGGATCCCGTAGTACCGAAATATCGTCCAGGGGTTCGCCGTTGATCAACAAAATATCGGCTACCCAGCCCTCACGGATTTCGCCGAAGTTGCCGTGCCGATTCAGTCGCCCGGACATACGGATAACCTTGGCACTCTCTGAGGTTGCCTGAGCCAGGACTTCCGCCGGCGTCCAGTACATCGCACGTTCCGTAAATTCGCGTGTCAGCATTGGGTACATCCCGCCAATCAGGTCTGTCGAAAAGCCAGTGGTGATATCGTATTTCTTGATTAGCCCAATGAGATTTTCCTGGCCTCGCAGCACCACGGCCAGTTTCTCCAGTTGCACATCTGATATGCCTTCCATATCTTCGAGCGCTCGATAAACGACAAGCTGTGTACTGATTACTACGTCGTTTTTCTTTACGAACTTTGCAGTCGCATCATCAATCAACAAGCCGTGCTCAATGCACCGCACGCCATTATCGACAAGCCGTCGTATCGCCTCACTGGTGTAGGCGTGTGCGAGAACGTAGGTTCCGAAATCGCTTGCGGCCTGTACCGCCGCACGGATTTCTGCCGGTGATGGCTGTAGCGAGTGAATGGGATCGTAGTCGGATATCACGCCGCCGCCGCCCATTATTTTGATCTGTGTCGCCCCGAAGCGAAGGTTTTCGCGAACCGCTGCAAGGTGTTGGTCGACACCGTCTACTATGACGGCCTGATCTGCGTATATATACGGGCTGCTGCCTCCCAACGTCGGGTTAGGCACCGTTGTATGCCGCCAGTCACCGTGTCCCGCGGTTTGTGAAAGTATGGCGCCGGATGGATACACTCTTGGGCCATACACGGTGCCCAGCTCAATGGCTCTCGCCAAATCCGGATGTGTACCACCGGCATCGCGTACGGTTGTGAATCCACTGTCGAGGAAGTGCCGCGCAACATCGTTTGCGACGGCACCGACCACCGTTGCATGCGCATCTCCCTGAGCGAATGGAACGTGCATAGTCAGGTGAACATGCAGATCGATAAAGCCTGGTGATAAGACCCGATTGTTACCGTCAATTACGACTGTGTCATCGCCCACTTCGATGTCGCTGGACGAGACTTTTGTGATCAGGCCGTCTTCGACCACCACATGTCCGCTTACCAGGGTTGCATCAACACCGTTGAAGATTCGAACATTCTCGATGAGGATGCTGTCGGCCCAGGCTGATGCGGTGAGGCACGTTAGTACGGTAATCAGAAAGCTACGTAACATTGCTAATCCTTCTCTCGTATTTATTGCGGCGTCGCAGCGATCTCTATCACCACGTTCCACATGAATTGCACTAACTCAACAAAGGCATCCTCAGATATACGCTCATTATCACCGTGCGCACCGAAGCCACTATTGATCTCTTCGACTGATCGGGCGGGACCGATTCCGTACGATTGCATACCCTTGGCGCGGACTTGCGCCATATCAGTCGCACCTGTCGACATGACGGGTAGAACTGTCGCCGTTGGGTACATTTGTTTTGCCACTCGCTCAAGCGTCTGGAACATCTCGTTATCAATTTCTGATGGCGGCGCAGCGGGTCGATAGATCCGCTCCGGAACGATCTCCACGCGAGGATCATCGATGACTTCGGTGAGTTGCGCATAGAAATCTTCGACACTTTCATCCGGCAACATACGAATATCAAGAATGGCGCTTGCCTCGGATGGAATGACATTTTTCCTGAAACCCGCATCTATGACGGTCGGTGCGACGGATGTACGGGATATCGAATAGTGGTACGGATAATTCTCGAGGAAATACTGTTGAATAGCCTCACTTTCCTCCTCATTTTCTACATTATCGTAGCGGTAGGCATCTTCCGGCTCTGAAATCTCCGCCATGCGTTGAAAATAGGCGCGGGTGGTGTCATTGAACCGTACCTCCGTCTGCCACGTGCCCGCCTTCGCTACAGCATTAGCAAGAATTAGTACTGCGTTCTGCAGAGTCGGCTTCGAGCCATGACTTGGTGTACCGCGCGCAACAAGAGTGACCCGGCGCGGCATCTTCTCGGTCGTCTCGATACCGACTGTTTTAACCTCGTCATGCTCAATAACGTTTTGCCCGCCTTCGGCAAGGCAATATTCGGCATCAATTACATCGAAGTGTTTTTCGACCATGAAATTGATACCCACTTCGGGTGTGCCTTCTTCACCGGACTCCGCCAGAAAAATCACATCGCGGTCCAGTTCAACGCCATAACGTTTAAGCAGTTTCATCACCATCAGGGCAGCGGCAACATTATCTTTGTCATCCAACGTACCACGACCATAAACGAAGCCGTCCTGTCGCATACCGCTGAAAGGATCCGCGTACCATTTGTCGGCCTGTACACCGACAACGTCTGTGTGGCCCATTAGAAGTATTGGTCGCTTCGAGCCATTGCCCTTAACTCGGGAGACCAGGTTGGCACGAGACTCTTCTAACGCATACAACTCGGAGTGGAGACCCTCCTCCGCAAGAACTACCTGAAGATAATTTGCGACATCTGTTTCGTTGCCTGGTGGGTTCGAAGTATCGATTTGAATTAACTCAACCAAATGATCGATCGATTCGGCGCCTACCTCATCCCAGTCGATCAGGTAGGTTTGCTGGGCGTTCGCATTTGCCAGAAACAGCAACGGAATCAGCAGGACTATCAATCGCATAGCTATTCTCTCTTTAGATAGTTGGACCGCGAACACGAATACTATCGCATTTCTCAGGTTAGAATAATGACTCACAAGAACAGGCGAACACGCCGCAGGGGGTTACATGGACAAGAAGTTTCTAATCTCAACAGTTGCAGTTTTCGTTATCTGGATGATCGGCAGTTTTCTGGTGCACGGCTTATGGCTCACATCTACCTACGAAACACTCACCAACATGATGCGACCATTAGAGGAGCAAGAGTCTTTGTTTCACTTCATGCTTATCGCGCACTTGCTGATGGCAGTTGCTTTTGTATGGATTTACCAACGCGGCAACGAAGATAAACCATGGATGCAACAAGGTCTGCGCTTCGGTATCGCGATTGCGATACTGGCTCCAATTCCAACTTTTATGATCTATTACACAGTGCAGCAAACACCCGGCATGCTCGCCGTGCAACAGTCCATCGGCGATAGCGTGACTGTTATCGTTGTGGGTTTAGTCACCGCGTTCCTGAATCGAAATACAGCGTAATACCATCAGTCCGAGAGCACTTTCTTGAGGTGCTCTCGGAATCTCTCTCCGGTATCCGGATGACTTAAACCATAGGCAACTGTCGCTTGCAGATAACCAAGCTTGCTGCCGCAGTCGTAGCGAACCCCGGCGAATGAGTACGCGTACACGGGCGACTGATTCAATAGTGCAGCGATTCCATCGGTAAGCTGAATTTCACCACCCGCTCCTTTGCCAATATTCTCAAGTTTGTCGAAGATTTCGGGCACCAGTAAATAGCGACCAACAACAGCGGAATTAGATGGCGCATCCTCGGGCTGCGGCTTCTCCACTATTTGTGTGATGCGATTCTTGTCGCTCTCGTTCACAGCGACGATGCCGTAGCTGGACGTACTTTCCCGAGGCACTGTCTCGACAGCCACGACGCTACCGTTGTGCTCCGTATATTTGGCTGCCATCTGTGTGAGACACCCGGGCGACCCTGCGATCAGATCATCCGCCAAGTGTACAAAGAATGGCTCGTTTCCGACCGCTGGGCGCGCACAAAGCACCGCATGTCCGAGTCCCAGGGGTTTTCCCTGCCGTATGTAGATACAGGAGACGCCTGGCGGCACTATGTCGCGAATTGAACGCAACAATTCGTCTTTGCCCGATTCGGTCAACGCTTCCTCGAGTTCCGGGTCTGTATCAAAATGGTCTTCAATCGCGCGTTTGGAGCTTCCTGTCACAAAAACCAGTTTTGTCGCGCCCGCGTCGATCGCTTCTTCCACCGCGTACTGAATCAGCGGCTTATCCACGATCGGCAGCATTTCTTTAGGACTTGCCTTTGTCGCTGGAAGAAACCGCGTACCACGACCGGCTACCGGAAATACTGCTGCTCTGACTTTCTGCGCCACTCAACTGCTCCTTCGTTCGAGAGCACGCATAATAGCCAAATTGAGTTGCCAACGTCACGAACGGTGTCACGTTGGTGACTGAGAATGGGGTCGCGCAAGGAGCGAACCAGCGCGACCCCGGAAACAACTATCGTCAAACGTGTGCGATAGCTATTTCTTTTTCGGTTTCGACACTTGAATGTCTGAACGGTTCTTCTCGACCGTTCGCTCGCCGATGCCCTTCACCAATGACAGGTCATCAGCGCTCTGAAATGGGCCGTGTTTGCTGCGGTATTCGACGATCGCCTTGGCTTTGGACAGGCCAACGCCATTCAACTCAGCGGCAATGGTCTCGGCGTCGGCGGTATTGACGTCGACCTGACCGGCGAAAGCCAGCACAGGCAAGGACAGTAAGGCGATCGCAGCAGTTTTGGTTAGAAATCTCATCATAAGCTCCTTCGGGTGTCTTGGAAGACCGAAGCTTATGCATCAAGAGAGGATTTAGCCGCTCGCAAAACAGCCGTATTTACACGGAAATGGGCTGTACTTGATTATTGATTGGTGATGCTGTGCTGCAGAACCGTATCGAACTGTACCCGTGACGCCGGGCGCTGTGTCTCCCAATTTCGACAACTGGGGCATTGCCAGAGCAGTCGCTGGCTCGAAAAACCACACTCCTGGCACTGGTATCGCGGGGTAGCGCTGGCGAGCTTCGAAAGTGCACCGCGAACTTTGGCGAGTGCAGATTCGCTCGAGCCTTTGTCACCCTCCGACAATTGCTGCAGCTCGACGAACTCGCCGAGCGTTGGCTCGTTAAGCATGTACTGCTCAACGCAATCATCGATAACCGGGATACCACCAAGGTTATTCACGATCGCTGTATAAGCAACGAGCGAACTTCTCTCGGGGTTTTTCTTTAACAGCGCCTGCAACGCCGACTCCAACTCCGCCGTCGCGTTCTCACGCTCATAGATAGCAACGATCTCCGGTAACGCTTCGGCGATGAGATAGGTGTTTTCATCGATGATGCGATGGTAGAGCTTCAAGGCCGTCTTGTTGTCATCAGTATCTCGCGCAATATGCGCTCGAGTTAACGCGCCGCGCATAGTTCTTGGTCGCCCGGATTGTGCCTTTTTTACAAACTTACGAGCAGATGCATAGTCGTTTCTTGCTGCCGCGGCTTCCGCCAGCTCACAATGATAATGCGCAATCTGCAAAGCCAAAGAACGGCCTCCAAGTACCTCTAGCCGCTGCCCCGCATCGATGGCCTTCTCCCAGTCCCGCTCCTGCTCATAAATACCGCACAGAGCCTCCAGCGCCTGCACCTGGAAACGCGAGCCTTGCGCTAGTCTTACAAAGAGCTTCTCCGCCCGATCAAGAAGTCCGGCGCCAAGATAGTCTTTGGCGAGGGAATACAGCGCCTGGTCGCGCTGCTCTGCAGCCAGATCCGGTCTGGCGATAATGTTCTGATGAATACGGATCGCTCGATCCATTTCGCCACGCCGACGAAACAGGCTGCCGAGTGCAAAGTGAGTTTCGATGGTCTTGTCATCGACTCGTACCATGCGCAGGAAGTGTTCCAGTGCCTGGTCGGTCTGCTCGTTTAGAAGAAAGTTAAGGCCTTTCAGGTAATCGATATTGAGCGGTGGCGGTGCGTCTTTATCGTCACGCTCACCAAATCGCCCCGTAGCCCAGCCCGCAGCGGCCAATAACAGGAACAGACCAGCAAGAAGAAATGTTGATTCAGTCGGCATCACTTAACGGCAGGCTTCTTAAACTACTGACTTCGTTTTCAGACATGCGTAGGGATCGGCGTAACATACGACGCTCGTTGGATACTTTGAATGCGTATAAACCCATGCAAATAACACCAAAAAGCCAACCGACCGCAAAGGCGATTGTGAAGGCAAGAGAGATGGGAAAACTACGCTCCCAGTGAAGCAGCTTGATGCTTACCTCATCCGGGTTACCCGCTGTAAATACGACCATCGCCGAAAAAATCAGGATGACCAGTAATGCAAGACCTATACGTTTGAGAACAATCAATTCTTTATAGGAAAGTGGCGACTTGCATCCACGCGTTCGCGCAGGTCCTTGCCCGGCTTAAAGTGCGGTACATATTTTCCGGACAGAGCCACGGCTTCGCCCGTTTTCGGGTTGCGCCCAATACGAGGCGGACGATAGTGCAACGAAAAACTTCCGAAGCCTCTTATCTCGATGCGCTCTCCCCTGGCCAGCGAATCACTCATGATATCCAGCAAATGCTTAACTGCTAGTTCGACGTCCTTTGCAGGCAGGTGTTTTTGCTTGCGCGAGATTGCTTCAATAAGTTCTGATTTTGTCATTTTACCTATCGCCGTACCGTTTGATTATCGTAACCTACGGATAGTAAAGGTAATAATAGCCCGGACAGAGGCGTCCGGGCTACCTTTTTTACTTATTATTTGCTTCCGCCTGACATCTTCGCCTTCAGAAGCTCGCCAAGTGTGGTTCCCGCAGGGGCTGCAGACGAATCAGACTTGTAGCTGCTGACTGCCTCTTGCTCCTCGTGAACCTCTTTGGCCTTGATCGAAAGCGCAATAGTGCGGCTCTTGCGATCAACATTGGTGAATTTGGCCTCGACCTTTTCACCAACCTTGATCATCGTACGTGCGTCTTCGACCCGGCCTCTTGCCAGTTCAGATGCGCGCAATGAACCAAATACACCATCACCAAGATCTACGATCGCGCCGCGCACATCAACCTCGGTAACTGTGCCGTTAACGATCGAATTCTTCGGATGAGCCGCAAGCCAACCTGAGAACGGATCTTTCTCAAGCTGTTTGATGCCCAGAGAGATGCGCTCACGTTCGGCATCAATGGCAAGAACCGCTGCCTCGATTTCCTGACCCTTCTTGTAATTACGCACGGCTTCTTCGCCAGGATAATCCCAGGAAATGTCAGAGAGGTGTACGAGACCGTCAATGCCACCGTCAAGTCCGATGAAGATACCGAAATCGGTGATCGATTTGATCTGACCGGATACCTTGTCGGAACGATTGAATGTAGCGGCGAACTCGGCCCATGGATTCGACTTGCACTGTTTAACACCCAGTGAGATACGACGACGTTCTTCGTCGATTTCGATAACCATGACCTCAACTTCTTCGCCAATCTGAACAACGCGCGCCGGGTTAACGTTCTTGTTGGTCCAGTCCATTTCGGAAACGTGTACCAGACCTTCAACGCCATCTTCGATTTCAACGAAGCAACCGTAGTCTGCAATGTTCGTAACCTTACCAAACATACGAGTCTGCGGAGGATAACGACGTGCGAGATCCTGCCACGGATCGTCTCCAAGCTGCTTCATGCCAAGCGATACACGCTGACGTTCTCGGTCGAACTTGAGAATCTTGACGTCGATTTCCTGACCCACTTCCACAATCTCGGAAGGATGCTTAACGCGCTTCCAGGCCATATCCGTGATGTGCAAGAGACCATCGATACCGCCGAGGTCGACAAATGCGCCGTAATCGGTGAGGTTCTTGATAATACCCTTGGCGGTGTTGCCTTCCTGAAGTTCCTTCAGAAGTGCCTCACGCTCTGCGGAGTATTCTTTCTCGACAACAGCACGACGTGATACGACTACGTTGTTGCGTTGCTGGTCCAGCTTGATGACCTTGAATTCGAGTTCTTTACCTTCAAGGTACGCAGGGTCGCGAACCGGGCGAACATCAACCAATGAACCCGGCAGGAATGCCCGGACATTGTCGATTTCGACGGTAAAGCCACCTTTGACACGACCATTGATGATGCCTTCAACAACAGCACCTTCTTCAAAGGCTTTCTCAAGGTCAATCCAGGTCCGCGCACGAATCGCTTTCTCGCGGGAGAGTTTGGTTTCACCGAAACCGTCTTCAACGGCATCCAGTGCAACTTCAACTTCATCACCAACGGCGAGTTCAGCGTCACGCTTGTCGTTCTTGAATTGTTCTTTGGGGATAACGGCCTCAGACTTGAGACCTGCACTGACGATGACGACATCGTCATTAATTGCCACCACAACACCGGTGATGATGGAACCCGGCTTTATTTGTTTACTGGCAAAACTTTCTTCAAATAATTCAGCAAAACTTTCAGACATGTTAGTTAATCCAAGGGAACCAAAGTGTTCCCACCCAAACGTCGACATGCATCCTGCGACCGACGGTCATAACAAAAAAAGGAGCGAACATCCTGTCCGATCCCATCCATTTACCTTCTCTGGGGTTTAGAGTTCTGCGACCAAATCCAGGACTGTTTGTGTAACAGCTTCGATGGACTGACCTGACGAATCCAGAATCCTGGCATCCGCTGCAGGCCTTAACGGGGCTACCGATCGCTCAGCATCCCTCCGGTCACGGTCCTCTATGTCCCGTGAAAGCGCGGCAAGGCTAACATCCATACCCTTGTCTTTCAACTGCTTATAGCGCCTTTTGGCCCGCTCCTCAGCACTCGCTGTAAGGAAAATTTTGAGCACTGCGGAAGTAAATACATGGGTCCCCATATCGCGCCCGTCAGCCACCAGACCCGGCGCCCTCTGGAAGGCCCGTTGGCGCTCCAGAAGTGCGTCCCGAACCGCTGGATGGGCTGCCACGATTGAGGCTCCCGCCCCGGTTGATTCCTTGCGTACCTCACCCGTCACATCCTGGCTCGCCAGCCAGATGCGCTCGGATCCGTCCTCATCGCTGTCAAACTGGACATCGAGCATGCGGGCAATCTCCGCCACAGCCACCGCATCGTCCAGCGAAATACTGCGGTTGTCCGCTGCCATGGCCGTCAGGCGATAAAGCGCACCACTGTCCAGCAGGTGAAAACCGAGTGCATCCGCGACTCGCCGTGCGATGGT